>Ga0194125_10000166_pt1 | contig 100150 bp, 97 predicted proteins | sample TA2KigC250mmetaG_FD_148626 | JGI IMG/M metagenome (GOLD analysis project Ga0194125, IMG submission 148626) | Freshwater microbial communities from Lake Tanganyika, Tanzania - TA2015034 Kigoma Deep Cast 250m | ecosystem: Environmental > Aquatic > Freshwater > Lake | place: Tanzania: Lake...
TGATCGTGCCGATAGCCCTGGAGCAGGGACAGAACTTCGCCATCCGCGAAGGCGGCCTGACCGTGGGCGCCGGCGTCGTCACGAAGATTATTGCGTAGGTAGATTATGGCTGGTAAGAAAGGCGTCCGTCACGTTGTGACAATGACTTGCACCGAGTGCAAGGAAAGAAATTACCTGACAGAGAAAAATCGTCGAAATGACTCCACTCGAATGGAGTTGAATAAATTCTGTCAGCGCTGTCGCAAGCATACCTTGCACCGCGAGGCGAGATAGGTAGTCTGATAGTCTGATAGTCTCATAGTCAGATAGTTGGTAGATGAACGGCTATGAGACCATCAGACTGATGACTAGTAGACAAATAAAGGCGAGTAGCTCAATTGGTAGAGCAACGGTCTCCAAAACCGTAGGTTGTGGGTTCGATTCCTGCCTCGCCTGCCTGAGAAATCACGCCGTCCTCTCCCCTTACTTTGGGATAAAGAGGCGGCGTTTTCGCCGAAAGTATGATGTTACTTATACCGCAGGTACGCCGATAAGCATTTTGCGGAGTGGTATCGGAAAGGAGATCTGAGTGGCCAATAAGAAAAAATCAGCTCGCGGGAATGCAATCGTGCGATTTTACCGGGAAACTGTTGGTGAATTGCGCAAGGTTACCTGGCCCACACGCCAGGAAGCCGTCAACTTGACCATCATTGTGCTCATCGTGATCTTTGGGATGAGCGCGTTCCTGGGCGTTTTGGATTATCTCTTTTCCAAACTCTTCGGGTTGATCTTAGGAATATAGTCGCTGCACGGTTTCGCGGTTGCGCAGTCGCCTAAGTTGCCCTCAGCAGAATCTGGCTGTTTAGTAGGAAGAAGTGGTATGTACGAGCAAGATCAGGAAGATCATCTAATCGAAGAGTCTGTAGAATCTCAAGCGCTCGAAGGAGTAGATACTATCGAGGTGGCGGCTAAGATTCTCGATGAAGAACAGACCCAGGATGAACTCCCCCCTGCCGATGCGTATGGGGAGGCAGATGATCGCGCCTGGTATGTTGTGCATTGCTACTCTGGATATGAGAACAAAGTCCATCACAATCTGATGCAGCGCATCGAATCCATGGGCATGCAAGATATGATCTTTGATGTAGTTGTGCCCACGGAGGAGGAGATCGAGGTCAGAGAGGGGAAACGTCGCACAGTCGAGCGTCGAGTTTTCCCCGGGTATATCCTGGTCAATATGCTCTTGACCGAAGAGTCATGGTATGTGGTACGCAACACGCCCGGCGTGACTGGATTTGTCGGCATGGGCAATACCCCCATCCCTCTCCGCCCTGAAGAAGTTGCTCATATCGTCAAACGCATGGAAGCCGAAGCCCCTCGCATCAAGGTCACATTCCGCATCAACGAACGGGTTCGTATTATCGAAGGGCCCTTCAAGGATTTCCATGGCACAGTTTCCGAATTAGATATGGAACGCGCCAAAGTGCGCGTAATGGTGAACTTCTTCGGTCGGGAAACCCCTGTTGAGTTGGATTTCTTACAAGTAGAGAAGATGTAGCTGCTAAATATAGGTTTGAGTAAAATGAGATAAAAACCTCGTGGGAGGATGAGAACATCCGCTAAAACCACCAAGGAGACAAAATGGCAAAGAAACTAAAAGCAGTAGTAAAACTTCAAATCGAAGCCGGTAAAGCCAACCCCGCCCCCCCGATTGGGCCTGCGCTGGCTGCCCATGGCATCAACCTGATGCAATTCTGCAAGGAATATAACGCCCGGACGCAGAGCCGCATGGGAGATATCATCCCGGCTGAGATCAGCATCTTTACGGACGGTTCCTTCAAATTCGTTCTGAAAAGCCCCCCCGCTTCAGCCATGCTGAAGAAAGCAGCCGGCCTCGAGAAGGGTTCCGCTGTGCCTAATCGGGAGAAAGTTGCCAAACTCACCCGAAAACAGATCTGCGAGATTGCTGAAATCAAGATGAAAGACCTCAATGCTATCGATCTCGAAGGCGCCATGCGTCAGATCGAGGGCACGGCCCGTAATATGGGTATCCAAATAGAAGAATAACTCTCGTGGGAGGACATACCTGTCCGTTTGCACCACCAAGGAGTAATCATGGCTAAACACGGAAAGAAATTTACACAAGCATTTGCCAAAATAGATCGAGCGAAGAATTACGATCCCGAAGAGGCCATCGCTTTGGCGAAGGAGTTGGCATACGCCAAATTCGATGAAACCGTCGAGTTGCATATCCGCCTGGGTGTAGACCCCCGTCATGCCGATCAGCAGGTTCGTGATGTGGTTGTGCTGCCCCATGGGTTGGGGAAAACAGTGAGAGTCTTGGTTTTTGCCCAGGGTGAAGATGCCATCAAAGCGCGTGAAGCTGGCGCTGACTACGTGGCTGATGACGATGAGATGATCAAAAAGATCCAGGACGGCTGGACCGATTTCGATGTGGCTATCTCGACCCCAGGCATGATGGGCAAAGTCGGACGTTTGGGGCGGGTTCTTGGTCCCCGCGGCTTGATGCCCAACCCCAAAGCTGGCACCGTCGCTCCTGGCGAAGACCTTGCCAGTGTGATCGAGGAATCCAAAGCTGGTCGTGTGGAATTCCGCACCGATAAGACAGCCAACCTGCACGTCCCCATTGGCAAGATCTCTTTCGAAGTCGGCCAGCTTGTTGAAAATATGGCTGCGTTGATGGGCGCAATCAGAAAGGCCCGCCCCGCGGCTGCGAAAGGCGTTTATCTCCGTAGGATCACGTTGACTTCGACCATGGGGCCTGGCATCCGCATTGATGTTGCTAAGGCGCGCGCCATGGAAGCGGTTCAATAAGAAAATCGTAAACACACATCGCCAAAGACAGCAGGCGCCTATTCCCAGTTCGATCATGAGAAAGGCTTAATTTCCTGCCGAGGTGAGGCTTTTTGCCCTGGATAGGGCGGTTCCTTTTGGAAATCAAGTCTTTACCTCGTGGCGAGGTAAAGACTTTTTGTAACTACTCAGCCAAACGGAGAAATTCCCGAAAAAAGGGTGTGCGTGGGGGGGCGCAGCCCCCCCACGCACACCCTTTTTTCGGGCTAATCCGTTCGATGACTGAGCAGTTGCGACTTTTTTATGAAAGGAGGATATTTCTTTGGCTATTTCGAAAAAAGAAAAACAGGAGCTTGTCAACCAGTATGGCGAATGGATCGGCCAGAGCAAGGCCATCGTTTTGACGAAATATCTTGGCCTCTCGGTGAGTGAACTGGATAAGATCCGCCGCGATATCCGCGAAGCCGGCGGCGAATTCCATATCGTCAAGAACACATTGGCCAAACTTGCTTTCGAGAAAGCGGGTTTGGAGATCGAAGTCGAACATTTCTTGGGCGATACGGCTGTTGGATTTGCGTTCGAAGACGCGCCCGGGCTGGCAAAAGCGATCGTTGGTTTTTCTGAGGAGTCGGATTTCGTAAAGCTAAAAGCCGGCTACCTGGGGAATAAACGCCTCACCCCCCAGGAGATTGTGGCGCTTGCGAAGGTGCCGCCGCTATCTGTTGTTCGTGCGCAATTGTTGAGCACCTTGCTTGCTCCTGCGACGAAATTGACTCGTATCCTGGCCGAGCCTGGGCGTCAGATTGCTGGCGTCCTCAAAGCCTATACTGACGCGACAGTGGGTGCGGCTCCTGAAGCTGCATAGCTCGCGCGATGTTTTATAGACGTGATGTTCGTTGAAAATATCGAATCAAAATTTAGTAGACGTAAAACGTAGAACGTAAAAAGTGAAACGTGAAACGTTGAACGTTCAATGATATACGAAGGAGTAATAAAATGGCTGATTTAAAGAAAATCATGGAGCAACTGAGCGAGCTTACCGTCCTCGAGGCTTCCGAGCTAGTCAAGATGCTGGAAGAAAAATGGGGCGTTTCTGCTGCTGCGCCTGTAGCTGTGGCCGCCGTCCCTGGCGTTGCCGCCGCTGCTGCCGAGGAAGTCGAAGAGAAGACTGAGTTCGATGTCATCCTCAAAGATGCTGGCCCCAAGAAGATCCAGGTCATCAAGGTCGTTCGTCAGCTAACCAACCTGGGCCTGGCTGACTCGAAAGAGTTGGCCGAGACGGCTGGCTCCAGGATTCTGGAAGCTGTCAGCAAAGAAGCTGCCGAAGATGCCAAGGCTAAACTCGAAGAAGCCGGCGGCGTTGTCGAGCTTGTATAGTTTCCATAGAGTCTGCATACCTTGTGCAAAGAAAAGAGGTCGCCAAATGGCGGCCTTTTTTCTTTCCTCAGCATGTGGTATATTCTTCATCGTCTGGTAACTATTTTGACGAACCGGGGTAAATCCGTCCCGTGGTTGAATAGTTATCTTGTTCGTAACTACTCAGCCAAACGGAGAAACTCCCGAAAAAGGGGTGTGCGCAGGGGGCTACGCCCCCTGCGCACACCCTTTTTTCGGGTAAATCCGTTCGATGGCTGAGCAGTTACTCTTGTTCGGAGGTTGTTATGAGCGCTCGGATATTGATCATAGAGGACGATGAAGGCATCTTGACCTTTCTTCGACGCGGTCTGGTCTATGAAGGGTATGAGGTCAGTACGGCTACTGATGGCCGGTCAGGGCTTGACGCCGCCAGAAATAACCCTCCAGACCTTGTTGTGTTGGATCTCATGCTTCCCAGTATCGATGGCTTAGAAGTTTGCAGGCGTCTACGCGCAGGCGGGGATGTCCCCATTTTGATTCTGACCGCCAAAGATGGCGTTAGCGATCGCGTCATCGGCCTGGATATGGGCGCCGATGACTATATGGTCAAACCCTTCGATCTCGATGAAGTGCTCGCCCGCATACGGGCGCTATTGCGCCGCACGCAACCCAGCAGCCGCCTGAAGGTATATCAATTTGCCGATCTGACCCTCGATGCCGGAACCCGCCAGGCCAGGCGGGGCGACCGCCAGATCACGCTCACAGCAAAAGAATATGAGTTATTGGAATTATTCATGCGTCATCCTCGCCAGGTGCTCACCCGCGACGTGATCTATGATTCTGTGTGGGGATATGATTTCGGCGGTGAGAGCAACATCATCGAGGTCTATGTGCGCTATCTGCGTCAGAAGCTCGAACAAGGCGATGAGGAGCGCCTGCTCCATACCGTGCGCGGCGTCGGATATGTGCTGCGCCAATCTGGCTGATGTCGCTTCGCGCTCGACTGACTTTCCTCTATTCCTCGCTGGTAGGGGGGATTCTATTACTTTTCGGCTTTGTTATCTATCAACTGGTTAGCGTTAGCCTGATAGATCAGATAGATGAGTTGTTGGCCCGAACTGCCGGCGATCTGGTTGCCAGTATGCGTTTGAATGCTGTTGGGGAACCGGATGTAGACCTGGCGCCCGATTTGGAGTTGGCGACCAATGTCTATGTGCAGCTTTGGGGGCGCAACACCGGCCTGAGATTCGCCTCTGCAAGCATCAGCCATCTTCGCGAACCTCTGGCCCCGCTCGACCAGTTTCCGGCTGAATCCGTGTACCGCACCACCAGGATCGGTGAAACGAACTTGCGGGTGTTGAGTGTGCCACTGTCGCTGGGTAATCGCCTGGTGGGGGCCTTGCAGATCGGGGCCAGCCTGGCGATTGTCGAGGCTACTCAAAGGACGTTGCTCACCGTCTTGATCGCCGGCGTCCTGGCATCCATGGGGCTGGCTGCTTTGGCTGTTTCTCTGACGACTTACCAGGCTCTGGTTTCACTCGAGCGCGCTACCAATGTCGCCTTGCAGATCACCCGCGCTGACGATCTTTCCAGGCGAATCCCTTATCAGGGGCATCCTGAGGACGAAATCGGTCAGCTCATTCGGGCCTTCAATCGAACTCTGGGCCGCCTGGAGGATCTATTCAATGCTCAGCGCCGTTTCGTGGCGGATGTGGGACATGAACTGCGCACCCCCCTGACTGTTATCAAGGGCAACGTCAACCTGCTGCGCCGAATGGGCTGCGCTGACGATGAATCTCTGGGGAGTATCGAGAGCGAGGTGGACCGCCTCACCCGCATGATCGGCGATCTACTCTTACTGGCGAGTGTCGAATCGGGAAAGTTGCCTCTGAATATTCAGCTTGTCGAAATGGATACCCTGGTTCTCGAAGTGCTCCAACAAACCCGTGTTTTAGCGGCGGATCGCGTTCATGTGAGGCTGGGTGATGTTGATCAGGTTCTGGTGTGCGGAGATCGCGACCGCCTCAAGCAAGTCATGTTGAACCTGGTCGAGAACGCCATCAAGTACACCCCTGCAGGCGGCGACGTGGTTGTCGAAGTTGGGAAAACCGATGCTCAGGCCCGCTTTGCCGTCGCCGACACCGGGCCGGGGATCCCCCCCAAAGACCTGCCGCACATTTTCGAGCGGTTCTATCGCGCCGAAAAATCTCGCACACGCTCTAAAGATGGAAAGGGTTTTGGATTGGGCCTTTCGATAGCCTATTGGATTGTCCACCATCATGGAGGCCAGATCGATGTGGAATCCGAGGAGGGCAAAGGGACGAAATTTTGCGTGTGGCTGCCGCTGGCTGAGGGGGAAGGTGATTGCCAACCCGAGGCATGATACTACCCCCAAACATCACCGCGCAATCCCTAAACGTCCCCCAGCCTGGGCGCACAGGCTGGCGCCTCCGCGCGCCAGCCACTCTTCCAGGCGGTCGCTGTGGGTTTTTCCCTTCCTGGCGTCGGTGTAGATGCCGGTACCCCAGTAAACATAACGTATCATCTCGGCTGACCAGGCGCTTTCTGGCCGTCTGGCCCCGGTGATGCCCCCATTGTATCCTGCCAACGCTAAACGGATATCTCCGCCTCGGGCTTCGAGCGCCTGTTTGAGGTAGGAAAGCCCGCGGGTGGCGTTGACGCCCGGTTTGTACGGGTCCTCGCCGGAGGTAAAATGGTATGGCATCACCTGGAATAAGCCCATGGCTCCGGCGTGCGAAACCGCCCTGGGGTCGCCGCATGATTCTATTTGCATCACCGTCGCTACCAGATTTGGATCCAACCCCCATGTCGCGCTCCAGACATTGATCTCTTCTCCCCAATAATGGATTTCCGGTGTAAACAGAGAGGCAATGCCGGAGACGCCTCCGAGTCGAATATCTTCTTGCTGAATATCGTTGAACTCTATTCTGGTGAGGAATAACGCCATAAGAAAGCCCACCACGATCACCGTGAGTGGGGGCAGGGCGAAAAAAGGCAGGCAGCCCTCGGATGAAAATTCTACGAGGGCTGCCTCGCTGGGATAGTGTTTGGTGTCGTTGCGAGCCATTGGGGTAAGGAAACGCGAACGCGTTCGCTAGAATCGAAATCGTCGATCCTCCTGGCCGTCATGGCTGTCGAAGGATACAGGATGATAGGTAGGCTCTTGGGAAGCAGAATCAGGGTCGGTGTAGGTCGGCTTTATCGCCGGGCTGAAGGGGGAACGCGCACGCGCTGTCTGACCGATGGGATTATTCCTTGGGCGAGCGCGGGAAAAGGACTGCGCTGGCGCGGTGTTCTGGCGCACAGCACGCCGCCCAGAGGTCGGATTTCCCTGGCTGAAGAGCCTGTCGCCAGCCACAGAGATGGTTCCGATGATCAGCACGCGGATCAGCCAGACCATGATCGCTACGAATACCGGCGCCGCTTTGAGCAAGGTATCTTTGGCGATCACGGCGTTGCCTAGCGTCTGGTGATTGAGGATGGCGATAGAGACTCCCCACCAGGTCAACATCGCGTTCATCAGCGCCGCCAGCATCCAGGCTCCGAAGAGATACCAGACCTCGGCAGGCTCGTCGCGCCCCTGTTCGGGGGTGAACAGACGGGCGATTCCGGCGAAATCAATGCCGCAGAAAGCGATCGAGAGGATCGTCGCCCAGCGGACGCCAAGGAACCTGAGATTGCCGAGCAGATCCGAGAGGGCGAAGTCCGTTGTGGAGTAGTTGAAGACTTCGAAGGCCAGCAGGGCGGTGACGATCAAGGCCCCAAAAAGCAGCCCGCGCTGCAGGCGCAGACGTTTGTGGAATATAGACATTCGAGATAGCATGGTGAACCTCCTCCGGGTGTGTACTGCAAACCATCATCTGAATAAAGAAACCAGAACAAGCGTTCCGTTTTAAATATAGAACACATGTTCTAGTTTGTCAAGGACGAATTCCTCGAATTGTGTCAGAAATCCCCCTTTTTCTCCTCATTTGACATTCTGGCCTGGCGTCAATATCTGCTACAATAATCGTATGAGTCCACTGCAAAAATTAAAGGAGAAATCCATGTCAAAGAACAATGAGGCTGTCATCCTAAGCGCTGTTCGTACGCCCTCTGGACGTTTCCAGGGAAGTTTGAGCGGGTTCACCGCCCCGGAGTTGGGCGCCATCGTTGTGAGAGAGGCGGTCAGGCGCGCCGGCATCCCAGAGCCAGCCGATATAGACGAAGTTTATATGGGCAACGTAGTATCCGCTGGCCTGGGTCAGAATCCTGCCCGTCAGGCGGCCATCATCGGGGGGTTGCCGGTGTCGGTTGGGGCGACCACCATAAACAAAGTCTGTGGCTCTGGCTTGAAGGCGGTGATGCTCTCTGCGCAGGGCATCCGCGCTGGAGATGGGCAGCTTTATGTGGCAGGCGGATTCGAAAGCATGAGCCGCGCCCCCTATTTTGTGCGCGGCCGCTCCGGCGAGTTGCGTTTTGGGCATGTCCAATTCACGGATGCCCTGTTGTATGATGGATTGTGGTGCGCCTTGGAAAACTGGGGGATGGGTGACGCGGCTGAGTTCATTGCCGGGGAATACAACGTCACTCGCCAGGCCATGGACGAACTCTCTTATAACAGCCACATGCGCGCCATTGCCGCCATGGACAATGGCAAGTTCGAGGCCGAGATCGCGCCGGTGGAAATCAAAGGCCGCAAGGGAGAAGTCGCCATGTTCGATACGGACGAAGCCCCTCGCCGCGATACGACGCTCGAAGCCCTGGCCAGGCTGCGCCCGGCTTTCGTCGAGGGCGGAAAAGTGACTGCTGGCAATGCCCCAGGACTCAATGATGGGGCCGCTGCGGTGGTTGTCTCTTCCAGAGCAAAGGCCGAGCAGATGGGTTGCAAACCCCTGGCTCGAATCGTGGGCTACGGACAGGCAGCCGTAGAACCCAAATTTCTTTTTTACGCTCCGGCGAAAGCCATTCCCATGGTTTTGAAGCAGGTGGGCTGGTCCCTCGATGATGTGGATTTGATCGAACTCAATGAGGCCTTTGCTGCTCAGGTGTTGGCCGATGGATACGCTTTGTCGGATCAGGGCTGGGATTGGGACAAGGTCAATGTGCATGGTGGGGCGATTGCTTTAGGGCATCCGATTGGCGCCAGCGGGGCGCGAATATTGGCAACCTTGATCTATGCCCTGAAAGACCGCGGCCTCGAGCGCGGCTTGGCTTCTCTGTGTTTGGGAGGCGCAGAGGCGGTTGCCTTGGCAGTGGAGATCGAGTAGTATTGACGTCAGTACGTTCCATGTCGCATGTCCTGACGTTTCTACGGAGGATGGTATGGCTGTCGAAATTCGAGAGATGACAATAGCAGATTACGACCCGGTCTACGCCTTGTGGGCCGGAAGCGAGGGAATTGGCCTCAGCGATGCGGATTCGAAAGAGGGCATCAAGCGATTTTTGGCGCGCAATCCCGGCTTGAGCTTCGTGGCCGTGGAGGGAGGGGAGATTGTGGGAGCGGCCTTGTGCGGGCATGACGGGCGCAGGGGGTATATCCATCATCTCGCCACTGCTAAATCTCACCGCCGCCAGGGGATTGGACGCTCTCTGGTTGGACGCTGCATGTACGCCCTGATGCGCATTGGCATCGGCAAGTGTCACCTGTTCGTCTTTGGCGACAACCAGGGGGCGATCGGTTTTTGGGAGAAGGTGGGGTACTCCCAGCGGGTCGAGCTGGTGATGATGTCGCAACAGATCGCGGGTGAGTGAACCGAACAGGAAGAGCAATGACCAGAACAAATCAAACCTACGACTACGTAATCATCGGCTCCGGGTTCGGTGGCAGCGTTTCAGCGATGCGTCTGGCGGAGAAGGGTTATTCCGTGTTGGTGCTGGAGAGAGGCAAGCGCTACGAGGACAAAGATTTTCCTCGCACGAACTGGAATGTTTTCAAGTTCTTATGGCAGCCCGCCTTGCGCTGTTTCGGATTCTTCGAAATGACCTTCTTGAACGGGCTGCTGGCCTTGCATGGCAGCGGGGTGGGCGGCGGCAGCCTGACCTACGCCAATGTGTTGATGGAGCCGGATGATCGTTTATTCCAATCTCCAGGCTGGCATCATCTGGCGGACTGGAAAACGGTTCTGGCGCCTCACTACAAGACTGCCCGTCACATGCTGGGCGTGACGACTAACCCTCGCCTGTGGTTCTCGGACGAGAAGATGAAAGAAATAGCCGGAGAGTTGGGCCGCGGGGATACTTTCACTCCCACGCAGGTCGGAGTCTTCTTCTCCGAGCCTGAGCAGGAGGGGCAAACCGTCCCTGACCCATATTTCTATGGCGAAGGCCCTGATCGAGCCGGCTGTACCCATTGCGGCGGATGTATGGTGGGCTGCCGGGAAAACGCGAAGAATACGCTGCTAAAGAATTATCTCTATTTCGCTGAAAAATGGGGGGCAAAAATTATTCCGGAAGTGCTGGTGGGGGATATTCGTCCCCTGCTCCTGGATCAGCCGGATGGGGCGCGTTACGAGCTTGAATATCGCAGCACGACGGCCTGGTTGATTAAATCCCCCAACCAAGTGCGCGCCCGCAATGTGATTGTCTCAGCCGGCTCGTTGGGCACGCTGGAATTACTCTTGCGCTGCCGCGATGAGTCCAAATCGCTGCTGAAAATTTCCAACCGCCTGGGCGATCAAGTGCGCACGAATAGCGAGAATATTTTGGGCGTGACCACCCGCGATAGACATATTGACCACTCGAAAGGGATCGCCATTACTTCCATCTTCCAGGCTGACGATGTCACCCGAGTCGAACCAGTGCGTTATTCTGACGGGTCCTCATTCATCCGCTCCCTGACGATGCCGTTGATCGAAGGCGAATCCAGTATCCTGGGGCGCTTCCTGAGGTCCTTCTGGGTGATTATTCGACACCCCATTGACTTCCTGTATGCCAAATTCTTTTCCCGCTGGGCGCGTTACACGACCATCTTGCTGGTGATGCAGGTCGAGGAAAATCTGACCCATGTGCGCCTGGGAAGAAATCCGTTCACATTGTTTCGCAAAGGGGTGGTTCTCAGGGAAGATAAAGATAAACCCATCCCGCGCCAGATTCCTATCGGCAACCAGGTGACCCGCGCCCTGGCGAAAAAAGCAAATGGGATTCCTCAGGCAGCTTTTACCGATACCCTGTTCAATTTCCCAACAACGGCGCATTTTATGGGCGGAGTCCCCTTTGGCCGGGATGATCAGGAGGGGGTGATCGGCCTGGATTGCCAGGTGCACAACTATCCAGGGTTATATGTAGTAGATGGCTCGGTGATGCCGGGCAATCCGGGCGTGAATCCCAGCTTGACGATTACGGCGTTGGCAGAGTATGCGATGAGCCAGATTCCAGAACGTGAAACGTAAAACGTAATAGGTGATTATTTGCGTTTCACGCTTCAAGCATCATGACGAGCAGCGTCTCCCCCTCTTTCTGTAAAATCTCGATGATGCTCGATAGCCGTGAGACGCGTTGGAAGTATTTGGGCATCTCGTTGTATGCAAGGGGGCGGAAACCGAATTTCTCGTACAATGACCTCAGGGAAGAGCGGCACATGAGATAGAGTGTGCCCTCTTGGGAGGCAATCAAATGCTCGATGATACCGCGCGCCACGTCCCGGCCTCGCCAGGTGGGATCCACCACGATGGAGGCCAGTTCAAGCACGCCGTCGCCATGGGGTTTGATCTGACCGCAACCGATCACTTGCGCGTCTGCGCCTTCATCAACAGCCACAATGAAGCGCTTCCAATCCAAACCGGTGGGGTTGATGTGGCCGGCGATAACTAAAGAGCGGATGCGGGGTATATCTTCATGAGTTGCTGGTCGAAGGGTGTAAGATTTCATTTGATGAGCATAACCCGTGCTATAATCGCGGCTGATTTGGCGATTATACTGCATCCATGGAGGAAGAAATATGACATCTGCATCCGCAAGCCTAAATTTCACGCTTTCTGAAGAACACGAAATGATCCGCATGGCGGCGCGCGATTTCGCGCAAAAGGAAATCGCCCCGATCGCTGCCGAGCTCGATGAGACGGGCGACTTCCCCCTAGCGACCATCAAAAAGATGGGCGAGATGGGATTTATGGGGATCGAGGTCCCCGAAGAGTATGGCGGGGCGGGGATGGACACCCTGGCGTATGTGCTGGCCCTGGAAGAGATCTGCAAGGTGGATGCTTCTCATGGCACGATTATGTCCGTCAATAACTCGTTGTTCAATTACGGCATTCTCAAATTTGGCACTGAGGAACAGAAACAACTATTCATCACCCCGGTCGCTTCGGGAGAAAAGATTGGCGCTTACTCGCTGACTGAGCCTATGTCTGGTTCTGACGCAGCCACCATGCGCAGCCGCGCCGTGCGTGATAGGGATGAGTACATCATCAACGGGCGCAAATCCTGGGTGACCAGCGGCCCCGTTGCGGATTATATCGTTCTGTTCACCATGACCGATCCTGACCGGGGACATAACGGGATCACTGCCTTTTTGGTTGATGCAAATAGACCGGGTTTCTCGCGCGGCAAGAAAGAGCCCAAGCTGGGCATCCGCGCCTCGGCTACCAGCGAGATACTTTTCGAGGATTATCGCTGCCCTGCAGCAGATCGTTTGGGCGAGGAGGGCGAGGGCTTCAAAATTGCCATGTCCGTGCTGGACGCTGGACGAATTGGGGTGGCGTCTCAGGCTTTGGGCATAGCAGAAGCCTCCTATCAGGCCAGCCTGGAATACGCCCGTGAGCGCGAGGCATTCGGTCAGAAGATCGGCCAATTCCAGGGCATATCTTTCAAACTCGCCGATATGAAAACCCGCATCGAGGCAGCGCGTTTGCTGATCTATCAGGCGGCTCTGGCGAAAGAGGAAAATAAGAAGACCGGCCGACGATATACCTTAGAAGCAGCCATGGCGAAATTGTCCGCCTCCGAGACGGCAATGTTTTGCGCCCACAGTGCGGTACAGATCCACGGCGGCATGGGCTATTCGAAAGAGTATCCCATCGAGCGTTACTTCCGCGATGCCAAGATCACAGAAATCTACGAAGGCACCAGCGAGATCCAGCGGTTGGTGATCTCGCGCCTGGAGACAGGTTTGCGCTGAAATCTCCTATAACGGAGGACGGGCGCTATGGAAAATATTTCACTCTGGACGCTTTTGCTGCCATGTGTTGCAGCCATACTTAGTTGGCTTTGGCTGCTTTGGGCGCGCCTCAAAGGGTGGAGTAAAGGCGTCGGGGAACAGGAACCTCTCGACCCCCGTCAGAGCCTCCCCGCTGATCAGGCTCCGCCAATCCCCTGGGCTTCGGCTCTCTGGGGGCGCAAGTGGAGCTTGAGTTTACTGCTCCTGGTCATCGCCGGCGCGAGCTATATGCTTTTCTTCGCGCCTCCCCGTCTTGGGGGCGAAATCCCCATTACGCCCAATCAGCCGGGCAGACCTCTCTTCAGCTTTCACTGGCAGCGGGATTTTCTCGATAAATACGATGAACGAATTGGCCTGGCGATCTCTTTGGTCGGCAGCAGCGCCAGTCTGCTGGCCTTGACCTGGGGACAAGGGCGGCGGGCGCGTTTTGGCGGTGAAGCGGCCTTACTGCTGGCCGGTCTGACTTTGGCGGGGATGGGCCAGTGGGCGCTCGCATTCGGCGTCTTTCCCCTGGGAGCAGGCTTATACGGTTTTGCGGTCTTGTGTTTCGTTTCATGGGGTTGGATGGCCCGGCAGCGCGTGCGAGGGGATTTGGAAGCGCGCCCGCGCTGGACACCGCAAGTCGAGTGGCTGCTGGTGATCGCAATTTTTTTGTTGGCGGCCTTCGCCCGATTCTATGCTTTACACAGCGTCCCCTATGGCGTCGAAGGGGATGAGTCGAAGTGGATTTTCGAAGTTGTCGAAATCATGGTTGATGGCCGTTACGACTCGAGCGCCGAATACCACCGCGACGCCCTGCCGGGCAGCTTCTACATGCAGGCGCCTTTCCAACACTGGTTGGGCATCGGTATCTACTCAGCCCGCCTGGGCGTGGTTTGTTACAGCTTGTTAGGCACGCTGGCCTTTTACTGGTTGCTGCGGCAGATTTCGCCGATCCCATTGGCGGCCCTGGGGACATTTCTACTGAGCATCTCGGTGATGGATATCAGCGCCAGCCGCCTGGCGAATGTCGAGAGCCATGTGAAACTCTGGCCGATTCTGGCGTTGGCCCTTCTGGCGTTCGCGATTCACCTGCGGCGGTGGGAGGTTTATGGCTTGAGCGGCCTGGCTCTGGCTTTGGGCTTGCTGACCTATGATACGGTGCTGCCTATCCTTTTAGTGACGTTCATCGTTGCCATCATCGAGTTGATCGTCAACCCTATTGATTTGAAATCGGGGGTCACTTATTTGGCCGCCTTTCTCCTTCCGCCTCTCCTGACCGTCCCTATCCTGATTCCTTATTTTACGGGACGGCTGGATTATTATAAAATCAGCGAGAAAGGCTGGCATTCGGATGGCTGGTTGACGTTTACGAACAATCTCAGCCAGGTAGCCCGGTCCTGGTTTGTCGAGGCGCGCTTCGATTTCATCTATCATCGCCAGGGGCCTTTCATCAATGCTGCGTTGCTGCCCTTGTTGGTTCTAGGATTTGTCCTGGCTCTGATGACCATGCGCAGCCGCCTCTCACGCTGGGTGGTGATCTGGGCGTTGTTGGTCTTGATCCCAGTCCCGATACTGACAGCCTCCCCCTTTGGAAGGGTGTATTATCCTGGCGTCCCCGCGGTTTACGCGCTGATTGCTCTGGCAGGGTATATCCTGATGAGGGAGATCGCGCGTATCCTGGGGTCGAATCTTGCTCCCCTGGGATGGATTGTCGGGATCGCCGTTTTGGCGTGGTTGCCACTTTATAACTTTTACCTGTACTTCAACGCTGTCAGCGAAGCCGGAGATCGTCAAATCCGCCGCGAGATCGGCGAGTATGCCCTGAGCGCCGCTGAGGCGGGAGCGCATCTCTTTATGCCGTATTGGCCGAACGCCAATGATCCCCTGTTCGTCGAGTGGCAGATCGCTGAACTTTACCTGCGCCAGGAATTGAGCGCGGATCAAGTTGACAAAGCGTATGACCAGATTCCAATAGAGGATTTCCTGCCGCGTTTGGCTGAGTTCGCCCACGCCTGGGAGCGCGTGGATATTTTGTTGGGTAAAGAAAACTCCTCCCAGCGGGAACAAGGGGATGTCATGCGTGAGACGCTGTTTCGCTGTTATCCGGGGGGCATGCTCAGGGAAGGGAATTTCTTCGATCGTTATCGTCTCGAAGCTGCGGTATTGTCTGAGCCGAATTGTGTTCCTGTTCGACTTAGTTTCGATTCTCTCGAGGCAGATGGCGAGGAGCAGCAGTTGACCTGGACGCTCAGCAGCGGTTTGGTTTCGTCTCTGCGCCTGACATGCGAACAGGAGAATGAAAATATCCTCTGGGTCGAAGCGGAAAAATTCGAATGGGGGCCCGGCTGGGGTGAAAACGTCGCCTTCGTCAGCGACTGGCAGGGCGATGGCTATCTCGTTGATAGCTACGGCAGTCAGGCAGCCGTTCATCACACCTATTTCCCCCATGCTGCCCCGGCCTATGCCTGGATTCGTTATTACAAGCGCACGGTAGACCAGGCGCCAGCCTATCTGGAATTGGAGAAACAGGTTTACTCCTTCTCGGATGTGGAGGAGGATGAAACCAACCAATGGCTTTGGGAACGGGTAGGCCCATTCGACATGGCGGCCGTCGAGCAGAACTGGCGCATCACCCGTCCCTACGACGATGCCCCAGAAAGGTTTATGGCCTTGTTTATAGACAGCCTGGTTTTCACTACCGACGCGGAATTTTCGCCGCTCGATGACGCCCAGCGCGAGATGGTATATGATCGCGTACACCCGCTGGCGAATCCAACCAACAGGGGAATGATCGAACTGAAGCTGGCTCCGGGGCGTTATTTCTGTCGTCTTGGGATCGAGTCTGCGCCTCTGGTTGACGCCTATGGTCGTTCTGAGGTCTGGTCTAATAATCTTGAGGTCGAGTTACCATAGCGAGTTTATTTGTAGCGATGCACGATAGCGGATGGATTTACCGCAGAGTGCGCAGAGACCGCAGAGACATGCAAAGGTTAAGGAGCAACGATGAAAGCAATCCTCTTCCACAAACACGGCGGCCCGGAAGTCCTCGAATGTGCCGATTTCCCCACCCCCGAACCTGGCCCTGGGGAGGCGCTCATTAAACTCGAAGCCGCGGCCCTCAATCGCCTCGACTTATGGGTGCGTGAGGGCTGGCCCGGCATCAAACTCGACTATCCTCACATCCCCGGCGCGGATGGGGCAGGCGTGATTGACGCGCTCTCCCCTGATGTTGGGGAGGCTGGAGGGGGCGGGTGGGAGATCGGCGACCGCGTCGTAATCAACTCCAACATGGGCTGCGGGACGTGCGAATTCTGCCGCGAAGGCAGAGACAACCTGTGCCAGAACTGGCATCTGCTCGGCGAGACCATCCGCGGCACGTACGCCGAATATGTGGTCGTGCCAATTCGTCAGTTACACCCCATGCCAAAGGATTTCGATTCCACTACTGCCGCGGCTGCCGCCCTGGTCTATCATACGGCCTGGCATTCCCTGATCGCGCGTGGAAAGCTGAAAATGGGCGAAAAAGTTTTGATCGTCGGCGCTTCTGGCGGGGTCAACACGGCCTGTATTCAAATAGCCAAATTGACCGGCGCGCTGGTGTATGTGGTCGGGTCTGGTGAGAATAAACTAACCATAGCCGAAAGCCTGGGCGCCGATTATTTGATAGATCGCAGCAAAGAAGAAGATTGGTCGAAAGCGATCTATCGGATGACCGATCGACGCGGCGTAGACGTGGTCGTTGACAATGTTGGTACGACCTTCCCCTTGAGCTTCCGCGCTGCCCGCAAGGGAGGCCGCATCCTCACGGTGGGCAATACCGGCGGAGCCAGGTTCGAGGTTGATAACCGCTTTGTCTTTGGCAAACATCTCACGATTATTGGCTCGTCCATGGGTACGCTGGAAGATTTCGCTACGGTGATGGATTTGGTATTTGCTGGTAAACTCACTGTAGCCATGGATAAAACCTTCCCCCTGGAAGAAGCCGCTGCCGCGCAGACTCGCCTGGAAAGCGGAGAGCAGCTAGGTAAGATAACGCTTTCGATTACAGACAAATGAATTTCCTTTGAATAAAATGGTTCCCAATCCTCCAATCTCCAAAACCAAACGCCCCTTCGGCGTAACGCTGCTGATCTTCTTGGTGTCTGGCTATTCAGCCTTGGGTTGGCTTGGTTTCCTGGAGGTGCTCCGCCATTGGGACTTCCTGCAAGGGCTACCACTTAATGTACCCGTGTTGTATCTGGCCTTGAGGGGTTTGTTTTGGGGGCTGACAGGTTTGTCTCTGATCTGGGGTCTTTGGGTTGGCCGTCGTTGGGCCTGGGTTGCTGTCCAATTCGCCGCTGTATTCTATGCGATCCATTATTGGATGGAACGTTTGTTTTTGGCCGATGTTTCGGCAATTGCGAGTCGATGGCCCTTCGCCGTGAGCCTGACCGCCTTGAGCCTGGCGTATACTTTTGTGGTTTTACAGCTTCGCATGAGCCGCAGTTTTTTCGAAGTCACCTACGTTTTCACTAAAAAAACTCGTTTGGTTTTTCAGTGAACATCCTTTATGGAGATCTTCATGTCTGAGAATCCAAAGATTCAACGCTTGCGCGAATTGCAGGCAGAAGCGCGCCTGGGAGGCCGCGAAGAGCGCATCGAGCAGCAGCACCAAAAAGGGCGTCTGACCGCCCGCGAACGCATTGATCTCTTGTTGGATAAGGGTTCCTTTCGGGAAGTGGATGCCTTTGTCACCCATCGCACATCGGATTTCGATTTGGATAAGCGCAAATTCCTGAGCGATAGTGTCGTGACCGGCTGGGGCACAGTCAATGAACGATTAGTCTATGTATTTGCACAAGATTTCACCGTTTTCGGGGGCAGCCTGGGCGAAGTCCATGCCGAGAAGATCGTCAAGATCATGGATATGGCGATGAAGAACGGCGCGCCGGTGATCGGTTTGAACGACTCGGGGGGAGCGCGCATTCAAGAGGGGGTGGTCTCCCTGGGCGGTTACGCCGACATCTTTTTGAGAAATACCCTGGCCTCGGGCGTCATCCCGCAGATCAGCGTCATCATGGGGTCTTGCGCGGGAGGGGCGGTATATTCACCGGCGATCACAGATTTCATTTTCATGGTGCGCGGCTCGTCATACATGTTCATCACCGGGCCGAATGTGGTCAAAACGGTCACGCACGAGGATGTCACTTTCGAAGAGTTAGGCGGCGCGGATGTGCACGCCGAAACTTCGGGAGTCTGTCACCTGGCCGCGGATAGTGAGGCTGATGCGCTCTTTCTGGTGCAGAAGCTGCTCAGCTACCTGCCTCAAAACAATATGGAAGACCCCCCCTTTGTATCTATGGGCGATGATCCTCTGCGACGGGAGGAGGAGCTTGATAATATTATTCCCGATGATCCCAGCAAACCCTACGATATAAAGGATGTGATTAAGCTGATCGTGGACAATGGCGAGTTCTTCGAGATTCACGCGGCGTACGCCCGCAACATTGTCGTCGGATTCGCCCGTTTGGGCGGGCACAGTATCGGCGTCGTTGCCAACCAGCCGGCGGTCCTGGCGGGCGTCCTGGATATCGATTCGTCCGAAAAGGGCGGGCGCTTCGTGCGCTTCTGCGATGCTTTCAATCTCCCCATTCTGACCTTCGTGGACGTGCCAGGCTTTTTGCCCGGTACGGATCAAGAACATGGCGGGATCATCCGCTCCGGGGCGAAGTTGCTCTACGCTTTTTGTGAGGCGACTGTTCCCAAGCTGACCCTCATCACCCGCAAGGCCTACGGCGGCGCTTACGACGTGATGAGCAGTAAGCACATCCGCGGCGATGTCAATCTTGCCTGGCCCAGCGCCGAACTCGCCGTGATGGGCCCAGAGGGCGCTGTAGAAATCATCTTCCGAAAAGAGTTGGAGGAGGCGAAAGACCCTATCGCGCGCAAGAACGAGCTGGTGGCCGACTACCGCGAGAAATTCGCCAATCCCTATGTCGCCGCGGCGCGCGGCTATATTGACGATGTCATCGAACCGCGCGATACGCGCCCCCGTTTAATCAACGCCCTGGAGATGCTCTCCAACAAACGCGACACTAATCCACCCAAGAAGCATGGTTGTATTCCGCTATAACGACCGCAGACCGCGGACTGCAGTACATTCCATTGTTTGCCGTCTGCGGTCCGCGGTCTTATTTCGATATGAATATCAACAACCACTGTCTCCACGTCGAAGTTCACGGTTCTGATGAGAATCCCGTGGTCGTTTTTCTTCACCACGGCCTGGGTTCGACGCGCGCCTGGCGAGCGCAGACGCCGGCCTTCGTGGAGGCAGGCTATCGTGTAGTGGCGTATGACCGTTGGGGTTATGGGCGTTCGGATCCTCGATCCCACCTTGACGTTCCGGGCTTTGATACGGATATTGACGATTTGCATACGATACTTGCAACTTGCAACCCGCAACCCGCAACTTTCATCGGTCACAGCGATGGCGGCACCCTGGCTCTCTATTTCGCCGAGAAATATCCCGAAAAAGTGACCGGTCTGGTGACGGTGGCTGCCCATATTTACCTGGAGCCGAAGATGGCGCCCGGTATTCTGGACATCCAGACAGCTTTCGAGCACGATGGTCGCTTTCGCAAAGGAATGCAGCTTGCCCATGGCGAGAAATTCGAGTCGGTGTTTCGCAACTGGTTCGATGGCTGGCACAAGCCCGAAGCCCTCGGTTGGGATATGCGCCCGCTGCTTTCCAGGATCACCTGCCCTGTTCTGGTCATTCAGGGCGAAGAAGACGAGCATGCTATGCCGAAGCATGCCGTTGATATCGCGGAAAGCATTCCCGGGGCTGAGTTGTGGCTGGCGCCAGGCGCCGGGCACATGCTGCCGCAGGATATGCCCGAAGAGTTTAACCGGAGAGTCATTAATTTCTTGAAACGCAAAACGTAAAAAACGCTGTCAGATGATTACGTTTTACGTTCTACGTTCTTGGAGTTCTCATGTTTAGCAAAGTACTGATTGCCAACCGTGGAGAGATCGCTGTCCGCATTCAGCGTGCTTGTCGCGAGCTGGGATTGGAGGCGGTGGCGGTCTACTCCGAAGCTGATCGGCTGGCCTTGCATGTGCGTTACGCTGACGAGGCTTATTTATTGGGGCCGGCCCCTTCGCGCGACTCGTATCTGCGCGGCGACAAGATCATCGAAATTGCAAAGAAGAGCAGGGCAGGCGCTATCCATCCTGGTTACGGCTTTCTGGCCGAACGAGCCGATTTCGCTCAGGCAGTCATGGACGAGGGTATTGCATTCATCGGCCCGAAACCTTCGGCGATTGCGGCGATGGGGGATAAAGGCGTGGCCCGGGCGACGGTGGCCGCCGCGGGCGTGCCAGTGGTGCCCGGCACCGAGGGGGAGGGTTCTCTGCGTGATGATGAGCTGCTCGAAATCGCCCCAAAGATTGGTTTTCCACTGTTGATCAAAGCCACGGCTGGGGGGGGCGGCAAGGGCATGCGCGAAGTCCACAATTTGAAGGAGATGCCCGTTTTGTTGTCATCAGCCCGAAGGGAGGCGGAGTCCGCCTTTGGAGATGGGAACGTTTATCTGGAGAAACTCGTCGAGGGCGCCCGCCACATCGAATTCCAGATCCTGGCTGACACCCATGGAAATGTGATCCACCTCGGGGAGCGCGAATGTTCGTTGCAGAGGCGTCATCAAAAGCTGCTCGAAGAGTCGCCATCGCCCTTTTTAGATGAAGATTTACGTCAGCAGATGGGTCAAGTGGCTGTGCGGGCGGCGCAATCGGTTGAATATATCAATGCCGGGACGATCGAGTTCTTGGTGGATGGCGAGAAGAATTATTATTTCCTCGAGATGAACACTCGCCTGCAAGTCGAGCACCCCATCACCGAGGCGGTCACTGGGATAGACATTGTCAAAGAGCAGATCCGCATCGCCCGCGGGCGGCCGTTGAAACTGAGCCAGGAAGATATCCAGATGAAGGGTTGGGCGATCGAGTGCCGGGTCAATGCAGAAGATCCGTATAACGATTTCATGCCTTCTACCGGCTATATTTCGAATATGTTACTGCCTGCCGGCCCTGGCGTGCGGGTGGATACGGGCGTGTACCCGGGATTCGAGATTTCCCCATATTATGACTCGTTGATCTCGAAGCTGATCGTTTCTGGTGAGACTCGCGCCGAGGCGATCTTGCGTATGCGCAGGGCCTTGGAAGAATACAAGATCGTGGGCGTGCGTACGAATATCCCTTTCCACCAAAATATCATGGATTCGCATCGTTTCATGGCTGGACAGTTCGATACGCAGTTCGTCGAGAAGCGCTTCTCCATGGCGCAGGCTGACCGCCGTCGGGAATCGGTTCCCCATATTGCGGCGGTGATAGCGACATTGGTTGCCCATCAACAGACTGAACGTTCGACGCACATGATCCAACGCAACGAGCGCGATGCCAGCAATTGGAAGTGGATGGGACGATGGGAGCGTATCCATCGTTAGTGAGATAAGACTATGAAATACATCGCAACTGTAAACGAGCAAGAGTATATCGTTGACATCGTAGATGAAGAACATATCCTGGTAAACGGAGCGGCCCATTCACTGAATTATGCATCTGTCAGCGACGAGCCGGTGTTTTCTTTGTTGCTCGATGGCAAATCTTATGAGGCTTTTGTGTATGAGTCTGAGCAAGGGTGGGAGGTATTGTTGCAAGGTTCGTTATACTCTGCCACTGTCGTTGATGAGCGTGAACATCGTCTGCGATCGGTGTTTGGAAAGGGGGCGGCGCCGGGCGGCGAGTTCTATCTCAAAGCGCCGATGCCCGGCCTGGTGGTGGATATTCCCGTCAGGGATGGCCAGGAAGTGAATGACGGGGATGTGTTGGTCATTTTGGAATCGATGAAGATGCAGAATGAGCTGAAGTCGCCCCGGGCGGGAAAGGTTGCCCGGATGCGCGTCAGAACCGGCGACCATGTCGAGCGACGGCAAACTTTGCTGAGTGTGGTTTGAAAGCTCACCCATCGAAAATATTCGAGGCTGGCGTACGAAATCCATGCTTTGCTATGCTCAGCACAGGCTCTTCGTGGGATTGGGCTTTCAAACGACGCAGGTCGGTTTTGCTAGGCAGCCTCGATTTCCAATCGGGCTCATTTGCGGTTAGTTGCGCCTCGATATTCCCCATGATAGAATAACTACCAATAACATCCATGAGTCCTCTGCAAAAACTACGAGTATCAGTACTTCACGAAAACAGGATCAAAGACCCGTTGCTTCGGTTCACTCAGCACAAGCCTCGGGTCGTCCGGGGCTTGCACTGAGCTGAGTCGAAGTGACGGGCTTCCGATCTTTTTCGTGATCTACTGAGTATATGAATTTTTTCAGTGAACTCATCCGCGATAGGCATACCTGGAGCGCGCTATGTCTGAGATGGTAGAAGTTGTGATTGATAGTATTCGCGTCAGCCTGATGAACCAGCAGCGCATTGTGATCTTGCGCGAGGTAGATGCTGAGCGGTATCTGGCGATCTGGATTGGCGTCTATGAGGCCGAACACCTGACGATCGCTTTGCAGGATGTCGAAGTCTCGCGCCCATTGACTTATGATCTATTTACCAATGTGATCGAGTCGCTGAATGCAGAAGTCTCCCATATCGAGGTTGTGGCGCTGCGTGATGAGACCTTCTACGGCAACATCGTCCTCCATGCAAATGGCAACATCATCAACATCGACTCACGGCCATCGGACGCTATGAATCTGGCAGTGCGCAGCGATGTGCCGATCTTTGTGGCTCGCGAGGTCATGGACAAAGCCGGGATCATCCCTGAGGAGGACGAAATTTCCCTCGATGAGATGGGAGAAGCCGGGACGCCATCAGGGAAAGACAACGAACGCCTCTCGATTTTCGAGGATTTCTTGGATCAGCTAGATATCGACGATTCGGCAGATGAAGAGAGCAAATAATCACTGAAAAAATCCATCATATGGATTTTGGCCGCTGACCGAAGCCGTCAAACTCGACTCTGACCAGCGCCGTTCCCCCGTTTTTCGAGATGATACTATTTGCTTATCCATCCTTCTTGATATAGTGCGTTATAGTTTTACCGCTCAACATTTGCATCATTCGCGCAAATGTTTAACCGCAGAGCACGCAGAGAGCGCGGAGCCTATATTTGTTTTTCTCTGCGATCTCAGCGCTCTCCGCGGTTGAATGTTTGGTTGCGGCTGGAGGCCGCGCTATGAGTATTGATATTCCTCCCGAAAATGAAATCCAGGCTGGTCCGCAGATCGTCCCTCATAGCCGCGAAGCAGAGGAAGCTGTCATCGGGTCAATCATGCTCAACCCCGAGGTCTATTATGATGTCGCCGAGTTCCTGCAGGCGGAAGATTTCTATATCCACCGACACAGGTGGATCTGGCAATCCTTTGCCCGCTTGCAGCAGAGCCGCGCTCCGATCGATTCACTCACTGTCATTGATGATTTGGATCGGCAAGGGCAGTTGGCCGAGATCGGGGGGGCTGCCTACATCACGACCCTGATCAACAGCGTGCCTTCTTCCTTACACGCCGAATCGTATGGCCGCATCGTCGAAGAGACGGCTGTCCGCCGCCGCATGCTGGAGGCGGCCAATAAGATCGCCAAGCTGGCGTATGAAGAAGCAACCGGCCTGGATGCGGTCATGAATGACGCCGAAAAGGCCATTTTTGGGGTCAGCGAGCGCAGGTTGACGCGCGACCTGGCGCCCATCCAAGTTGTGCTCAGCGAGTATTATGACACGATTAGCAAATTGGCCGGCTGCGATGATGAAATCCGCGGCGTGCCGACTGGCTTCATTGACATTGATCATCTGCTCGGTGGCTTGCAGCCTTCTGACTTGTTGATCATCGCCGGGAGGCCGGGAATGGGGAAGACCGGTTTTGCTATATCTGTCGCCAAAAACGCCGCCCTGACTCATAAGAAACACGTCGCCATTTTTTCGCTGGAGATGTCCAATGAACAGTTGGTGCAGCGCCTGCTAGCCCAGGAGACCGGCATCGACTCGCAGCGGCTGCGGATGGGGAAGCTCGCCGAAGACGAGTGGTCGTTGTTCACCCATGCCATCGAGGTCATGAGCGGCACTCATATCTTCCTGGATGATACACCGGGCATCACTCCGCTGCAACTGCACACCAAATGCCGTCGCTTGCATCTCGAACACCGCCTTGATTTGATCATCGTAGATTATCTGCAATTGATGTCGGGGGATACGCGCACCGAGAATCGCGTTCAAGAGGTATCCTATATCTCTCGGCAGATGAAGATGCTGGCGCGCGAGTTGAACGTGCCTGTGTTGGCCGCGGCTCAGCTCTCGCGCGCTGTCGAGCAGCGCGGGGATAAAAAACCGGTGCTCTCCGATCTGCGCGAATCTGGATCGTTGGAGCAAGACTCGGATATCGTTATGTTCATCTACCGTCCGGAGATGTACGAGGATGACCCGGCAAAACAAAACCTGGCTGAGATCATCGTCGCCAAACATCGCAACGGGCCCACAGGCAGCGTACAACTGGTCTTCCGCAAGAATTTGGCGAAATTCGAAAACGCGGCCACCAGGGTTGTTGACCTTACAAGGGTGACGTGATGACCTTTGCTGGTTTCCCTGATGGCAAGGTGAGCTTCAGCCGTATCCCGGAGTTGTTTTTCGGCGAATTATTACCGCAGATCGATGATTTGGGAGAACTCAAGGTGACCTTATACGCCTTGTGGAAGCTGGAGTCTATGGAAGGGGATTTCCGCTATTTGAGGGAATCTGACTTTCGAGCGGACGAGCGGTTTATGTTTGGGTTGGCTGCCACGCCCGAGGAGGCTGAATCAGCCCTGAGGGAGTCCCTGGAGCGCGCTGTGGGGCGGGGAACATACCTCAGGGTAGTGATCCCTCGAGACGAAGAAGCTGTCCTCTATTTCCTCAATACTTCCAGGGGCAGAGCCGCGGTCGAGGCGATTCGCAGGGGAGAGTGGCGCCCCCAGGAGTCCCCAACCACCGCGCCCGTACTATCCCCAGAGCGCCCGAGTATCTATCATCTGTATGAGCAGAATATCGGGCTGATCACACCGCTGCTTTCCGAGACGCTCCAGGAGGCCGAAGACACTTACCCGGCTGAATGGATCGAGGAGGCATTCCGCATCGCTGTCGAAAAGAATATCCGTAACTGGCGCTATATCGAGGCCATTTTACGACGCTGGCACGAAAGAGGTTATGATGTCCGAAAAGATCGTCGAGACCCTGAAGAACATCGCCAACAATATGCCGAGTGGGAAAACGACTGATTTTGGGGCGGAATTCCCAAGACATGATCTGCCGGGCGATCCATCATGTTCCATCTGTGGTGGGGTGGGCTTTCTGAGACAAGACGTCCCAGTCGGCCATCCGGAATTTGGCAAGCTGCAAATCTGCACCTGCCGAAAGGGGGAACTCGACCGTCGCATGCACAGGCGCCTGTTCGCCCTCAGCCGGTTGGACGAGCTGAAGCATTTGAATTTCGACAACTTCCGACCGCGCGGCCGCGTTGGCCTGCGACCTGCCCAGGCCGATTCATTGGAACAGGCGTTCAACCAGGCGCAGATGTTTGCGCGTACGCACAAGGGTTGGCTTTTGCTCTATGGGGGGTATGGCACTGGGAAAACCCATCTGGCCGCGGCGATCGCGAATTTCGCTGTCGAAATGGGCATCCCCACGTTATTCATCACCGTCCCTGACTTGCTGGATACGCTACGCTATTCCTTCGATGATCCCGACGCCACGTTCGAACAGCGTTTCGAGGAAATTCGCAGCGCGCCTTTGTTGATCATGGATGATTTCGGCACACAGAATGCGACCGAGTGGGCGCAAGAAAAGCTCTTTCAAATCTTGAACTATCGCTATATCAATCGCCTTCCCCTCGTAGTGACCACGAATCTACTGCTCGAAGAAATGGAACCCCGCATTCGTTCCCGCCTGGATGACCCTGAGTTGGTGACGCGCGTCAATATCAAAGCGCAGGACTACCGGCGCCCCGAATATGACCGACTAGGTCATTCGGCGCTGTCTTCCTCGATGGATTTCTTGCACAAACTTGCCTTCTCCACCTTCGACTTTCGGGAAAAAGAAGACCTTCCCTCTGATCATGTGGATAGCCTGAAACGTGCCTTCGAAGAAGCGCGAGAATTTGCAGAAGACCCCGATGGCTGGCTGGTGCTGACCGGCCCGTATGGATGTGGTAAAACCCATCTCGCGGCGGCGATTGCCAATTACCGCGCCGATCAGGGGCACATGCCTATGTTTGTCGTCGTCCCCGATCTGATGGATCATTTGAGGGCCACGTTTGGCCCGCGCAGTACGGTCACGATGGATCGCCTCTTCGAGGATGTAAAAAAAGCCCCCCTTTTGGTCCTGGATGATTTGGGCACCCAGAATATGACCCCGTGGGCCAGGGAGAAGCTCTACCAGTTATTCAATTATCGCTACAACGCTGAACTGCCCACTGTCATCACCACCCCTGAATTGAAAGATGAAATGGATCCCCGCTTGCTCAGCCGAATGAGAGATACGCGTTTGAGCGTTATTTGCGCGATCACTGCGCCTTCCTATCGAGGGGCGAGGAAGAAGAGGAAGAGAAGTAGATACTAATTGTTGATAAATATTCTATGGCAGTCGAGGCTTTCTCTTGATAAAATATTGCTAATAAGACTATATCTATCCAATATCAGGAGAAAAAAATGTTCCCAAGTTTTTTATTGGCTTTACGTGAAGGCCTCGAGGCCGCTCTCATTATCGGTATCGTCCTGGGAGTGCTTCGAAAGGTCAACCGCACACAATTGAAGTCGGTTGTTTGGGTGGGGGTAGGCAGCGCTGCGCTGGTGAGTCTGTTGGGGGCTTTGGCGCTCAACGCGGTGGGAGCGTCTTTCGAAGGCCGGGCTGAGGAGATCTTCGAAGGCGTTACCATGTTCATCGCGGCGGGGGTGCTGACCTGGATGATCTTCTGGATGCAGCGTCAGGCGCGCATGATCCAAATTGAGCTGGAAGCCGATGTGCGTCGAGCAGCTCTGGCAGGGGGTCAGCGAGCTTTGTTTCTATTATCCTTCGTGGCTGTCGTTCGCGAGGGAATCGAGTTGGCGCTCTTTCTCACCGCGGCGGCGATGACGACCTCCGCGCAACAAACACTGACTGGCGCAATATTAGGTTTGGGTACCGCGGTGCTGCTGGGGTGGTCGCTCTTTGCCAGCACAGTCCGCCTGGATTTGCGCCGTTTCTTCCAGGTGACGGGTGTTCTGCTGATCTTGTTTGCAGCGGGCTTGACGGCTCATGGAATCCATGAGTTCAACGAGGCGGGCTGGATTCCAGCCGTCATCGAGCATGTTTGGGATATCAATCACATCGTAGACGAGAATTCGACTTTTGGGTTGGTGCTCAAATCGCTGTTTGGCTACAACGGCAATCCATCCCTGACAGAAATATTGGGCTATGCGATGTATTTCATCGCCATCGGGTTGGGGCTTCGCTGGAGGAGGCAGATTCTTCCCGCGGTCCGAGACATCTGAGAACCGTTCCCTATAATCGGGAGTGCGAGCGCGCTGCAACGAGAAGCTAAACTTCTGTCAGAAGTTTAACTTCTTCCGAAGCAAGAAAACTCACCGCGTATGCTGTGCACGCCTGCGGCGAGATGCGAAGGGCGCGAAGTTTTTATAAGATTTTCTTTGCGCTCTCGCTATGCGCGCCGTTGGCGTGTGGCTTTGCGGTTCGAAATCCCGTGTTTGGTTCCGGCTTGTCCGGGTTAGGGTGGTTACGAACGATTCAGTTCGGCAAATTTATGCTTGAGCACATCGAGGAGCTCAGCGGCAATATCTTTACGCGTTGGATACAAATTGTGCAGTTCTTCTGGATCGTTGGCGAGATCATAGAGTTCGATCAGTTCGGCGTCATCTTCTAGTTGCTCGTAGCCGAAATACCACATCAGTTTGTAATCCCCGCGTATCAGCATGGCGGTTGCTTCAGCTACGTGATTGTTTTCATCGAGCCGTTCGACTTGAACTGTAGTGATGTCTCTCTCAGTTGGGGCTGTTGTGTCGAATGGGGGCATCACGATCCCTTCTGCCCATTCCGGGATATCCTGATTGGCGATTTGCAGAAGGGTGGGTAACAAATCAATCATTGATGTCTTTTCGTAGACATCTACTCGTTCGTTTTGGCCGGGAGGAAAGATCAACAAGGGAATATGGCTGATGGGTTGGTGGAAAATCGGTTGAATATGGCCGAGGATGCCCCGTTCGAACATCTCGCCATGGTCTGTAGTCAGGATCAGCCAGGTATCCTTCAAGATACCGCTTTGTTTCAATTGCTCGTAGAGCCGGGCGAATTCGGCGTCCACGTACAAGATGAATTCGTCATACCAGCGAAGTTCCTCGATCATTCTGTCTTCGGCGACGCCCTGATCCAGAAGATGCAGTGGTTTCTCCAGCGGTTGAAAGTTATCCTGGGTGAATCTGTCTATGAAATCCAGGCGGGTGTTGTAAGGATCGTGAGGCGGCAGAAAGTGGTAGTATCCAAAGAACGGTCGAGGGGCAGCGTCAATCGAACTTGACAACCAATCGATGCCCTGTTCGAGGGTGAAGAAGTTCAAGCCCAGCTCACTGTAATTGGGGATCCCGCGTGGAAAGGCTGGCGCGATGTCGGCTCCTCTTCTATTGACGAACGATTCATAGATTTGCGAGAGGTAGAGTGTGTAAGCATGACCTTCATCCAGGCGCTTCATGCCTCGGCGCCACCCTAAAGAGGCAACATCTTGATCGTTCTGGAATAACGTGAAGTTCAAGGGGTCTTTTTCGAAGTATAGCTCTGGCCATGGGGTGTGTTTGTCAATATCGGTCAAGAACTGGCGGAGCAGCGTGTCTGCCAGGGGATTATGGGTATAGGCCAGCCTGTGATATCCGCGGAAGGCATCGAAGATATTCATTTCCACGGAGGAGGGTTCTACTGTGTCATTGTGTTTAAAAGCCCGATGAGTCCAGGGAGTCGTCCCGGTCAGGAGGGAGGCCGTCCCGGGGGTGGTGAAGTGCCCGCCGGTAAAATGATTGTGATAAACGATGGCTCGATCAGCTAACCTTTCCAGATGAGGCGTTGTCTTGCGATGGTAACCGTAAAGGGAGATGTTCGACGCTGACCATGCATCGAAGACGATGATGAGGATGTTCTCGTCATTCGAGTTCTTATCAGCCTCCTCCGCTTTGGAAAAGGAAGAGGGGATTGCATAACTCAAAGAGAAGAGTCCTGCCAGTTTCAGAAAGTCACGTCGCGTGATGGCCGAATTCATGACAAAGACTGAAGGTTGCGGATGAGAATGATGATGATCCCGCCAAGATCCAAAACCAGGTAAATCGTTGTCAATAGGGAGAGCCGTTCGATCAGGTTTCGAATGATAGAGAAAGCCCTCTCGGATTTCAACACCCCATAGACAGGCAACAAAATCGTTGGGAGTGCAAGGACCGCACAGAGCGCGTAGAGAATTCTCAATGGGTGAGTGGATTCGAGCAAAAGTCGAAATATAATTTCCGGGGTAGAAAAACCCAATAGAAAGAATAGTTGGTTGACGATCGCCCAAATTCCAGTGATCACGATCAACGCCGAAAGAACGGTTACCCGTTTATCTTCCTCCCAACAGCTCGAGATCAAGAAGCTCGACGCCAGCGCGATGACAAAAACAAAGATGCTCTCGACGAGCGCAATGAGAAGTCCATAAGCGCCCACGCCAATCGCGTCCCACGAATTCGAACGTTCGGCCACCCACGAGAAATCCTGAAGAATCAGAATGATCGCCCATACATGGGTTGGGAATGCAGCCATGAGGAACAGCGTCCAAAGACTTCTTTTCGAGAACTTGGATATTTCGAAAGGAAGCTTATAAGTACCCAAGACCTATCAACCTCTCTTCCAACTCTGCCTGTTCTTCGCTTTCCAATGTGGGCGGTTTCTTGGCTGCCCTGGCTTTAGGCTTCATGCCGATAGCAATATAGGGAAATTCCCTGTAGGAGGGATGGGATATATCATCGAAGCCTCGATTGGAGAAAAGCACGCCCGGGACGAGTTTCGGGGCGATACAATGATCGGCGCGCCAGTGATCCATGTTCTCTTCGATTGCATCCGACGGCCATTTCCCTAACCCGGTTTCAGCCGAAGCGCGGTATCCGTTCGAGAACCCCAGGATGAGGTCAGGGGCAAGCGGAGCATACGGGCTGCTATCATCGGCCGGGCTGGCGAGGATCGAATCGAAGATGAGGTTACCATCGGGGCCTTTCCACTGCGATAACTTGCGCCGGAGTTCCTCGAGCAGCGCGCCTTTTTGATCTTGACCAACGCATCCTTTCCCTTCTCTGCCGGAAATATTCAGGTAAAGGCTATTCAATCCAATCGCATAGGCCTGGCTCTGGGGCCATTCTGCAGCGAGCAGCGATTTGCTGGTAGATGCTAGACTGGTTGTGACCAGGTAGCCCTGCTCTTCGAGCCAGCGATTGACATGCACTTTATAATCAAAGTTCGCAAATCCATGATCCGATACGACCAGCAAGTGGGTTTGCCTCGCTTCGACCCTTTCCACCACCTGCTCAACGAGCTGATCGAGCCTGACGTACCATTCTTCGATAATGTCTGGTCGATCATGCCAGAACATGTGCTGGATACGATCCGGCGAGTCGAATACGCAGGCCAGAATCCCTTCGTCGAAACGCTGAAGATTATTCAGAAACACCTGTTTCCTGGTAGTGAAAATCTGCCTGCATAAATCCATAAACTGATCGTCTGAAATCAGGCCCTCTTCCAGAGCGGTGGTATCCTGCGGCCAGCCCAAAGATAAAAAGCCTCCCGATTCATCCCAGGTCTGTTTGACGAAACCGCGCGGCGAGGCGTAATGCCACGGGGATTTCAGGGGGTGGATTTGTAGCGGCAAGAAATACAGGCGAGAGGAGGGCAATCCATGGGTCAGGATCACCCTGGTAATTGCGCTCACCGAGGCCATCAGCCCCATTTTGAATTTCAATTCGATGATGGGGCTCCAACGGCCCAGTTCCAACTCGATTGTTTTTTCCCCAATGGATAGGCGGGCATGAGTATCCTCGAGGAAGGAGAGTCGAAATTCCAGGGAAGCCTTTTGCGCCTGGGCTGATTTTTGTCGGGCGGGGCCAACCAGTTCGCCCGTGAATTCGGTTTTCCCTTTCGATGACAATTTTTGGATGGGGATCTTCTGGTTCTCTCTGGGGGAATCAGGATCAGCCGCAAATCCTAGGCCGACTCCCAGGCGGCCATGGATATCCGGTACGCCTAAACCGGGGATATTTCTGACGGGCGAGTCCAGGCGCGCCGGGAACATTGCCGGCCACCACAGCGTGGTAGCCGGATACCCCTGTTCGATGGCCTCGTCGAAGATCGTATGGCTGTTGTGGGGAGGGGTGAATTCGACGCCGAGACTGGTTCGTCTGGTCGGCAACAGGGAAACATACAGGTGATAATTTTCGGGGTTTCTGTGTACGAAATCGAAGATACCATGCCCGGCAGGGTCAAGCCCGGTTGCGATGCTCGTCCAGGAGACCTCGCTTTGGGGGGGGGTGGAAACCTCGAAGCGCGCATACCCGCCCTGGTTTGCGAGTCTGGTCAACGTTGCCAGTTTGCCCTGTTCGCGTAAAGCTTCGAAAACCTTTGGGTCGAAGGCGTCTAATCCAAGGATGATCGTCTTCATAAGAACAGCTTATTTTTCTGGATTTGTGTCGCCAGTATCTTGACCCCGGCGTTCTCGGATGAATCGAAGAAAACGCCGATAGCCCATTTTGATTTTGCTCGAAAACAAGAGGACGATTCCTGAGATTACGCCGAACAGCACGGCCAAAATCTGGAAAAGCATTCCTCCGGTGGAAGGATCTATATACATGGGGGGGGACTCCTTAATTATTGTTGTAACAATTCACTCCCGACTCGCACGGGGATCGCCTTGCGTCCCCGTGCTATCCAAAAACGCCCGTTGAAACGGGCCGAACCGGATTCGTCCGGTTATCGAGAACACGCGCCTAATTTTATCACTAACATTTATTGGTAGTCTCCCTCTTGAGAGCAGTTGGAGAGCATAGAAAAAAGGGGGCAAACTGATTTCGAGGGAGACCAATGAACCAAATTGCGAAACCTGGAGAGTTCTGTCCAAATCAAGCGTGCACAGATTACTAAAAACCTCAAGTCGGGGAAGTCAAGCCCAATATCATCAAGGCTGGCAAGACCCGGAAAGGAGTCCAACGGTTCAAGTGCAAGACCTGCAACAAGTATATCGTAGAGACCACTGGAACGATATTCTATCGCTTTGGCTGCTGCGCGGACAGGCGAGAAGACGGTATAGAGTTCTCACGCCCATGATGATCCAACAACCGGCGTGGGCACTACCGGCGTGATCTCGATTTTGCCTTGACGAATGGTCAATACGAACGTCGAGAGAGAATAACCTTTATCGCCTCCGCGGCCAGGGACGGGATGAGGAGCAGAGGCAACAAAACCTCCCATTGGCTCCAGGTCAGGGGAACGGTATCGAAGACCGGTTGTAAGAATGGCACATACACTACCGCCAGCAACAAGAACAGGGAGGTAATCACTGCCCAGTTCATCGCCCGATTCTTGAAGACGCCAAATTTCAGGATCGGGATCGTTTCAGAACGGGAAGTAAAGGCGCGTAACAACTCCGAGAAAGACAGCGCCACGAAGGCCATCGTCTCAGCGACTTCAGGTTCACCCGGATGAGCAATCAGGCCCAGCCAATAAGCCACCAGGGTGATCGTAGCGATAGCAATCGTCTGGACGATAATGCCGATCTGCATTTGCCGGTTGATGATTGACTCCGAGGGCGGACGCGGAGGGCGTTCCATGATGTCGGGGTCGCCTTTCTCTACGCCTAGGGCGAGAGCGGGGGCGCCATCGGTGATCAGGTTGAGCCATAACAATTGGATAGCCGTCAGGGGGGAGGGCAATCCCATCAACGTAGCTATGAAGATGATGGCGATCTCGGCCAGGTTGCATGAGAGAAGGTAGTAGACGAACTTGCGGATGTTGCTGTAGATTACACGCCCCTGTTCGACAGCCGAGACGATGCTGGCATAGTTATCATCGGTGAGCACCATGTCGGCGGTCTCTTTGGTTACGTCGGTGCCGGTAATGCCCATGGCCACACCAATATCGGCCTGTTTGATGGATGGGGCATCGTTGACGCCGTCGCCGGTCATGGCAACCACTTCGCCGTTCGCTCGCAGCGCCTGGACAATGCGCATCTTGTGCTGTGGCGAAACTCGGGCAAACACATCCGTGCGCATAATCTCTTCTTGTAGAGTAACATTATCGAAGCTTTCTATTTCTTTGCCGGTAAGCACATCGTGACTTGCCTGGAGCAGGCCAATATCACTGGCAATGGCGCGGGCGGTGTTTGGATAGTCGCCAGTAATCATCACCGTGCGGATGCCGGCATTTTTGGCCGTCGCTAAGGCTGCGGGAACCTCCGGGCGGGCTGGATCAATCATGCCGATCAACCCGGCAAAAATCAAGTTCTCTTCCAAATCATCATCCATGAAATCGCCATCGTGATCGTTGTCCAGGCTGTGCGCCACACGATAGGCCACTCCCAACACACGCAGGGAATCTCGCGTCATGGCGTCGTTGGCTAGCAAGATGCGCCTGCGCTGTTCATCATCCAGGGGAACGGCTTTATCTTCGCGATTCTGGTAATGAGTGCATTGTTTGAGGACAATATCAGGCGCGCCCTTCTCTGCCACAACGTACCACTGACGGTGTTTATCATCGTAGAAGGGGGAAATATCCTCCGGTCGAGGATCGCTGACGGTATGCACCGTAACCATACGCTTGCGTTCAGAATCGAAGGGGATTTCTTGAATGCGGGGATAGGCCTGATTGAGTGGATGGGGCATAGCGCCGGCTTTGGCTGCGGCTACCAGCAGCGCCCCTTCAGTTGGGTCGCCCACTACGCGATAGACCACATCGTCAGCGCTCATTCGTTGAGTCTCCAGGACAGCGTCGTTGTTGAGCGCGCCGATCCACAAGGTTGTCAAAATAGCGGGGTAATCGCCCAGATTGACAACCTTTCCATCCATCAAAAATTGGCCCTGAAGACTGTAGCCGCTGCCGGTGACTTCGACGAATTCGCCGTCAGCCGCCACGCGGGTGACGGTCATCTCGTTCTGAGTCAGGGTGCCAGTCTTATCGGAGCAGATGACCGTAGCCGACCCCAGGGTTTCCACAGAGGATAAACGCCGGATGAGGGCGTTGCGCTTGATCATCTCGCGCATCCCCAGGGCCAGGCTGATGGTCACCACCGCAGGCAGGCCCTCTGGGACAGCAGCTATTGCCAGGCTGACGGAGATGATAAACATCTCCAGGGGCGGAGCGCCGCGCAGCCAGCCCAGCACGAAGACCAGCCCACAAATCCCAAGAGCAGCCCACCCTAAGGTGCGTCCAAGCTGATCCAGGCGCTTTTGTAAGGGAGTCTGCTCCTGTTCCACCGATTGCAGCATCTCGGCAATACGCCCGATCTGCGTGGTCATGCCTGTCTCGACCACAACACCCTTCCCACGGCCATAGGTGACAACGGTACCCATGAAGGCAGAGTTCTCTTGATCACCAGTAGGGGTATCGGGGGGAAACACTGGACGGAAGTCTTTTTTCACTGGCGCCGATTCTCCCGTCAAAGGGGCTTCATCCACCCGAAGATTGACAGATTCGATCAACCGTACATCGGCGGGGATATAATTGCCAGCCTCCAGGAAAACGATGTCCCCAGGTGCAAGCTCTCTCCCCGGGAGGCTGATCCGGCTGCCATCGCGCAACACATTGGCCTCTGGCGCTGCCAGGCGACGCAGAGCAGCCAGTTCCTTCTCCGCGCGGCGGTTTTGAACCACGCCCAACGCGGCGTTCAATAACACAATCGCCATGATGGCCGCTGATTCGACCCAGTCGCCCAGGAATGCTGAGATGATTGCCGCCACAATCAGTAGCATGACCACAAAATCGCTGAACTGCTCCCAGAGCATCTGCCAGACCGTCGTGGGAGGGGCTTCTTTTAGTTGGTTGGGGCCAACCTTTTTCAGACGGCTGGCGGCTTCTTCTGAGGCTAATCCTTTATCAGGAGAGACGCCAAGCCGTTCGAGAGCCTCTTTCGTCTTGAGCGAGTGCCAATTTGTCGGCGACGATGAAGTGACGGGTGTATAAGACATGAATGACTCCATATGAATCCAGCCAAATTAAAAGCCGGGGAGAGCCATACCCCGGGATGTTTGGATTATACCACGCACGATAAAATGAATGGATACCTATATTATCTGGGGGTGTTTCAAATAAGTTCGAACTTCCCGAAGGTTCGTGTTGAATGATTTTCTAGCTTCTCTCAAGCAACCTTCGGGAAGTTACCAAGGCACTATTTTTGTAACTGCTCAGCTATCGAACGGATTTACCCGAAAAAAGGTGTGCGCAGGGGGGCGTAGCCCCCTGCGCACACCTTTTTTCGGGAATTTCTCCGTTTGGCTGAGTAGTTACCTTTTTTTTGCTATTTGCAGACGTTTAGGGTATGATTATAGGGGCATTGCACCATTTCATCGGGATTGCCGATCGAAAAACATACCCCAATTCACTCGAGCATGGATATCCTCAATACAATCTTATCTCTCGACCCTCGTATATTGATTACTGTCATTGGCGGGATCGCTTTCATGCTGGGAAGTGGTATTGCCAGTATCTTTTGGTTTCGACGAGACCAGGTCCGTCAGGCGCGGGCAAAAATACAAGCCACGAAACGGAAAAAGATAGCCCAGGTACAAACTCAACAGCTCGATGCTGGGCGCCTGCGTGAAATCTCCAACATGCTGACGAACCTCACAGCAACGCTCAACTACAACAGGGTCTTGGAATTAGCGCTTGACATCAGCATGCAAGCCCTGACTTCCCGCGACGACCCGGCTGATCGCCTGATCGGCGCGGTGCTGTTATTTTCGAGAGGCGATGAAGAATCTGCCAACCTCTACATTGGCTTTTCACGTCGCCTGACTCCCTCCGATCTGCCTCGGACATTCCCCGGTATGCAAGGATTGCTGCGGGAGGTAATAGACGAGGGTGGAGCAATTCAATCTTCAGACATAGCCAAGGATGTAGAGCTGGGGAAAATCATGGCGTTTCAAAGCTGCCGGTCCGGGTACTGCATCCCCCTTCGGCACGGCATTGATACCTACGGTGTGATCGTATTTGCGCATCCGAATGAGCATTTCTTTACAGCCAACAACCGAGAGGTGCTCAACATTATTGTCAAACAAGCCGTCGTTTCCATCCAGAACGCCCGTCTTTATCAAGACCTGGAACTCGAAAAAGAACGTATGATGGAAATCCAGGAAGAAGCCCGCAAGAAGTTGGCGCGCGACCTCCACGATGGCCCCACCCAATCCATCGCCGCTATCGCCATGCGGGTCAATTTCGCCCGCCGCCTGATAGAACGTGATCAAAACGCGGCATCCGATGAGTTGTTCAAGATAGAAGATTTGGCGCGCCGCACGACTAAAGAAATCCGTCATATGCTCTTCACTTTGCGGCCACTGGTTCTCGAATCGAAGGGGCTGACCGCCGCGCTGCAATCTATGGCCGAGAAGATGAAGGAGACCTACAACCAAAATGTGCTGCTCGAAATCACTCAAGAGGTTGTATCCGTGCTGGAGATGGATAAACAAGGCGTAATCTTTTACATCATCGAGGAGGCTGTAAACAACGCCCGGAAACACGCTGAAGCCAAACATATTTGGGTGCGCCTGCGCCCCCTCCAGCAAGACCTGGCGCTGCTGGAGATTCAAGACGATGGCCTGGGTTTCGATGTCAAATCCGTGGCCGCCTCTTATGAACATCGCGGCAGCCTGGGCATGATCAACTTGCGTGAGCGCACCGAATTGATCAATGGGGTGCTGAATATCGATTCGACGCCTGGCGCAGGTACCCATATCCAGGTCGCCATCCCTTTGACCGAAGAAGCTGTTGACCGCCTCCGTCATAGCGTATAACTCGAGCAGTATGCCGATCGAAGCCGACATATATTATTCTGCATACAAGGGGAAGGGCTTCCGCAAACCGTCGGTGGTGCTGATCCACGGGGCCGGCGGCACTCACCTTCACTGGCCAGCATCTGTACGCAGGCTGCCCGAATATCCCGTTTATGCGCTCGATTTGCCCGGTCACGGCAAGTCGGAGGGGCGCGGGAAGCAAAGCATTATCGAATACGCCCAGGATGTTCTGGATTGGATGAATGCGCTCGAGATGCGAAAAGCGGTTTTCGTTGGACATTCCATGGGAGGGGCGATTGCGCTGACATTAGCCATTCGATGCCCTGAGCGTGTTGTGGGACTGGGGCTGGTGGGAACTGGGGCACGCTTGAAGGTGGCGCCTGTTATTCTAGAAAATACTGCTCGTTCAGAGACCTTCCCCTCCATAATCGGCACGATCATCGGCTGGGCTTTCGATCCTCGAGCGGATGCGCGCCTGGTAGCGCTGGCTGCGAAACGAATGGCAGAAATCCGACCTTCTGTATTGCACGGCGACTTCACTGCCTGTAATTCTTTCGATGTCATGGAAAAGTTGGGGGAAATCCACGCCCCTTGCTGCGCGCTTTGCGGGGAAAACGATCAGCTAACACCGCCTCGCTACTCGCATTATCTTGCCGACCATATCCCCAATGCCGAAGTTCAGATTCTTCCCGATGCTGGACACATGGTCATGCTCGAAAAGCCGGATGAAGTCGCCAGGGCCTTGTTGGGCTTCATATCGAAAATCCCCTACCAACCCGGGGAGTAATTATTAGAGCGTTTCCAACTTCGCGGTAAAATTGACGAAACTGGCCTTTCCATGGGTCAGCGGAGGTTTCCTTGAAAAAAATCTTTTCGGATTATTTGTTTTTATCGGTGCTCGCGGGCGCGATTATCACGCTGGATCAATGGACGAAATGGCTTGTGCGCGCTAAGCTCGAAATCGGCCAGATCTGGGCGCCATGGGATTGGCTGGCGCCGTATGCGCGCATCATCAACTGGAAGAACACGGGCGCCGCTTTTGGAATGTTACAACAATTAGGCGGCGTCTTTACGATCCTGGCCTTCCTGGTCGTAGGGTTGATCTTGTTTTACTTCCCCCAAATCCCTCGCCGGGATTGGTCCTTGAGGATCGCTCTGGGGATGCAAATGGGCGGCGCAATAGGGAATCTAATTGATCGTCTCACGCTTGGATATGTGACCGATTGGTTTTCCGTGGGGTCATTTCCCGTATTCAATGTCGCCGACTCATGTATTTCCGTTGGGGCAGCTGTGCTGGTCATTGGGATGTGGATCCAGGAAAGAAAGCGCAAAGCCTCCCAAACGGAGTCCGAACAGCCCTCCCAAGAAGTCAGGTCTTCTCCAGAGTTCGCAGATATCCAAAGTGAGTGAGCAACCCTTCGTCTTCGTTTTCGAAGAAGACAACCCCCAACGACTCGACAAATTCCTCGTCGCGCGTATCCCCGAATTATCGCGCTCGCGCTTGCAGGTCTTGATCGAGGCCGGCTTCGTCACCGTGGATGGCGAGATCCCCCATAAGGCCGGCTTTTCATTGACGCATGGCGTAAAGGTCGAGGTGGAAATTCCACCCTCCGAACCCAGCCGGTTAATTCCCGAAGCGATCCCGCTCGAAATTCTTTTCGAGAATGCTGATGTGTTGGTGGTCAACAAACCCGCTGGCCTGGTGGCGCATCCCGCGGCTGGACATACTAGCGGGACATTGGTCCATGCGGTGCTGGCCTATGCCCCTGAGATCGAGGGGGTCGGCGGGGAGAGACGCCCCGGCATCGTCCACCGCCTGGACAAGGATACTTCCGGCGTCCTCATCCTGGCAAAGAACGACCACGCCCAACGCTGGCTGAGCGATCAATTCCAGGATCGGCAAGTTAGCAAATCCTATCTTGCTCTGGTGGATGGGGCGCCCCCCACCCCAAACGGGCGCGTCGAAGCCTCTGTTGGGCGCGACCCCTCGCGCCGGCAGCGCATGGCGATTACGCCCCCCAATAAAGGCCGCGAGGCCATCAGCGAATATTTCACCATCGAAAGCTTCGCTGAACACACCTTACTGGATGTGCGCATCCTCACCGGGCGCACGCACCAAATCCGCCTGCACATGGCCTTCATCATGTGCCCGGTGGTTGGCGATACAATCTATGGCCGCAGGCAGCCCAGCATCCCGCTCAACCGGCAATTCCTTCATGCCCACCGCCTGGCGATCATCATTCCAGGCGAAGCCAGCCCGCGCACCTTTGAGGCGCCTCTGCCCCTCGAATTGACCGTTGTTCTGGAAAGTTTGCGACGTTAAAGTACACCTCACACTTTACGCTTCACGTTTTACGTTTTACTTTTCACGTTTTTCGCTCATCAGGAAACGTAAAGCGTAAGTAACTGCTCAGTCATCGAACGGATTAGCCCGAAAAAAGAGTGTGCGTGGGGGTGCGCACCCCCACGCACACCCTTTTTTCGGGAATTTCTCCGTTTGGCTGAGTAGTTACAAGCGTAAAACGTAATAGACCATTTTATTGGAGAAGAACCATGACAATCATTGATTTACGTTCCGACACCGTCACCCACCCCACGCCAGCCATGCGAGAGGCTATGGCCACAGCCCAGGTCGGCGACGATGTCTATGGAGAAGATCCCACCATCAATCAGCTTCAAGAAATGGCCGCTGAGAGGTTGGGCAAAGAAGCCGGGCTTTTTGTGCCATCTGGGACGATGGGCAACCTGGCGGCGATCTTAGCGTACTGCAATCGCGGGGATGAAATCATCCTTGGCAATCAGACGCACATTTTCCTCAACGAAGCAGGAGGTATCGCAGCGCTGGGCGGCATCCATCCGTACCCAATTCCCAATCAACCCAATGGGACGCTGGCGTTGGATGACATACGTGAAGCTATCCGCTCCGATGACCCCCATCATCCTATCACACGCCTGATTGCGTTGGAAAACACGCATAACTGCTGCGGTGGAGCGGTTTTGACCGCCGAATATACCCAGGCGGTTGCCGATCTGGCCCACGCCAATGGACTGGTCTTGCATCTGGATGGGGCGCGAATCTTCAACGCTGCAACTGCGCTGGATGTTGACGTCGCCAGTCTGGTTGCGCCGGTCGACTCGGTCACATTCTGTTTGAGTAAGGGGCTTTGCGCGCCCGTAGGATCGGTATTGTGCGGCAGCAAGGAATTCATTGCCCGCGCCCATCGCGTGCGCAAGCAACTGGGCGGCGGGATGCGCCAGGCCGGTATTCTGGCTGCAGCGGGAATTGTTGCCCTGCATGAGATCGCGCCACGTCTGGCTGAAGATCATGTCCGGGCGCGGAATCTGGCCCAGGGTTTGAGGAATATCCCTGGCGTGATACTGGACTCCGGAGAACCCGCCTCCAATATGGTTTACCTGACCCTGGGAGAAGACCTCCCTCTCAACGCCGAAGATGCAGCTCGAAGGCTAAAAGGATGCCATGTCCTTGTGGACGTCGTAAGCCCGCGCCGATTCCGCCTGGTCACTCATTATTGGATTGACGACCAGGCCATACACTCGACCATCGAGGCATTCGAAAAAGTACTGGGGAACTATTCGTGATATAATTTTCAATTGCTAGTCGCGCAGCGCCGATAGTATTACTGCGCAAAGTCAGAAAAGAAGACTTCGTCTCTCCTCATTTTCGCCATCAACTACCTGAAAAAAGTATCTTCTCAATAACTTGGGGGAAGATGGGGGGTGTGCGGGCGGCGAAGCCGCCCGCACACCCCCCGCCCCCCTTATTATTGAGATGATACTGAAAAACAGTATTTCGGCGGCGAAGATGGGGGGACAGAGGGGGGTCGAGGAGACTCTATCAATGGATGAATTCATCACACGAAAAGAAATCGATCAGACAACGAAAGAAATACGGAAACGCATCTCCAGGAAACCGCGCGTGGGCATGATCTTAGGGTCCGGCCTGGGGCCGCTGGCGGATCAAGTAGAAAATCCTGTGTACATCCCTTATCGTGAACTCCCCAACTGGCCTGTTTCCACTGTGGTAGGTCACAAAGGACGTCTCGTCATCGGTGAGTTAGAGGGTCAAGACATCCTGGTAATGCAAGGTCGGACTCATTATTACGAAGGCCATAGTATGGATCGAGTCACATTGCCTGTTCGTGTGATGCAGTGTCTAGGAATTGAGTTCTTCTTTGTCACCAATGCGGCCGGCGCAGTAAATCCTGACTTCGAGCCTGGCGACCTGATGTTGATTACAGATCATCTGAACTTCGTTGGCATGGCCGGGCCAAATCCTTTGCGGGGGCCTAACCTGGATGAATTCGGCCCCCGCTTCCCCGATATGAGCCAGGCGTACGATCGCGAACTGATGGATTTTGCCCGCAAGGTTGCAGCGGAAGCAGGATTCCATTTGAATGAGGGCGTCTATGTCGGTCTGGCTGGGCCTTCTTTTGAAACCCCTGCTGACCTGCGTTTCCTGCGCGCCATCGGAGTCGACGCGGTAGGGATGTCCACCGTGAGTGAAGTGACTATCGCCCGCCATGGGAATATGCGCGTGTTGGGCGTTTCCGGCATCAGCAACAAGGCCAATCTCGATGGCAGCACCGTCACGACTCATGAAGAAGTCCTCGAAGCCGGTCAAGTGATCGTCCCAAAGATGGTTAGCCTGATACGCGGGGTGTTGCAGAAAATATAGTCTTATGGCGTCTGTTTTACGATTTTTCGAGAATAACGAAATATTCATCTACCTGATCCTGGGGATTCTGGCTGTCTGGCAGATACGCAAATTTACGCTAGGTTGGGACGAGTTGCGCAGCGCGGCTTTTGGTTTAGAACAAGAGAGCGCTCGCACCCGCCTGAATTGGGCGATGAGCATGTTGGTATTGATCTTCATCCTCGCAGTGGCCGAATTTGGGCTGGTATCCTTTGTCTTCCCCAATATCCCGGAGGCGTCTCCCCTGCTCACACCGACTCTGGACTTGCTGGCCACGCCAACCATCACCCTCGAAGCAGCTGAACAGCTCATCGAAACAGGAAACACTGCGCCTTCGGCGCCCATCCAGGCCGAAGATATCGGCTGCATCCCCCGGCAGGTGGAAATCACTTTTCCCTCGAATGGTGAAACCGTCCGGGATGTCGTGGAAATCTATGGCACCGCCGATATCCCCAATTTCGGCTTCTACAAATTCGAAATGGCTTCGGTCAACGATGCCAACTGGTTGACAATTCAAGCCGGGGATGTGGCAAAAAAGGATGAACTTCTCGGCTATTGGGATACCTCCCGGCTACCGGTGGGAGATTACGCTTTGCGTCTGATCGTCACTGACAATCAAGGCAATGCCTCGGAACCTTGCAGCGTCCAGGTACGCGTCGAGGCCCCTTCCGAGGATTAGACAAAGGCCTCGAAACCGCCATGCCTGAAATCGAAATCCGCCCTGCTATTGCGACAGATATTCCAACGCTCATCTCACTGGAACACGGCTATTCCAGCGATCATGTCTGGCAGATGGATTATAAAGACGAGGGAGGAACCATCAAAGTAACTTTCCGCGAGGTCCGATTGCCTCGGTCGGTACAGGTTCGTTATCCCCAAAACCCGCAATCTTTGGCAGATAATTGGTCGGCCCGAGATGGCTTACTCGTTGCCTTGATAGATGGTGAACCTGTTGGTTATATCAGCCTGGCGCAGAATCCACAACTAAAAGCCACCCGGATTACAGACCTGGCCATTACCCGGCGGTTGCGCCGACAAAAGATCGGCAGCGCCCTTGTGTTAGCGGCTCAAGATTGGGCTTCGAAACACAACAGCCGGCGCTTGATCCTCGAATTGCAGCCCAAGAATCATCCTGCTATCCAGATGGCGAAAAAGCTGGGCTTCGAGCTGTGCGGCTACAACGACCACTATTTTGCGAATCATGACATCGCCCTCTTTTTTTCGAAATGGTTAAAATAGTGTAACTACTCAGCCAAACGGAGAAATTCCCGAAAAAAGGGTGTGCGCAGGGGGCTACGCCCCCTGCGCACACCCTTTTTTCGGGTAAATCCGTTCGATGGTTGAGCAGTTACAAAATAGTTATGAGGCCATTAAAAAAACCTCGAGAGTAAGATACGGAGCGGCACATAGGGGGGCGTGCGCAGCACGCCCCCCTATGTGCCGCCCCGTCATCTCATTAATCGTATGCCTACTCTTACCGGTAGTTTACAGACCCTAAACCAACTGCTCACAGCCGGGATTGCCATCACCGCATTTTCTCTGCTCCTCTATGCTTTATCGTTCAATCTGCGGGACCGGGTAGCGCGCTCGGTTGCGGTGATCTTCTTTTGTGTAGTGATCGTCTTTCTGGGAGACGCGATCACAAGCGTCGCCCCCGAGTCCGCATGGGTGAGCATCTGGTTCAAACTTCAGTGGATAGGGATCATTTTCCTCCCTTCCTCCTACCTGCATTTTTCGGACGCTTTACTGGCCACGACAGGCAGGCCTTCGCGCGGCCGAAGGCGAAACCTGATCCGATTGACCTATCTGATCTCATTGGTTTTCGTCAGCGCCCTCCTATTTTCCAATCTGATGGGATCAGTGGCATCTGAATATCCTGTTCACTATCTGACTCCCACTCCTCTCACCTGGATTTTCTTCGCCTTTTACTCGGCAAGCATGACTTGGGCTTGGGTCAATTTTTGGCGAGCTTATCGACGCGCTGTCACCAGCACCAGCCGTCGCCGTATGCGCTATCTGATTGCTGGCGCGCTTGCCCCTGCGCTGAGCGCCTTCCCTTACCTGACATTCTGGTCGAACTTTGCCTCAGATCACCCCCTGCTATTCTGGTTGACCGCCGACCTGTTCAATATCTCCATGGCGGTTTTGATCGTGTTGATGGCTTACGCAGTAGCCTTCTTCGGCGTTTCGTGGCCCGATAGGATCGTGAAACGGCGTTTATTCAAATGGGTCATGCGCGGCCCCGTGACAGCCTCTACCGTTCTGGCGGTAACCACGTTGGTGCGCCGGGCGGGGGAATCTTATGGCCTGGTCTACTCGGCGGCAGTGCCAATCGCCATGGTGGGCACGCTGCTGATCTTGCAGTACTCGATCACCATGCTGGCGCCTATCTGGGAACGGCTGCTCTTCTATGGCGGGGCGCGCGACGATTTACAGTTGGTACAAACCCTCGAAGAGCGGCTGATCACTTCCGGCGACCTGCGCCAATTTCTGGAAGCGATCCTCACCGCAGTATGTGACCGCCTTCAGGTGAAGACTGCCTTCGTGGTCGTGCTGATCCCGCGCGGCTCCGAGATGATCGTCGCCGTTGGGGATTCACATCAACTCCAGCAGAAGAACCTCTCCGAGGACTTGCTCGAAGTTGTCGCCAGAAACGGCATCAACGGCGCTGCGAAAGAAAACACTTTACGTCTGTTCACCTGGGGAGATTTCTGGTTGATTCCCCTCTTCGAAGATATTCCTGTCGAGTCAAAGATTGAAGCCGCCTTGTTAGGTTTGCTCGGCGCTGAACGCCTGCCCGGACACTCTCCAGATGAAGAGCAGCGCCTGGCATTGAACACCCTGGCCCGACGAGCCGCCCTAGCTTTGGGGGATCGCGCCCAACAGCAAGCCGTCTTCAGCTCATTGGAAGCCTTGACCCCCCAGGTTGATTGGATCCAACGATTACGCGCGGCGGCTCGTTATGACGGCGTTGAGGTGCTCACATCCTCTTCTGAAGAAGAACCGGTGGAGGGTGACTTCGCCCGGTGGGTAAAGGATGCCCTCAGCCATTATTGGGGCGGACCAAAATTGTCCAAAAGCCCTTTGCTGCGTCTTCAGGTTGTGCAGCAGGCGGCAGAGGAACACGAGGGGATCTCCGTCAATGCCCTGCGCTCCATACTCCGTCAGGGCGTCGAACAGGTGCGACCCGAAGGCGTCCGTAGATTTACAACCGAATGGCTTTTGTATAATATACTAGAGATGAAATTCATGGAGGGGCGTAAAGTGCGCGATATTGCCGCCCGCCTGGCCATGTCGGAGGCTGACTTATATCGAAAACAACGTGTAGCAATCGAGGCGGTCGCACACGTGATAATCGAAATGGAACACGAAGCCCGTGCTGGAAATACCAATAGGGGCGAATATTTGGAGAGCCAGACTGGTGTTGTAGGGTTTAGAAAAAATGAGCCAAAAGGTAAAGTATCAATGCGCTGAAGAAGCACCTCCGGATGAATCCTGGTGGGCAGCCGTTTTAGCGGATGTGGAAACGCCCTCAGATCCTGGTATGGAGATACAAAATTCCAGCAAGGAGCTTCCAGATCAAACCACCGATTGGAAATGGGCTGAAACGCTTTTCGAACAAGATAAGATCATCCAGCTCGAAGTCACAGGGTACAACCGCGGGGGATTGTTGGTCGAAGACGAACGAATCAAAGGATTCGTACCCATTTCCCACCTGATCGAGCTTTCGAAAGAGATCTCCGAAGAGAAACGCAAGGAAGCCTTGACTTCGTATGTCGGACGTTCTTTGCAGTTGAAAGTGATCGAGTGCAATCCAAAGCGTGAACGCGTGGTGCTCTCGCAGCGCGCCGCCCAGGCTGCGCCAGGCCAGCGTTTGGAGCTGCTCAAGAAACTGACCCCCGGCGCTCGAATCACCGGCAGAGTGACCACTATCACCCACTTCGGCGTATTCGTTGACCTGGGCGGCGTCGAGGGCCTGATCCACATCTCCGAGTTGTCCTGGGGGCGCGTCACACACCCCACCGATGTGCTCTCACCAGGAGAGGAAATCGAGGTCTACGTACTGAAACTCGATCAGGAGCGCTGCCGGGTGGCGCTCAGCCTGAAACGACTCCACCCCAATCCCTGGGATACGGCTCACATCCACTACTGGCCAGGGCAAGTCGCCAACGCGACCATCACCAATATCGTCCCCTACGGAGCATTCGCAAGATTAGAAGAAGGCCTCGATGGCTTGATTCATATTTCCGAGCTTCAGGGGGATGCGGAAAACCCGGGCGAGATGCTCTTCGAAGGACAGCAGGTGATAGTGTCCATCCTGTGTATTGATACAGCCCGTCAACAACTCGGGCTGCGGCTGGACACGAATGGAGGCGATCTGTGAAAAACTGGTGGTTGGTCGCTCTGGGCGTCTTGTTCGGATTATTGGGAGCAGGGGCAGTTATCCTGGCCAGCAGTCCGCCGCGCGGCGCGCCCATTCAACTCTTGCCGCCCCCTACGCCCGCCCCGATTCAAGTCCATGTGGCTGGGGCAGTAGACAATCCTGGCGTGTATGCCCTTCCCCTCGATAGCCACGTCGGAGACGCCATCCAGGCCGCGGGGGGTTTCGCTGACGATGCAGAACAAGACGGCGTGAATCTGGCCGCCAAATTGCAGGATGGCGATCAGGTACAGGTGCCAGCTCGAAGGGCGTCCGCAACGCCCTCAAAGCCTGATCCCACACAACCAACAGGGGATCAACCTTCGGGCGAGGAGACGACCTTCGCCATCATCAATATCAACACAGCAACGCAGGAAGAACTCGAAACGCTTCCGGGCATTGGGCCTGTGACCGCGGAGAAAATCATCGAATATCGCCTGGCGAATGGGGATTTTACTCGCATCGAAGATATCCAAAAGGTTTCCGGCATCGGCCCGGTCACATTCGAGAAGATCAAAGATCTGATCACTGTAAGTGAGTGACATGAAGGAAACCAGCAGACCAAAAGAGTGGTTGAACAAATCGATCCCCGTCACAATGGCCGCAGTTGCGTTAGGGGTTCTCCTCCTGGCGCCTTTTTGGGCGTATCAATGGTACCTGCAACCTTTTTTGGGCCTGTTCTTTGAACCTCACCATGTCGTCAGCCAAATCGTCGGCGATGATTGGCCGGCCAAAGCCGCCGGGGCGCAGAACTACAGCCAGCTCATTGCCCTCGATGGTAAAACCATCACCAACAGAAAATCGTTATCAACCGCATTAGATCAATCTGGCGACGCCATCACGCTGACCTTCACCACCCAGGCAGGGGATTTCTATTCGATAACGATCACACCAAGTAAATTTCGGGCGGGGGAATTCTTCATCTGGTTTGGCATTCCCTACCTGATTGGGATCGCTTTCTGGTTCATCGGCGCGTGGGCGTATCGCTTGAGCAAGGGCAATCAACCAGCCCGGGCGTTCCTGGCCTTCACCTCTGCCGCCAGCATCATCACTGCGGCGTACTTCGATATGAACACCAGCCAGCAATTCGTGCTTGGCTGGGCGTTGAGCTTACCCATCGCTGGCGGAGCGTTGGTACACCTGGCGATGGTTTTTCCCCAGAAGATGCCCTTCATCGAGCAGAAGCCACTCATGCGGTTCCTTCCCTCCTGGCTGGTGACGCTGCTCTTTTTCATCCCGATAGCCCGCCAAATCCTGACGCCGACGCATCCATGGGGATATATCAACACCTGGCTGTCGTCTTACGCCTATATCAGTATCGGCATCTTTCTATTTCTGGGTTCGCTGATCTACCGCATCGCCCGCAGCGATTCGGCTATGATCCGCCAGCAAAGCCGCATCATCATCTTCGGGGCGTCTCTGGCTTTTGGCCCCATGATGGTCACCTTCCTGCTTCCTTCGGCCTTCGGCCAGCTCGTTCAACTTAAGGCCAATATCGTCTTCCCGGTGCTGATCATCTTCCCCCTTTCTGTCGCCTACGCGCTGGTGCGCTACCGTATGCTGGATGTGGATCAAATCATGGGGATCACATTGGTGTATGCCCTGACCATCGGCGTTGCCGTAGGGATTTTCTATTTGCTGATCGCCTCGCTATCCCGGTTGATCCCCGCCGAGGTCACTCCCGACAATCCGGTGCTGGTTGCCATCTATCTGCTTTTATTGGTTATCGGATTGAATCCACTGCGGGGGTTGATGCACAAAGGCATCAATCGCCTCTTCTACCGCACGCGCGCCGATTACCGCCGGGTATTGACGCATCTCTCTCAGGAGTTGACCATCTCCCCAGAGATGAAGCACACCCTTCAAATGCTGGAGCAGGAAATCCAGGCTGCGCTGGCTCCTGAGCGCGTTTTGATCTATCTCTATGATGACGCCGAAGCAGTCTACCGCCACCAGAGTACGGGAGAGGAATCGGATCTTGTCATCCCTGCCGAAAGCCCTCTCCTGGAGCATCTGCGCCGGGGGGCAGGTGGGATCTGGTTTCCTCAGGGGGGCGCTCTTCCCGAAGAACTGTCGGACGAATCGATCGCCCTCGAAAAGATGGGTTGCCAGGTCTTCATCCCATTACACTACAAAGAGAAAATGATCGGTTTCCTGGCGCTTGGCCCGCGGCGTTCAGGCGACCCCTATAACAGCGACGACCTCGGTTTCCTGGAGGCCGTCGCCGGGCAGTCTTCTCTGGCGCTGGAGAATGTGCGTTTGTTTGCCAACTTGCAAGAAACCCTCAATCAGACCCTGGAGATGAAAAACCTGATGGACGACATCTTTGCGTCCATGTCATCGGGCGTCATCACCACCGATCTCAAGCGCAAGATCACCCTCTTCAACCAGGCCGCGGCGAACATATTGGGCATCCCCATGGAACAGGTGATCGGTCATACGCTAGGCGAAGCGCTGCCGGAATTAGGGCCGAATTTCTTACTCATGGCTGCTACCACACTGCGCGATGGCATCGCCTTCGTCGGCGAAGAGTTCAATCCCATCCTATGGCAAAGAGGGCCGTTGTTCTTGCGTCTCTCCAGCACCCCGCTGCGCGATGCTCAACGGAATACCAAAGGCGCCACCATCGTGATTGATGATCTCACCAGGCAGCGCACGCTCGAAGCCGAGCAGGAGCGCATCCGCCAGACTTTCGGGCGCGTGGTGGCCCCGCGCGTCCGAGACAGGTTATTAGCAGACCCCAGCAATCTGCGCCTGGATGGTATCCGCCAATCTTTGACGGTGTTGTTTGCCGATATCCACAACTTCACCTCCTTCAGTGAGCGCACCAAACCCGAAGCGCTCTTCGAGATTTTGAACTCGTATCTCTCGGTGGCGGCCAGCGCCGTCCTCGAAGAAGAAGGTACGCTGGATAAATTCATGGGCGACGCCGTGATGGCCTTTTGGAACGCCCCCGACGAACAGCCCGACCACGTGCTGCGCGCTGCCCGCGCCGCCCTGGCCATGGATGTCGCCATCCGCAGACACCGTGCGGGGGTGACGCAGGCGCATCAGTTGTATTTCAGCATCGGCATCAACACTGGGGAAGCTATTGTTGGCAACGTGGGCACCAGCGACCTGTTCAACTATACGGTGATCGGCGACGCCGTCAATTACGCACAACGCCTGGAGTCAGTCGCCAGACCAGGACAGATTTTGCTCTCCGAAGCCGCCTACAAAGCCATCGCCGGGCACGTCATCGCCAAAGAGTTGCCCCCCGTGCAGGTTAAGGGGAAATCCGAACCAGCTGTGGTTTATGAGCTGCTCGGGTTGAGAGAAAAATAAAGCCCAAAAGTCGGCCTGGCAAGGAAAACCCGAAAATGGGTTGTGTGCACACACCCCATTGCGGAGGCAGTCGTCACCACAACAGCCCAAGATGTGGAATCACGAACCCCCAAACTAGCGCAGACCGGTTGCGCAGCAACCGGTCTGTTCTATTTTAGGGAAATCTCTGCAAAGCGGGAGTTAGTCAATCTGGCTAAATCGGAGACCGGTAAACGGATATTCAAACCCCGCTGCCCTCCTGAAATATGAATCTCATCGAAATCCTGGGCGGAGCGATCTATCACCACTTGAAAGCCGCGATGGATCAATGCCAGCGGAGAGATGCCGCCGGCCTGTAACCCGGTCAATTCTTCGGCCTCTCGCTGGGTAGTCGTCTTCACTTTCTTCTCTCCCAAGGCCTTTGCCAGGGCTTTCAAGTCCACCTCGGCTGATCCGGGCGCCACAGCCAGAATGGGTTTGCCGCCCTCCAACCGGGTTACCACAATCGTTTTGAAAACAACTTCGAGGGGCACGTTCAGCAATTCAGCCGTCTCTTCGGCGCCCAACTTTTCCTCAGGAAGCTCAAATACTTTGTAAGGGATTTTGCGCTGATCCAACAGGCGGGTGATGTTGTTCTTGATCATACTCCCCGCTTCAATCGCTCGATCTTGAGTTCCCCGGCTAACGCTACCAATTCTGGGTCGCCGGTGACAAGGGTGGCTTTATAGGCGACCGAGGTCGCGGCGGCGAAGGCATCCGCGTAGGAGATGCGATATTTCATCTTCCAGCGCGCCGCGGCAATCACACTTGTTTCATCCGCTGGCATGATTTCAATAGGCATAGACCGTAATTCGGCTAGAATATTCTCAGCAAAGTGTTTGCCGCGCACCCTACCAGCGCGGTAATCCACCTCACCCAGGTGAATGACCGATAGTAACAAGCGTGTGGTTCTCAGACTCGCTTGTTTCAGTAAGGTGCGCACCCTTGAATCCGCTGGGGATTCCTTTTTTAGAGATGCCAATACCGCCCAAGAATCAAGTAAAAAGATTTCGGTCATTTTCAACTTCCTGGCGGTGTTCTTCTTCAAGTTCGTCCAACACGTTTGTCCCGGCCAGGATACCGTGTAGCCTGTCTATTGCATCCATCTCGATAGGTTCGATGACAATTTTGCCCTCCTGTACATGCGCGCGTAACTGGTCGCCACGCTTGAGATGCAGTTGCTTGCGGATCAGGCGGGGGATGACAATCTGCCCTTTGGATGAAAGACGGATTAACATGGCGTCTCTCCTTTCTTACGTTTATGGAGATATTGTAAGACGAAGGGCGCAGTTCGTCGAGCACCGAATCGAAACAAACTAGATGGTTCGCTCAGCGATGCACTCGATCTCGACCAGTGCGTCCAGAGGATTCTGCCTGACGGATACTGTGGTTCGGGCTGGTCGGTGATCCCCGAACATTTGGCTGTATATTTTGTTCATCCCCTGGAAATCGGCCATGTCCTTCAAGAAGACAGTCGTCTTGACCACATTCTGCAGGGACAATCCCAGGCCGCCCAAAACGATCTCCAGATTCTTCAGCACGCGTTCGGTCTGCTCCCCGATATCCGAACCGACCAATTGCTTGGTTTCTGGGTCGAGAGGCGTCTGACCCGAACAAAAAACGAAATTTCCAGATTGGACGGCATGGCAATACGGTCCAATCGCCTGAGGTGCGCCTTCGATATTTTGGTTTTGCATATTCACCTCCTACTCATACCTCAACGCCTCCACCGGCTCCAGGCTGGCCGCCCGGTTGGCGGGGTACAGCCCGAAGAAGACGCCTACCGCCGCCGAGAAGAGCGTCGCCAGCAGCACCGCCTCCATGCCGATCACCGGGACGATGTCAGCGTCGTTCGCCGCGGCGATCTGCCCGACGATCGCGGAGATCAACCACCCCAAGCCAATCCCCACGATCCCGCCGAACAGGCTCAGCAACACCGACTCAGTCAGGAATTGCATCAGGATATCGCTTTTCCGTGCGCCCATCGCCTTGCGCAGACCGATCTCGCGCGTGCGCTCCACCACCGAGACCAGCATGATGTTCATGATGCCGATCCCTCCCACCAGCAGCGAGATGCCGGCGATGCCGCCCAGGAAGATGGTCAGAATGCCGGTGATCGAGGAGGCCACATCCAGGAAATCCTGCTGGCTGTAGATGGTGAAATCATCCTGCCCGATCTCGGTGCGATGGCGTTGACGAAGGATTTGGGCGACTTCGTCGCTAGCCTGAAGCACCAGATCGGCGCTGGCCGCGCCGACGAAGATCACATCAACCCGGTCGCGCGTAGAACGCCGGATCAGCCTGGTTTGAGCCGTAGTCAGGGGCACGATCACCTGGTCGTCCTCGCTGCCGAAGGAGCCGCCGCCTTTTTCTTCCAGGACGCCGATCACCCGGAAGGGCTGCTCCTCGATGCGTACGGTCTCGCCTGCCAGGCCGGACTTTCTCCCGAAGAGTTCCTCAGCCACATCCACCCCCAGGATGACGACCGCCGAATGTCCCAACATATGCGCTTCGCTGATGAACTCTCCCTCGCTGACATGGTAATTGCGCACAACTTCATAATCGGGCGTCACACCGTTGATGTTGGTCACCACGCTCTCGCCGGAGAAACTGACCTCGGCGCTGCCCTGTAAGATCGGCGCGACGCCAACCACGGAGGGCGCAGCAAAGGGATCGGCGATGGCCTCGGCGTCGCCCAGCGTCAGCGGCTCGGGGTTGCGCACATCTTCGGAGCCACCGCGGAACACAAAGATCAAATTCGTACCGATGCCCTGAATTTCCCCTGTGATCGAATTTTCAGCCCCCGCTCCAATGGCTAACATGGCGATCACCGCCCCCACACCGATGACGATCCCCAGGATGGTCAGCCCGGAACGCAGCTTATTGGAAGTCAGGCTCTCCAAAGCCTCGATGAACGATTGCCAGAAATTCATTTTTTCTCCACGAGCAGTAGCCAGTTATCAGTCATCAGTTGGTACTGCTCACTGTTCCACTCCACCATCGCGAATACGTACGATCCGCCGGGTTTGTTGAGCGATCTCTGGGTCGTGAGTCACGATGATCAGGGTAGTACCGCGCTCTTTGTTCAAATCGAGCAGCAATTTCATGATCGCATCGCCAGAGGCTGTGTCCAGGTTGCCTGTCGGTTCATCTGCCATCACGATGGAGGGTTCATTGACAATCGCCCGTGCGATAGCCACTCGCTGCTGCTCGCCTCCAGATAACTCATTCGGATGATGAGTCATGCGATCCGCCAGCCCCACAGCTTCCAGGGCTGCCCGGGCGCGCTGCCGGCGGTTCTTGCCGTTGCGGGCGTAACGCAGCGGCAATTCCACGTTTGCCAGCGCCGACGCCCTGGGCAACAGATTGAAACTCTGGAAGACAAAACCCACCTTGCGATTGCGAATATCGGCTAACTGGTCATCGTTCAGATCGGCGACGCTTTCGCCATCCAGGAAATAGTCTCCCGTCGTGGGACGATCCAGGCAGCCCAAGATATTCATCAACGTGGATTTGCCTGAACCAGAAGGCCCCATGATAGCGATCACCTCCCCAGGTTCGATCGTGAGGGATAATCCGCGCAAGGCATGGACCTCCACTTCGCCCATGTTGAACACTTTCGTGATTTCCCGTGCGTCAACTACCCAATCTGACATCAATCGGCTCCAATCCTGTATAACATAGCAAGATCTCACTCCATCGTTGGATCAAAGCTCCGTCCCCGAGGCGCCCGAAGTTTAAGGGTGTGGTCGTCCGCCTGGGCCAAAGCCGCCTCCCTCATCTGTCAACTCCCGGGGCGGATTGAGCACCACCTCGTCGCCGACCTTCAAATCGCCCTCCACTACCTCGCTGTGCGTATCGGATGAAGCGCCCAGGGTGATCGGCACACTCTCGATGGTGCCATCATTTCCGAGGACATACACCACCCGCTCCCCCTCGACGACGCGCACAGCGCGGTTGGGAATCAACAAAGCCTGATCCAACTGCCGGACGACGATATTCACCGCCGAGGTCATCCCAGGGCGGATTTCCTCATCCGCATCCAGCAATTCGACCACCACGGTGAAATTCACTACGCCTTGCTGCTCTGCGCCCACCAGCGCCACTTCTGCTACTGCGCCATGATATTCTTTCGCAAGAATGGCGTCGAAACTCAGCACTACTTCCTGCCCCTCGGCGATCTTGTTGATGTCCACTTCGGAGACTTCGAGGTCCACCAATAGATGTGAAAAATCATCCACGCGGAAAGCGGGGTCGCCAGCGTTCACCTGGTCGCCGGGTTTGTTCTCAACCGCTGTGACGATTCCGTCGAAAGGCGCGCGGATATACGCCTGAGCCAGGGTCGCCTGGGCGGCTGCCACCCGCGCCTCGGCGGCGGCGACATCCTCCGGCGGCGGGCCATCTTGCAAGTGCTCCCATTCTCGCCGCGCATCCGCCAATTGCGCCTCGAGCAAGGCGACATCCGCATCGGAGGGGCCATCTTCGACGCGTTCGTACCCTCGCCGAGCGTCCACGAGCTGCGCCTGGGCGACAGCCAGATTGGCCCGCGCCTCGGCGATATCTACCTCCGTTCCGGTGCTCGATAGCGCATTGAGCTTGCGCACTGCGGCATCATAATTCTGCTGCGCCGCAGACAGGGCGCTCTGGAAATTGGCGCGCTCCAGGTCATCTTGCGGGCGGCCTTCGTAGGGTTCGAAATCTTCCTGAGCTTTCTCGAGCCTGTCCCTCAGCAACACAACCTCGGCGTTGGCGGCGTCAATGTCGGCCTGGCTGGCGGTCAACTGCACACTGGTCAAACGGCGCTCGGCGTCCCGAACTGCCTGTTCCGCGTCGGCGATAGCCTGCAAAGCCTGCGCCTGTTGTAGCTCCGGATTCAATAGATCTTCCAGCGCCTGCTCGGCATCTTCGACAGCTTGCAAGGCCTGGGCGCGTTGTAAATCGGAGTTGAGCAAATCATCCAGGGCTTTCTGCGCGCTGACCAAATCAGCCTGGGCCAGGATCACAGCCTGGGGGAGCGAGGTCTGCTCCAGCGCGGCCAGTTGCATATCCATCGTCGCCGCATCTCCAACCTTCACGTGCACCTGCTCCACCGTGCCAGAAGTCTTCCATGCCAGATCAGCGCTCTGGTTCGAGCGCACCTGGCCGGTCGCCCCGATGGTCGCTACCAACGCCCCCTCCTCGACTTTGATGGTCTGCAAATTGGCCATCAATTCCTGGCGCGCCTTGTTGGTGCTGTACGCCCGCCAGCCAAAGATGCCGCCGACCAAAACAATCACTACAACGATAAATATGATCCATCTCTTCATAAGCTTTTCCAGTTCCTCACTACCACTATCTCGGGGAATTTTACCCCTAAGAGGGAAATTCGGTATCATCTCAATAAAAGGGGGAGCGGGGGGTGTGCGGGCGGCGAAGCCGCCCGCACACCCCCCATCTTCCCCCAAGTTATTGGGAAGATACGAAATTCGATCATTCGGAGTTGGGATCGAGGATGATTTCATCACCTTCTGCCGACCTCGATCTCCACCGAGGCGGACATCCCAGACCGGACAGATGAATCGGCGTCGCTCATTTCGACAATCACTTCGAAAGCGGCCATCCCCTCCGTCTCGATCCCAACCGGGGAGATTTCGACCACCCGGCCATGGTACTCCCGGGCAAAAACGGCCTCGCAGGTCAGGATGACATTCTGGCCTACTTCGATGCGATTGATGTCAATTTCCGAAACCTGCACATCCACCAGCAGGCGCGAGAGGTCATCCAGGCGAAAAGCGACCGCTCCAGAAGCAACCTGGTCGCCAGGCTGGATATACACGGCGGTGATCATGCCATCGAAGGGCGCCGTGAGGCCGGCCATTTGCAGGACGGCCTGAGCTGCGGTCAGGCGCGCCTCGGCGGCCGCGACATCCTCTGAGGTGGGGCCATCCTTGAGTCGCTCCCATTCCCGCTGCGCGTTGGCCAGCTCCGCTTCCAACACGGCAATCTCCGCCGGGCTGGGGCCGTCTTCGATCCGCTGCCACTGGCGCTGCGCCTCGGCCAATTGCGCCTGAGCCGCAAAAACCGCCGCCTCCGCCACGGCCGCGTCAACCGGGTCTGGAGGGGCCAACAACTCGTCGTAGCGGGCTGCTAAATAGTCATGATGCTTCCGCGCCTGCGCCAACTGCACCTGCAAGTCGGCGTACATCTGCTTGTAGAGCGTGCGGCTTTCGAAGGGCTGCAGAACGGTCTGGTTGACTTTCTTTTCGATTTCGGCGACATTCTCTTCCAAATCGGCGATGGCGTCTTCGGTCAACAAGATATTCGAATAGATTTGTTCCAGGCTCCAGGCAGATACAGGCTTCATGAGAATGTCATAATTGCGCTGCGCTCTCTCCAGGTCTCGTTCGGCGCTGGCGAGATTCACTTGCGCCTGGGCCTGCGCCATATCAGGATTCAAGGCGTCTTCGAGGGCGTGTTGGGCGTCTTCGACCGCCTTCTGGGCCTGGGACTGCTGCAACCGGGAATTGAGCAGATCGTCCAACTCTTGTCGCGCACTGATGAGATCCGCTTGAGCCAGGATGACAGAGGCGGGCAGCGAGGTCTGATCCAGCGAGGCCAACAACTGGCCGCGCACCACCCGATCCCCGACCTCGACGAACACCTCGCTTACCTCGCCGGAAGTCTGCCAATCCAGGATGGCGCTCTGCGCCGAATGCACTACTCCATCCGCCTCGACCACGGAGATCAACGGGCCGCGTTCGACGATAGCGGTCTCCATATTTTCGGGCAGGACTGACGCCCGGCGCTGACCGACGATAATCGCAGCAACGATAACGATCACAGTCAGGAGCAAGGCTGCTGCGATGATGACGAGAGTCGTCTTTCGTTTCGATCGGGTATTCATTGAGATTCGGGGATTTTCGACAAATTTGCTTTTCTTGGCGATGTTTTTTTAAAGGAACTTGCCTTTGAAGCGCACTACAAAGCTCCGTTTTCCTATGCCAAGCAAGGGTTCCGCAGCGATTTGGCGCCCCGCACAGACACAATTCCCAGACGGTTTCCGTAGATGATTATACCGCTGAACGAGAGGGCGGGGCGGCATATATGGGGGTGCATGCGCAGCACGCACCCCCATATATGCCGCCCCGTATCTTCTGCCCGTTGTTTTTGCAGTGGACTCGTAACTGCTCAGCCATCGAACGGATTTACCCGAAAAAAGGGTGTGCGCAGGGGGCGTAGTCCCCTGCGCACACCCTTTTTTCGGGAATTTCTCCGTTTGGCTGAGTAGTTACGTGGACTCAAGGTTAAAATCATCATATTTGGTTAAAATCATCATATTTGCCAACCGCGGTATAATTAAGCGTGTGTTCCACCATCGGTGGCACACGTTTTTTTCGTAAGAAACAAGTTCAAAGGAAGATCGTTTTATGGATTTTGGCACGGTTCGTTCTGTAGATATCAACCAACAAATGCGCTCGGCATATCTCGATTACGCCATGAGTGTGATCGTATCCCGCGCCTTGCCCGATGTGCGTGATGGCCTGAAGCCAGTGCATCGGCGCATTTTGTATGCCATGCACGATATGGGCATACGCGCCACAGGGTCATATAAGAAATCCGCTCGTATCGTTGGCGAAGTCTTGGGTAAGTATCACCCGCATGGCGATATAGCGGTCTATGACAGCATGGCGCGCATGGCTCAGGATTTCTCCATGCGTTACCCCATGGTAGATGGACAGGGGAACTTCGGTTCCGTTGACGGCGACTCCCCGGCGGCGATGCGATATACCGAAGCGCGCCTGGGACGTCTGGCCGAAGAGATGCTCACGGATATAGACAAGGATACAGTGAACTTCGAAGACAACTTCGACGGCTCCCTGCAGGAACCAGCGGTGCTGCCCGCTCGATTGCCCAATATGTTGCTCAATGGCGCCTCGGGGATTGCCGTAGGGATGGCTACCAATATCCCACCCCACAATATGGGCGAGCTGGTAGCAGCGCTGACTTTTATCATCGAGAACTATGATCAAATTGATGATGTGACCATCGAAGATTTATTGCAATTCATCCCCGGGCCGGACTTCCCTACTGGCGGGGTGATCGTCGGGGATGAGGGCATTCGCCAGGCTTATGGCACTGGCCGTGGGCGCATCGTGTTGCGCGGGAAAGCCCTCATCGAAGAAAGCGAACGAGGGCGCCATCAAATCCTCATCACCGAGATCCCCTATCAACTCAACAAAACAACCCTCATCGAGCGTATCGCTATTTTGGCCCGCGATGGCAAACTGGATGAAATCTCCGATCTCAGAGATGAATCCGATCGCACGGGCATGCGTATCATCATCGAACTCAAAAAGACCGCCCACCCCCGTCAAGTCCTCAACCAGCTCTACAAATACACCCCTCTGCAATCTACCTTTGGGGTGCAAATGCTGGCCTTGATTGATGGAGAGCCGCGTTTACTCTCCCTCAAACGAGCTTTGCACCTCTACATCGAACACCGCCTGGAAGTGATCACCCGCCGCAGCCAGTTCGAGTTGGCCAAAGCCCGTGAGCGGGCGCATATTCTCGAAGGTCTGCTCATCGCACTGGCGAACCTGGACGAAGTCGTCCAGACCATTCGCCAATCGCCGGATGTCGAAATCGCCAAAGAGCGCCTGATGACCCGGTTCGGCCTCACCGACCGACAGGCGCAGGCCATCCTCGATTTGCAACTCCGCCGTCTGGTAGCCCTCGAACGTCAAAAAATCGAAGACGAGCACAAAGCCCTCATGGAGCAAATCGAATACCTCGAAGATTTGTTGGCGCACCCCAAGAAAATGCTCCAACTGATCAAAGAAGACCTGGGCGAGTTGGCCGAAATATATAGCGACGAGCGCCGCACCCAGATCGTCCCAGAAGCCAGCGGCGATCTCAGCGAGGAGGATCTCTACGCTGACGAAACCTTACTGGTCACCATCACCGAGCGAGGTTATGTCAAGCGCGTCGACGCGAAATACTACCGCTCTCAACGCCGCGGCGGGCGCGGCGTCAAAGGGCACATCACGCACGATGAAGACGAAGTGCTGATGGTGTTCTCAGCGCGGACGTTCGACACGATCCTGTTTTTCTCCGATCGCGGTAAAGTATATTCCGAAAAAGCCTACCAGATCCCCGATGCTGGTCGAGCTGCCAAGGGGATCGCGATGGCCAATGTGCTTGCCATCGGGCCGCAAGAGACGATCACTGCGGCAGTAGCGGTGCCTGATTTCGGGGCCGCTGAATACTGCACCATGGTGACCCGCCAGGGCAAGATCAAACGCGTAGCACTCTCCGAGTTCGCAGCGGTGCGCCCATCAGGTTTGATCGCCATGGGGTTAGCGGATAATGATGAGCTCGGCTGGGTGCGCCTCACCAGCGGAGACGAAGAATTGATCATCGTCACCGAACACGGTCAGGCATTGAGATTCCATGAAAAAGAAGTCCGGCCCATGGGTCGTCAGGCGCAAGGAGTTAACGGCATTCAATTGAAAGCCGATGACCACGTGGTGGGTATGGAAGTCGTAGAACCTGGCGGCGATCTCCTGGTTATCACCACCCGCGGATATGGCAAACGCACCTCCCTCGACGAATATTCTGCCAAAGGCCGCGCTACCATGGGAATCCTGACCATTGACAAAAATGCCCTCCCTAAGATTGGATTGATCACCTCGGCCCGGGTCGTCCAACCCACAGAAGATTTGATCACCCTGATCTCATCCAAGGGCATTGTCCTGCGTACCAATGCCGAAGCGATCTCTCGATATAGCCGGGCTACGCGCGGCGTCCAAATCATGAATCTGGAAGAAGACGACAGCATGGCCTCAATGGCCCGTTTTGCCGCCGAGGATCTGCGCAAAGCAGGAGCAATCGATGTAGACAACGAGAATGGATTACCCTCTAGAAATGAATGAGGTGTATCTCACTTGAAACACGCTCGAACGGATGAGCGCAAGAAGCGAAGCTTCTTGCGCTCATCCGTTGTAGGGGAACTTCAATCGAGCAAATGTTTATAAGAAGGGGAAGGCGATTTTTTCCGTGACCAGCAAGCAAAAAGCGCTCAAGATGCACACCGTCATCATCACCATCAAGGCAATGATGAAGCGCTGTACTGGCGTCATCCCCAGGAATAGGGTGTATGCAGGGGCGCTAAGGCCTCGGTCCGAGAAGGCATCCTCATCTTCGAGAAAAACTGCACTGTCTGCTTGTTCGCGTAGATCGTCGAGCATGGCAACCTCCCAGGTCTAATCAGGTTATGGATAGTTTAGCCTATTTTGGTGACCTGTCAATCGGACGCAGATGGATTTCTCCGACCTGGAGGGATTTCGATTCCCCGGAGCGTAGCTCCACCCGGAGGGAGCCATCTCCGTTCAGGTTGACAATTCGACCCTCGAGACTCTCTGTCTTCGAGGCAACCACCTGCACCCAATCCCCACGGAAGGCCAGTCTTTCGCTCCAGGCTCGAATGAATTCAGGCGACGAGAGGCGCGGCAGCCAATCGAGCAATTCAGCCAGAACGACCCGCAATAACGCCAGGCGAGCAACTGGCTCACCTGCAGCAGCCTCGACGCAGGTGGCCGGGAATGGCCGGTCGTGATAGCCCACCCAATCATCTTGGGGTATCGAGTTGGGTGCAACATTGATGCCAATCCCCAGGATCACCGCTGACAATCGATTCCCTACCCAGGAGGCTTCCGCTAAAACCCCGGCGACCTTCCGCCCTCGCACGAGAACATCATTAGGCCATTTGATCTCTGCCGGCAGCCGATAAGATTGCTGGAGAGCACCGCAGACGCCCAAAGCGCCCAGGCCAGCGACACGCGTGATCTGACCGCCTTCTTCGGGAAGGGCCGGGCGCAAGATCAGACTCATCGCCAGCGCCGAACCCGGCGGGGTAAACCAGTGACGAGCGCCGCGACCCCGTCCTGCGGTCTGCTCATCGGCGACCACCAAAGAGCGATCTGGCGCGCCCTCGCCGGCCCATCGTGCGGCGTAATCATTGGTCGAGCCAATCGCGTCGAAGTAGCGGATTTCGCCGAGGGAGAGATCAGAAAGCGCGGTTTCGAGGGTAGTCTGGTTCATGGGGTTGAGTATCAAGTGTTTACGCGTCAGGCGTCACGCACTGCTTTGGCGCTCAGCCTGACACCGGAACACCTGACACACTTCAGTAAATCGGCAGGCCAGGATCAACCTCCTCGGCCCAGGCGTTGATGCCGCCTTCTAGGTTTTTGATCTTCCTGAAGCCCGCGCTGGCCAACACTTCCAAAGCGCGCACTGAACGGCTGCCCATCTTACAAAAGAGTACGATCTCCTCCGCGCTGTCCAATTCGTGCATGCGTGAGGCCAACTGGCCTAGAGGAATCAATTCGGCGCCGTCGAGTTTCGAGATCGCCAATTCATGCGGCTCGCGCACATCTATCAGCCTGAGGTGATCTCCCCGATCCAGGCGTTCCTTCAGTTCGGCGGCGGTGATATCCCACTCGTCGCCTGCTGACCCGATCCCGTGATCGGTGGCTGGCATTCCGCAGAATTCTTCATAGTCTATCAGCCCAGCGACCTCGGGATGGTCGCTGCACACTTTACAGTTGGGGTTCTTGCGCAGCCTGACGAAGTCGAAGCTCATGTCCAGGGCGTTGTAGAGCAGCAGCTTGCCGATCAGCGGCTCGCCGATGCCCAGGATCAATTTGATGGCCTCGGAAGCCTGGATGGTGCCAACAGTTCCCGGCAGCACGCCCAGCACACCGCCCTCCGCGCAAGAGGGCACCAATCCCGGCGGGGGGGGTTCGGGAAACAGACAGCGGTAGCATGGCCCCTCTTTGGCGTAAAACACGCTGACCTGGCCATCGAAGCGAAAGATCGAGCCGTACACATTGGGCTTGCCGGTCAACACACACAGGTCGTTGACCAGGTAACGGGTGGGGAAATTGTCTGTGCCATCAATGATGATGTCATACGGCTCGGCAATTCGAATGGCGTTCTGCGAGGTGAAAATCTCGTTGTAGATGTCCACTTGAATGTCGGGGTTGATATCCAACATGCGCTCGCGAGCCGACTCCACTTTGAGTTTGCCCATCCTGGACTCGCCATGAATGACCTGCCGCTGCAAATTGGAAAAGTCAACCACATCGTAATCCACCAATCCGATGCGGCCAATGCCCGCCGCGGCCAGATACAACGCCACCGGCGAGCCTAATCCGCCCGTGCCGACCACCAACACGGAGGCAGCCTTGAGTTTCTGCTGTCCCTCCAAACCGACCTCGGGAATCAGCAGATGCCGCGAATACCGAAAGATTTCATCATGTGAGAGTGTGGGGAGTGTCATGGGTTTAAGTGTCACGTGCTAAAGTGTCATGTGTCAAGTGTTCCCGTGTCAGGTGTCGAGTGTTCCCGTGTCAAGATCGCACAGTACCTGGCACTTGACACCAGAATACTTGACACGCTAATGATTACCCCCCGCGATGGATGGAATGATCCTTAACATATCATCATCCTTCAAAGGCGTTTCTATCCCTTGAAGGTGGCGGACATCTTCTTCGCCCAGGAAGAGATTGACAAAAGCTCTCAATTCGCCCGCTTCGGAGAAGAGATGCTTCTTCAATTCGGGGAATTGGGTGGTCAAATCACCCAGGGCTTCGGCAACCGTTTTGCCCTGCACACTGATTTCCGTTTGGCCGTCTGCGTAGGGACGCAAGGGGGTGGGGATTCGTAAAGTTGGCATAACACCTCGGTGATAAGTGAATTGCTGATTACGTTCACGTTTTACGCTTCGATAGTCTCACTCTTGAGTGTTGTCGCCTGATCGAGCACCGATTTGAACCGCCAAGACGCCAAGAGCGCTAAGGAAGAAGCGAACAAGCATAATCTTTGTGGCCTTTGCGTCTTAGCGGTGAAATCTGGTTGGGGCTTCTAGCCAACAACACCTGAGAGGGGGACCACGTGCGCTCCAATCAGCGCCAAAACTCGAAACGTAAAACGCAACATCAGCTAACTTGAATTTCTTCTTCCTCGAACATCGAGCGATCATCGCCCAGCCGCCAGGAGCGCGACTCGACCGCCCGCCCTTCTTCCACACAGGTGATGAGGTACGAGAACCAGGGCATAGCCCACTCCATGTCGAACTCGGAGGGACGGTTGGGGTGATCGGGGTGCGAGTGGAAAACGCCGATCACGTCCACGCCCAGCTCTTCGGCTTTGCTTTCAGCGCGCAGCATATCTTGCGGGGTCAACAGGTAGCGGTTGCGGCGGGACGCGTCCTCGCGGGCGTTGGCAAAGGTCAAAATCTCAGTCGCCAGCCTCGAGGTCGCCCCCGCTCGTCCCAGCAGAAAACCGGCAACCTCCTCGGGGTAGGACTCTTCGCCGTGGGCGTGGATTTTTTCCAGCAAATATTTTGTAATTTCCAGTTTCATTGGCATTCCTTGACGACAGACGGCGGACCACCGACCGCGGTCCGTCGTCTGATGTCTGCGGTCAATATACCCAAAGCGCCTCGTCACTCAGATATTTATACCCTGCGTCGGGGAAGACGGTCACGACTGTCCCTTCGTCTAATTCGGCGGCGATTTGCAAGGCCGCTGCCGCCGCCGCGCCGGAAGAGATGCCCACGAAGTAGCCCTCCTGACGGGCTAGCCGCCGCACAATCTCGTGAGCCGCCTCGGTGGGAATTTCCACCGTGCGATCGGGGATGGCGGGGTCGTAGATGCCCGGCCGAATGGCGGTGGGCATGTGCTTTAGCCCTTCGAGGCCGTGGAAGGGGGAATCGGGCTGGACGGCGATGATCTGGACCCTGGGGTTGCGCTCCCTGAGGTAGCGAGATGCGCCGGTGAGGGTGCCGGATGTTCCCAGCCCGGCCACAAAGTGGGTGACTGCGCCCGAGGTCTGTTCTGCAATTTCGGGGCCGGTGCCGCGATAGTGCGCCTGCCAGTTAGCCGGGTTGTCATACTGGTTGGCGTAATAATACAGATCGGGCCTCTCTTGCGCCATCTGACGAGCGACGCGGATCGCGCCATCGGAGCCTTCCATCGGATCGGTGAACACCACCTCGGCGCCCAGGGCGCGCAAGATCGAGACCCGCTCTGGGCTGGCATTGTCAGGCATGGCCAAGGTGACTTTGATATCGAGCGCTGCGCCGAACGTGGCGTAGGCAATGCCCATATTCCCGGAGGTCGAATCCAGCAGGCGCATCCCTGGCAACAAACGCCCCTCGAACAAGGCCGTGCGGATGATGTTGAAAGCCGGGCGATCCTTGACCGAGCCGCCGGGGTTGAACCACTCCGCCTTGGCATAGATTTCGACGTCTGGGGAAATATCCTGAACGACCCTGCGCAGGGGCAGCAAGGGGGTGTTGCCCACCGCCTTGATCAGGGCCATACCTTCCATGTCGAGGGGCTGCATTCCGACGGCGATATGTTGTGTTATGTCGACCAGAGAGGTCATCTGTTCACCTGAACGGAGATCAGATATCAGGTATTGGATAATCTGGTTGCGTAACCAATAACCAATCTCCAACAGTAAAATAAAAAGGGCAGGCACATTCCCGCCCCATGTTCGCTCCAATGATTTTTATGAAGAAACTGATATAAATTGTATTTGGTTTACAAGATTTGTCAAGTCTAAAACAGGCCCTAAACTAAAGGTCTTTCACGGTATCATCTCGAAATGAAGGGGGAACGTCCCGAAGGTTTCCTCGAAAAACATGTTCGAACCGCTCGAACCTTCGGGACGGTATGTTGCCGTCCCCAAGTTATTGAGTAGATACTTTCACGGGCTTAATAACGTCTCTACGGTAGAGATATTCACAGGCCCGGGAAGTTTGCCCCCGCGTTCTGAAACGACCACCCGCACCCAGGTTGGCGCGTAGATTCGATAAGGGAGTTCGACCGCAAAAGGATGGTGCTCGCCCGTTTGTGTAGGCTCGACTCCCGCCAGGCGCGAGCTGAGCAGGCGTCCGTCGGCGGCTACCAGCTCTACCAGCAAGGGCAGCTCAGAGGCGGTGCGCGCCAGCCCCTCGACCAGAATCTTATCTCCCTGGATCAATTCATTCTCCCCTGGAGTCTGGATGACGATAGGCGCCAGGGTGTCGCTGGCCAGGCTGATGTCGGCCTCCCCGCTCGAAAGCAAGACCAACTCGATGGAGGCCAAAGCCATGATGCGCCCATACTCATCCTGTGTCTGAATGGATAGATAGGCGGTCTCGGCAACTCCTGGGGTTTCGAAAGCGATCTCTGTCACCAGCCGTCCCTGGGGATTCGGCGTTGTGAAATTGAAAATCTTCCGATACATCAGACGTCCATCTTCCCCCCACAATTCGACGCGGGCGCGCCCATCAGCCCCAGGGACGACATACGCCACCAGCGAAATCGGGGAGATGACTTTGGAAAGAGGGCCGGGGTTGAAGATAGAGATATCCGCGGGGGGGATTGGGTTTTCGGACGCCGGGGTTAGCTCAACCGCGTCGATTGGGGATGCCCCCTCGGAAGGAGAACCATCATCGGATTCCTCGGAAAGCAACACATCGGTAGGTTTCGTGGTTGCGGTTGGCTCAGGTGTGCTCGAGGGAGTCACCATCGCCTCCGCAGTCATCGCAATCACCGTGGGGATGTGCTCGGTGGGAATCAAAGTGGGCAGGTCCATTTCATTACTAACCCCCTCACACCCACTCAGCCACACCAACCACAACAGCGACAGCAAAACCAGGCAGCGACGATGCATCATAGGATTAGCCAGAGGCGTATTTCTCGATCAATTGCAAGAGGTCATCAGTGAGCAACGGTTTACTCACATATTCTTGCGCCCCCTCGGCCACAGCCCGGTCAGCAAAGACTTCGTGGCTGGCGGACACCATCACGATGGGGATTTCCAGCGGCACATCCAAAGCGCGGATTTGCTTCAATATCTGAAATCCATCCATATCCTGCAACTGGCGGTCGACAAGGATCAAATCCACCGAGCACTCGCGGGCCAGCTTCACGGCCTTGGCGCCCGAGTCAGCCAGCACCGCTTCGTGGCCAAAATACGAGACGATCTTCTCATACGTTTCCAGGGTCAAAATATCATCGTCAACGAAAAGAATGCGCGCCATTCATTTCCTCAACGTAACTACCAGCCAAACGGGGAAGTTCCCGAAAAAAGGGTGTGCGAAGGGGGCGCAGCCCCCTTCGCACACCCTTTTTTCGGGCTAATCTGTTCGATGGCTGAGCAGTTACTCCTCAACATAATTTGTCCATCGAAAAAATTACGAGTAGAGGATATGGGGCGGCATTTATGGGGGTGCGTGCTGCGTATGCACCCCCTACATGCCGCCCCGCCTGCTCTTTTGTGGGGCTTTATAAACCGTAAATCTCGCTGTATTTTGTTCGTAAATACTTCATATAAGGGGCTGGATCGATCGCGGAACCGGTCACCTTCCGAACGAGTTCCTGGGGTTCATATTTCTTCCCGTGTACATGAATCCTGGTTCTCAGCCACTCTCTCAGCTCCCTGAAATCGCCGCGGCGAAATTGATCCGCCAAATCGGGGATGTCGCTGTTCAATTTTTCCCACAACTGCGCGGAGATCAGGTTGCCCAGCGCATAGGTGGAGAAGTAGCCGATATAGCCGTTGGACCAATGCACATCTTGCAAGACGCCCAGGCGATCGTTCGGAGGGGTGACGCTCAGATATTCCTTCATGCGCGCGTTCCAGAACTCGGGCAAGTCTTTGACCGCCAGTGCGCCTTCCATCAAAGCGATTTCGATTTCCAATCGCAGCATGATATGCAGATTGTAGGTGGCTTCGTCAGCTTCCACACGGATCAGGGAGGGCTGGATTTTGTTGATCCCTTTGTAGAATGTTTCCAGGTCAATATTTCCTAGCTGGGTGGGGAAGAATTCCTGTAAACGCGGGTAGAAGTGCTCCCAGAAGGGCATCGAGCGCCCGACCAGGTTTTCATACGTGCGCGATTGAGACTCATGCACAGCATAGGAGGCCCCATCCGCTAAGGGGGTGCGTTCATAGGCTGGATTGATGCCCATGCCATAGAGAGCATGACCGCATTCGTGCAACGAACCGAAGAGCGCCGTAGGGAGATACTTGCGGTCGACGCGCGTGGTGATGCGCACATCGTTGACGCCGAATCCGGTGGTGAAGGGGTGGGGGGATTTATCTTGCCGACCGCTCTCCCAGTCGTAGCCGTATTTCGTGATTGCCTCGACGCCGAAATCCCACTGTTTCTGCTCGTCGTATTCCAGAGTCAAGAAGGAGTAATCCACCTGAGGTCGTTCGGCGATGGCCTGAATCAGCTCTACCTGTTGGGGGCGAAGCGCTGAGAAGATGGCCTGGACTTCAGCAGTCTTCATGCCCGGTTCGAAGTAATCCAGGAGAGGATCATAGACATGCTCGTAGGGGGCGAAGTACTCCGCATACTGACGCCGCAACTCGACGATCTTCTCCAGGTCGGGCTGGAACTTCTTGAAATCTGACTCCCGGCGCGCCTTTTCCCAGGCTGAGTAAGCCAACGTCACAGCCTTATAGAATTCTGCAGTGAACTCAGGGGGCACTTTTGCTTTCTGATCGTAGAAACGCTTGCATTCTTTGATCAAGCGAGCATCGTCGGAATCGGGGTCGAGTTCGTCGGCATAATCCACCAGCTCTTCCATCAATTTGCTGTATTCCGGGGAGATCGTCCTGGTATGCAACATACGCTGCAAGGTGGCGATCTGGTTGCCGCGCTGTTCGGCGCCCTTCGGCGGCATGTTGACCTGCTGATCCCATTCCAAAATCTGGGCTGCATTATAGATATCGAAGATTTCGGCGGTCAGCTCTCTTAACTTGTTTAGTTTATCTTTCATATATGCTCCTTGTGAGAATGTAGCAGGCACATTAAAGAGTTCACTGAAAAAACTCCTGAATGAGGAGGTGGGGCGGCATATATGGGGGTGCGTGTTCGCGCGCACCCCCACGCACACCCTTTTTTCGGGCTAATCCGTTCGATGACTGAGCAGTTACCTTTGCTGTTTCTATACTATCTTCCATCGCAGAGATTCGCCTCGCAAAGCAGCCAAAACCTCTTCGGCGACGTCCGCTGCGGCGCGCGCCTGCGCTTCCTTCGTTTGGGCTGCGATATGAGGAGTGGCAATCACATGAGGATGAGCGACTAATGCAGTCAGGCCAGGCGGTTCCTGCGCGTAAACATCCAATGCGGCGCCTGCTGCCTGGCCGGATACCAGGGCGAAATGCAGCGCAGTTTCATCAATGAGGCCGCCGCGTGCTGTGCAAATCAGGTACACGCCCCTTTTCATCTGCGCGAGAGCCTGCCCATCAATCATATTTCGCGTGCTGGGGTTCAGAGGGACATGTAATGAGATGATATCTGATTGGGCGTACAATTCTTCGGGGGCGGCAGGCTCGACGCCCCGTCGCCGCATCACATCGTCCGATACGTTGGGATCGTAGCCGATGACCCTCACCCCGAACGCCGCGGCGCGTTGAGCGACGGCTGCGCCGATATGACCCACGCCGATGATACCCAATACCTTGCCGCTCAGTTCGCTCCCCATCAGATGTTTTTTCAGCCAACGGCCGGATTTCATGCCCGCATCGGCCTGAGGCGCCGACCTGATCAACCCCAACATCAAAGCCAGTGTGTGCTCGGCAACCGCGATGGTGGTCGCCGAGGGGGTATTTACCACGGTCACATTGTAGGATTGGGCCGAGGCCAGATCTATATTATCCACCCCTACGCCGGCTCTACCAACGACTTTCAAGTTCGAGGCCGCAGCAAAAACATCTGCAGTGACCCTGGTACGGCTGCGCACGACGAGGGCGTCGAAATCGGAGATGATGTCCAATAAATCTTCCGCCGACACACTGGGTTTATATTCGACTTCTGCGGCGGTTGATAAGATCCTGATGCCATTTTCAGGAATTTTATCCGAAACCAGGATTTTCCATTTGGACATTGATCTGCTCCGAGAGGTGGACGTGGCGCAATTGTACCCCAAAAGGCGGCAGATGGGTTTATTGTCGGACAATTCTACAAGGGTTGGAGGAGAGGCAATTCGAGCGTGAAGGTCGCCCCACCATCCGGGTGGTTCGAGGCGGTGATATCTCCCCCGTGCGCCTGGGCTATTTTTCGGGCGATGGACAGGCCGAGGCCTGTCCCGCCCCCTTCGACTGGGCTGCGCGAACGATCGGCTTTGTAGAAACGGTCGAAGATATGCGGCAAGGATTCTTCGGGAATGCCTGGGCCGCTGTCACGGACAGTAAGCAGTACATAGTTGTCAAAATTCAATTCACCGCTCACTGTACACTGTACGCTGATCATCCCACCCTCGGGCGTGTAGCGCAGGGCGTTGCTCAACAGATTGTTGAGGATCTGCTCGACGCGCTGCGGGTCTATGTTCACAGTTACGGGCGCCGCCATCGGATGCAGAATCAACTCAACGCCGCGCGCGCCAGCCTGGGGGGCGAAGTGGGCGATCATCCGCTCCAAAAGAGCAGAGAAATCCGTCGGGGTTCGTTCCAGCGTCAATAGACCTGAATCCGCCAAAGCCAGCATTCGTAAATCTTCGACCAGTCGCGTCAGGGCGCGGTTTTGCTCCTCGATGGGGACCAGGTTTTCAGGAGTCAGGTCATAGATGCCATCTTGCAGCGCTTCCAGGTGAGCGCGCTGCACAGCCAGAGGCGTGCGTAGTTCATGGGCGATATCCGCAGTGAGGGAGCGCCGCCGCTCGCCTGCCTGCTGCAAGGAAGCAGCCATTCGATTGAAAGCCGTCCCCAGGGTTGCCAGTTGGTTTTCTCCGCGCACCTGCACCCGCTGACTGAGATCGCCCTCGGCCATGCGCCCGGCGGCCTGAGTAAGATCATGGATTGGCCGCAGCAGGCTATAGGACAGCAATAACGCCAAAACCAGGGAAACTCCGCCAGCGATCAGGACGGCGCTGAGGGCAGCGCGATCTAGCCTGGCAAGCAAGGCCTGTTCGTTCTCCCTGGTAAAGGGTATGCCGCCCTCGGCGAGCAAATATCCAACTTTCCGTCCATCTACCTCGAGGGGGATGGCATTTTCCCACTCCCCCTGCTCCATCTGCCCGGTTGGATAGGACTCTTGAGTATCGAGGATCACCGCGCCATCTACATCCGCAAGGAGCAAATGCTGTCCCATCATCTCGTCGGCGTTCATTCCCCAGCCGGACCTCATCCCCATCCCAGGACCGCCAGTCCCCACGCCAATCCTATCGTGGAAGAGAGTTTCACTGCCCTGCCATGTTCTGTTTTCGCGATAATACTCTTCCAACTCACTGACTAGGCTTTCGACCCCTGCCATCCCCCCACGGAACATGTAGGCGCGCACAGTTCGAGCCGTATTCGAACGCACGATGATCACCAGGCTGACGATGGTGATCAACACGATCAGAGAGAAGGAGAGGATGAGTCGGAGGCGCATTGTTCAGTAAGCGGTAGGCAACTGTTTACTGCTTATCTTTCACTGCTCCCAGTTCATTGTCTGACAAAGCGATACCCCACCCCAAAGACGGTTTCGATATATTGGGGGTTCTTGGGATCAGCCTCGAGCTTGGCGCGCAGATTTTTGATGTGGGCATCAATAGTGCGTTCATAACCTTCGAAGGCTGCACCCTGGGCGGCTTCTAAAAGGCGCATACGCGAGAAAGCCCTGCCTGGGCTGGCAGCCATGGTCGCAAGCAGCGCGAATTCGGTGGGGGTTAGATCGAGCGTCTCTCCGGCGCGGGTGACTGTGTGGGCATCCAGATCTATCTCGAGATCGGCGACGCGCAGAATTCGAGCGGGGGTGGGCGCTGCCTCCGAACGGCGCAGTACAGCCCGAACTTTGGCTGCCACGACGCGAGGCGAGAATGGCTTGGTGACATAATCATCGGCGCCCAATTCCAGGCCGATGAGCTGGTCGGTCTCTTCGACGCGAGCGGTGAGCATAATGATGGGGGTATCCGATTTTCGGCGTATCTCGCGTGCCACATCCAGCCCATCCAGGCCGGGCAAATTGAGGTCGAGCAGCACCAAATCGGGCCGCTCGTTTTCCCAGGTGGAAAGCCCGGTATCGCCGCGATAGGCGGTCAAGACATCGAAGCGCGACTTTTCCAGGTAGGATCGCAGCACTTTGACCAGTTCGGGTTCGTCTTCGATAATCAGTATCTTGGGCATAGTTGGTGGGCGGTGAGCAGTTGACAGTGGACAGTGATGAAATTATAACGCACAGTGGGTAGCGCTATGACAGCCGCTACCCACTGCACACAGTTCAACTACCGATCTTGTGGTTATGGTTGTGAATTCCAGAATTGACCGTGGCCGCGCCCGCCGCGGTGACCTCCGTCAGCACAGAAACCAGATCCGGGGCCGAAGCCGTTCGCTTGCATATTCTCCCAACGGCTTTGCATCCAATCGGCCTGTTCCTGAGTGATGGTTCCATCGGCAACGGCCTGCTGGAGAGCGGCAGACCGCGCTTCGGACATCATGGCGCTGAATTGTTCCGCGCTCAAGCCCTGCTCTTGGGCGATATCCCAGGCGGTTTTGCCCTCGTCATGGGCAGCCTCCAACTCTTCGGCTGAGATTCCCAGGGCTTCGGCGATGGCGGCTTCCATGGTCTCATGCAGGGGACCAAATTCTCTGTCGCCGGCCCAGCCCATCATGCCGGGGCCAAATCCACCCCGTCCAAAGGGGGAAGATGGATCATCATCCTGAGCATAGGCATATCCAGTTACACCGAGCGCCAGGGCTACAACGCCAACTAGAGCAACAAACATCAAAGTTTTCTTCATCGAAAATACTCCTTTAGTTTTTGTACGCACCGACCTGGGAAGCGAAGCCCCCAGGTCGGTGTTGATTGTGCCTAAAGGATAACAATGGCTTGTGAAGAAGTTGTGAAGAGGAAATGGAGGTTATATGAATGTTTACTGATTAAAAAATTCTTCCAAATGACGCGATAGTCTTCGCCGAAAGCGACCATCTGCTGAAACCAGATATCCGCCGCGCCGGTCATGCCGTGCAGGAAGAGAATCGTCTCATCACCCTGGCCGAAGGAGATATATTCCCAGGCTACTCCTTCCACTTCGATTTGTTGGGGTGGGTGTTCGTTACGAAATGCAAGCAACGATGCCACGGTGTCTGGATTAACTATGGATGACAAATTTCCAAAGGATTTTTGAGGAACGGGGAAAAAGTATATCCCAAGAACGACTATCAGCAGAACTATGGGAATAATTCATTTAAGATTTTTACGCATCGTAGTCATCTTTCATCGAAATTTCGCAATCGTACATTGGAAGGCGTGCCCCATTATTTTAACGCGAATGACACGAATGAGCGAATTTCGCGAATGAAAATTGGGGAAATTCGAGTTATTCGCCCATTCGCGGTGTTCGCGTTGAAGTCTTGTACAGTAGAGAAATCTAAATTAGAGAAATCTAAATTTGACGTTATAATTAGTATTTCAGCGCAAGGTTGGCACGAATAGCCTCCATATTCGATTAAAAGCCCGTCCTCGGGCGCCCCGAGGACGGGGCTGGAGATCAGTTTTATGTGACTTTGCGCTGTAATATTAGGAACATGGCCGAAAATCTTCACTCAGAGGAAATTCGTTTATATCTGGAAAACGCCAGACGCGATTTGGAAGCTGCTCGAAGCAATCTTGAACTGGGATATTTCCATATCACGGTCTCACGCGCTTATTATGCCATGTTCTACGCGGCAAGCGCACTCCTGGCGAGTAAAGATATCTATCGCAGTAAACACGCTGGCGTTGTTTCTGCATTTGGGGAGTATCTGGTAAAACCAGGGCTGATCGAAAAAGAGTATGGCAAAGCTTTCGGAAACGCTTTTAGCTCTCGTTTGGTAAGTGATTACGATATGATCACATCAGTAGAAAAAACAGGCGCAGAAGCAATTTTAAATAATGCCAACCGCTTTGTGAGGCGTGCCGAAAAATACCTCGGAATGGCGACATATGAAGACTGATATTTCCGCCCTGAGCGTCCAAGAAAGAAATCTACTTCAGATATTCATTCAAGCACTAAAGGAGCAGTTCGATGGACAAATGCTCTCAGTGCTGCTTTTTGGTTCGCGCGCACGAGGAGATGCGAAATCAGATTCCGATATGGACATCGCTGTAATTTTAAGCCACACAGACCTGGAAATAACGAAGACTATCCGCGACTTGGCTGCTGATATTTGGTTAGATTTTGGGATTTTCCTCTCGATATGTGTGTGGAGTCAAGCCCACTGGCAGCGGCATGAAGAAATACAAACCGGCCTCTACCGCAACATCCAGCAGGAGGGGATCGATGTGCTGAGCGCTTTCGCGAAGTAGAAAACGCCACTCAATAAACAAGACCTGCGAGGTTTTTGCAAAATGCGCTACAAAGCGCGAGCTGCTGAACCTCGCAGGTCTTTCCCCTTTTACTGCCCCGCGGCTACCAGGCGAATTTCGTAAACTACTTCTGAGGCGCTCAGATCCGCGCAGCCACCCCAGGGACCGAGCGACCAATAGGCGCTCAATCGGTCAAGCAGGTTGCACAAGCTGAAATAAGAGGGAGATGTCCAATCAGAATACAGTAATGACTCCCATAAATGCAGCACGCCAATCTGCGCTGCCGCTTGTTGCATGTTGTAAAACAGTGAAGGATAGTCCAATGGGAAATGGTAATAAGGAGCCACTGTATTTATGTCCTGCTCGATGCCAAATGCACGATGACCGAGGTGAAAACCGCCCCCCCCCTTTTTTTTGGGGGGGAAGGGGGGACACATCACTCTCCAGCCAATAACCGGATGCGTTCCCAGGGCTTGAAATCCCCCTCCTCGGCCAGGATTCCCTTCAACTCGAAGATTTGATCGCGCAGGGCAGCGGCCTTCTCGAATTCCAGGTTTTGGGCGGCGGATTTCATCTGGTCCTCCAATCCGGCGATGATTTTTAGCATTTCGGCTTTGGGAAGGGTGGTCACGGCATCGACGCGGTACTCTGCCCGCTCTTCGGCCAGGGCGTAGGAGGCGACCTGGTCGGTGATATCACGGACATCTTTGACGATGCTGACCGGCTCGATGCCGTGTTTCTCGTTGTAGGCGGCCTGCTTGGCGCGGCGGCGGTTGGTCTCGTCTATGGCGGCGCGCATGGCGTCGGAGATGGCGTCGGCATACATGATGACTTTGCCTTCCACGTGGCGGGCGGCGCGGCCGATGGTCTGGATCAGGGCCGTCTCCGAGCGCAGGAAGCCGGCTTTATCGGCGTCGAGGATGGCTACCAATGAGACTTCGGGGAGATCGAGTCCCTCCCGGAGCAGGTTGATGCCCACCACCACGTCGAACACGCCCAAACGTAAGTCCCGCAGAATCCCTACCCGCTCGAGGGTTTCCACCTCCGAGTGAAGATAATGCACTTTGACACCCATTTCCATCAGATAGTCGGCCAAATCTTCGGACATGCGCTTGGTGAGGGTGGTCACCAGCACGCGCTGGCCAACCTCGACGCGCTGGTGAATCTCACCGATCAGGTCATCCACCTGACCCTGAACCGGGCGCACCTCGACCTCGGGATCAACCAGGCCCGTCGGGCGGATGATCTGCTCGACGACCTGGTCTGCGCGCTGCATCTCGTAGGGGCCGGGGGTGGCTGAGGTATAGATGGTGAGTCCCATGCGACTCTCGAATTCGGCGAAAGTCAGCGGTCGGTTGTCCAGCGCGGAGGGCAGGCGGAATCCATAATCCACCAGGGTGGTCTTGCGCGTACGGTCGCCGTTGTACATGCCACGGATCTGCGGCACGGTCATGTGAGATTCATCAATGATGAGTAAATATTCATCGGGGAAGTAATCTACCAGAGTCCAGGGCGGCGAGCCTTGAGGACGCTGGTCGAGGTGTCGTGAGTAGTTCTCGATACCCGAACAATAGCCCACCTCGCGCAGCATCTCGAGGTCATAGCGGGTGCGCTGCTCGATTCGTTGGGCTTCGAGAAATTGCTCGTGAGCTTTGAAGTGGGCGATGCGTTCTTCCAATTCCACCTCGATGTCGGCGATGGCTTTCTTCATCTTCTCTTCTTCGGTGATGAAGTGTTTGGCGGGGAAGATGCTGACCGTCTCCATCTCGCGGCGTATCTCGCCGGTCAGGTAATTGACCTCGCTGATGCGCTCGATCTCGTCGCCCCAGAAGCTGACCCGATAGACGTAGCGGTCTTCGTAAGCGGGGGCGACTTCCAGGGTGTCGCCGCGCACGCGGAAAGCGCCCGGCCTTAGTTCGATGTCGTTGCGCGCGTACTGGCTCTCGACCAGGCGGCGCAGCAAAGTATTGCGGCGATAGCTCTTGCCTATTTCCAGATCAATGACCACCTTGCCATAAGCCTCGGGGTTCCCCAAACCATAGATACACGAGACCGAGGCGACGATGACCACATCCTGGCGCGACATCAGCGCCGTCGTCGCGGCCAGGCGCAGGCGTTCGATCTCCTCGTTGATTTCGGTTTCTTTCTCGATGTAGAGATCGTGGCGGGGGACGTAAGCCTCGGGCTGGTAATAATCGTAATAGGAAACGAAATATTCGACGGCGTTTTCAGGGAAGAAATCTTTGAACTCGGCGTAGAGTTGGGCGACGAGTGTCTTGTTGTGGGCAATGACCAGGGTGGGTTTGTTCAGGTGGGCGATGATGTTAGCCATCGAATAAGTCTTGCCTGTCCCCGTAGCGCCTAGCAACACCTGGTTGCGATACCCTTTTTCGAGGCCCGCGATGAGTTGAGCGATGGCTTCCGGTTGGTCGCCGGTGGGTTGGAAGGGGGCGTGGAGTTTGAAGGTCATGGTTTGGAGATTGGAGGTTAGATAGTGGGTAGTGGGTATTGGGTTGCATTATACGAACAAAAGTTCGGTTTGAGAATGGCAGAAAAGGTCCTTGAATTGTAACTCATAAGACAGCAGCGGCATGCTTGGGTATAATTGCGTAACGAAAGTATAAAACGCTTCACATTTTATGTTTTATTCTTCAATTTATACAGACCTGAGGTATCTATGACTACCCCCCTGATTGAATGTGTCCCCAACTTCTCCGAAGCCCGCCGGCCTGAGGTGATCCAGGCCATCAGCCAGAGCATCGCAAGCGTGGAGGGCGTTCGCGTTTTGGATCATCATTCTGATAAGGATCACAACCGCACCGTGATCACCTATGTCGGCTCGCCGGCAGGCGTTGAGGAGGCGGCCTTTCGAGCCATCGCTAAAGCTGCTGAGCTGATTGATATGACCAGGCACACGGGAGAACACCCTCGCATCGGGGCTACGGATGTATTTCCCTTTGTGCCTATCTCCGGCGTGACCATGCAGGATTGCGTGGAGATCGCCCGGCGGGTGGGTCGACGCGTCGGGGAAGAATTGAACATCCCGGTGTACCTCTACGAGGAGGCCGCTGCCCGGCCTGAACGAAAAAATCTGGAAAATATCCGCCGGGGCGAATACGAAACCCTCAAAGAAGTCGTCGCCTCGGACCCCAATCGCTCTCCCGATTTTGGCCCTAAAGAACTAGGCACACCCGGAGCGACGGTCATCGGGGCGCGCGAATTTCTGATTGCCTACAACGTCTACCTGACGACGGACAATGTCGAAACTGCCCAAAAGATCGCCAAGACCATCCGACACTCTTCGGGAGGGCTGAGATTCGTCAAGGCTATCGGCCTGCTGGTGGAAGGCCGCGCCCAGGTCTCGATGAACCTGACCGACTTCCGCAAGACGCCTTTAGCCCTGGTGGTCGAGACCGTCCGCCGTGAGGCCCAACGCTATGGGGTCGCCATCCACCACAGCGAACTGATCGGCCTGATTCCCCAGGACGCGCTGGTGGATGCAGCGGTGTGGTACACGCAACTCGATCAGTTCGAACCGGAGCAGGTGTTGGAGCGTAAGTTGTTTACGGCGATGCAGACTGAAGTGACAGAAGACAGAAGACAGAAGACGGGGGACGGAAGCCAGTTCCTTGACAAGCTTGCTGCAGGCGAACCCACCCCTGGAGGCGGTTCTGCCGCCGCCTACGCCGGGGCCATGGGCGCGGGGCTGGTAGCGATGATGGCGCGCCTGACGATAGGGAAGAAGAAATACGCCGGAGTCGGAGAGAAGATGCAGGCCATCCTCGAAGAAGCGGAATCTCTGCGCGCCGATCTAAACGCAGCGGTCGAGCGCGACTCGGCGGCCTTCGACGGCATCATGGCCGCTTCCAAACTCGCCAAAGATGATCCCCAACGCGAACAGGCTATCCAGGATGCCACCCTGCACGCCGCCGAAGTGCCCTTGGAAGTTGCCCAAAAATCCCTGCGAGTGATGGAACTGGCCCTTCAGGCGGTCGGTCATGGCAACGTCAATGCCATCACCGACGCGGCTACGGGAGCAGCAATGGCCAAGGCCGCTCTGACCGGCGCGGGGTACAATGTGCGCGTCAATGTGCTGGGATTGAAAGATGACGCTGTTGTGCAAACCCTTTTGGAAAAAATAGAAATTCTGGACGAAAAAGCAGCCCAATTGCAGGGCCAACTCAGAGAACGATTGATCGAGCGGGGAGGGTTGGCGTTGTGAGATTGCTAGAAATTGGAGGTTGGAAGTTGGAGGTTGGAGGTTGGAAGTTGGAAGTTGTAGGTTGGAAGGGTTGCCGCTTGCACACCTTGGTTGTTCTTATTTTCTTCATTATCCTTTCAGCATGCGCGCCCGCCGACGCTCAACGCTCGACGCTCGACGCTGGACAATTATCAGCGACCGACGAACAATCCCTAATCCCCAATCCCCAATCCCTAATCCCCAGCCTCACCCCCTCCCCCCCATGCACCTCCACCCCCCTGCACCCCACCTCAACGCCCTGCCCCCCAGACATCTGCGCCTATGCAGGCCATTTCATCCTGGCGCGGCCGATTGCCCCCCCGGGCGTTGACGCGATTGACCCCACCTACCGTTATGGCAGCACGCAAGCTGGCCTGCGCGAGACGCATCACGGCGTGGAGTTCGTCAATCCGCAGGGCACGCCCGTGCTGGCCGCGGCGGATGGCGTGGTCATCGTGGCCGGCGACGATTTTCGAACTCCCTACGCCGACTACCCAGGCTTCTACGGCAATCTGGTCATCATCGAACACCCAATACCCAATACCCCATACCCAATTTATACCCTCTATGGCCATCTCTATGAGGTGCAGGCTGCAGTCGGGCAGCAAGTATTTGCTGGAGACCAGATCGGGTTGGTGGGCTTCACCGGCTGGGCTGTCGGGGAACACCTGCACTTCGAGGTGCGCTACGGCGAGAACAGCTACCGCAAGACCCGCAACCCGGAATTGTGGCTGCAACCTTACTTCGACGAAAACGGCGCGCCTCATGGGGCTATCGCCGGGCGCATCGTGGACGAGTTCGGCGCACCCATTCCCATCCCTTCGATCAGCATCGAATACCTCGCACCCGAGGGGGACGGAGTGCTGGCGACATATTACCTCGAGAGCTACGCCGATTGGACTGTCAATGGCGACGACACGTTGGGAGAGAATTTCGTCCTCGGCGATCTGCCTGTCGGAAGATACCGCGTCAGCTTCGTTGTGCGCGGCTTGCAGGTTTACGAAGTTGATGTGTTGCCGGGGCATGTCACGCTGATCGTCTTCGACGCGCGCGGGTTGGAGGGGTAGGGGAGCATGGGAGCAAGGGCGCATGGGAGCAAGTCTGTTGCCATCATCATAATCCTGGCGCTGCTGTCTGCTTGCGTCCGCAACGCCCCCTCTCCCTTGCTCCCCGGCTTCCCCAGCACAAACACACCCTTCCAGCCTCTCCGATGGACGCTGACGCCCGCGCCCACCCAGGCGCCGTCTACGACCCCAAGCCCCACGCTTTCCCCGTATAATATCTGGATCGCGCCCTACCTGACTGAGTCGCTGCGAGGGGAGATAACGCTCCCCGCGGAATGGGGATACGCCGCCGACCCCGGCGTTGCTGCGCTGCAATTAAAGGCAGGCGAGGAGAACCGCGTGGGACAGTGGGTGTACGTACTGGCGGCGCCCTTTCCTACGATCATAGACGGAATCTCCGGGGAAGATTTGCACGCTCTTTGGAAAGGCGAGACGGACGACCTTTTGGGTGGGTCGCCGCTTTGGATGGCTGAATCAACCCTGGAGGCAATCTCTGCATTTTGGGGAGAACCAGCCCCAGGGTTGGTGCGAACATCCCCGGCCTCGGAGCTGGTGGAGAGAGCCTGGGCAGAGCCGCCCTCCTGGGCGATCCTCCCCTTCGAGGAATTGAATCCTCGTTGGAAAGTCCTCGAAATAGACGGCATCTCCCCTATCCACAAAGATTTCGACATCAACGATTATGAATTGACCCTCCCTATCTCGCTGATCGGCGATCCGCCGGAAGGGCTGTACATCCCCGCCATCAATCGCCACCCAGACAAGTTGACTACCCTGGTGATGACCGGCGTCACAGCCCTGGTGCGGGCGACCGCCTTCACCATGGAGCGTCAGGGAGTGACCTACCCGGCGCTGGACATCGCTCACTGGCTGACGGAGGCCGACATCACCCACATCAGCAACGAGGTGCCCTTCGCTGAAGATTGTCCTTACCCGAACCCCGTGCAGCAGGACATGCGCTTTTGCAGCCGCGACAAATATATCGGTCTGTTGGAAGAAGTCGGCGCGGACATCGTCGAGTTGACCGGCGATCACTTCGGCGATTGGGGCGCGGAGGCTATGCTGCATACATTGGAATTATACGACCAGGAAGGCTGGCTGACCTACGGAGGCGGGGCGAACATCCAGGAGGGGCGGGGGGCGGCGATCATCGAGCATAACGGCAACCGCCTGGCCTTCATCGGCTGCAACGCGAAAGGAGGCGGCTATGCCGGGGCCAGCCAGTCATCTCCCGGCGCGGCAGGTTGCGACTTCGACTGGATGGCCGCCGAGGTCGAGCGCCTGCGTAGTGAGGGCGTTCTGCCCATCGTGACCTTCCAGCACTTCGAATATTACACGTACACGGCTCAGCCCAACCAAGAGCGCGATGCTGAGCGCATGACTGCAGCCGGCGCGCTGATCGTCAGCGGCAGCCAGGCGCACCACCCGCAGGCCTTCGAGTTCTCTGACGGTGGATTGATCCATCATGGCCTGGGGAATCTCTTCTTCGATCAATTCGACGTCAGCGCCGCCACACGCCAGGCATTCATTGACCGGCATGTCTTCTACGATGGCCGGTATATCAGCACGGAACTACTGACGATCATGTTCATTGACTACGCCCGCCCGAGGCCGATGACCGCTGCGGAACGTATAGATTTGTTGGAAGCAGTGTTTCAAGCGAGCGGGTGGTAGTGAGGGTAGATTGGTAAATTGGGATTTGGTAAATTGGTAGAAATAATACACGTTCTCATTCACGAATCTACCCATTTACCAATTCTACCAATCTACCAATTTACCAACTTACCAATTTACCAATCCACCAATCACCAATCCCCAGGCAATAAGGAGAAAATCATGGGCCTCAAACCCGATCATTGGATCCGCAAAATGGCGCTCGAAAACCGCATGATCGAACCGTTCGAGCCAGGCCAGGTCCGCAATGGCGTCATCTCTTACGGCGTCTCATCGTACGGCTACGATATCCGCGTAGCCGATGAATACAAAATATTCACCAACGTTTACTCAGCGATCGTTGATCCAAAACACTTCGATCCCAATTCGATGGTTGATTTCAAGGGCGATGTTTGCGTGATCCCGCCGAACTCGTTTGCCCTGGCGCGCACGATGGAGTATTTTCGGATTCCGCGCAATGTGCTTTGTGTTTGTCTGGGAAAATCCACCTACGCGCGCTGTGGGATCATCGTGAATATTACGCCTTTCGAACCCTCCTGGGCTGGCTATGTGACCCTCGAAATTTCCAACACCACCCCACTGCCCGCCAAAATCTACTCCAACGAAGGGATTGCTCAGGTGTTGTTCTTCGAGGCCGATGAAGAATGCGAAACGTCCTATGCCGACAAGAAGGGCAAGTACCAGAATCAGCAATCTATTGTATTGCCCACACTATAGAAAACCTCTCACTTTTCACTCTAGCATATTTCGATACCCATACTGTATAATGGCGATGGTGAGAAATACAGTACATGCAGGTTCGCGCGTACACAGAGCGTGCTATCCCGGTTTTGCGAAGATATGTGCCAGTATTTGCACCAACGAAAGAATATCCAAAAGCCCATCATCGCACCGACAATGCATCTATTTAATCCAGGAGGTGTGCAAAAAACAATTCGAAAATATCCATTGACTTCGCCAAAGAGAGAGCCTATCTTCGAACCTGTGGAATCGAATGGGTGTAGGCTGAAATCTTCGAACTGATGCGGCGATCCCTCACGGGGGCTGCCAAATCCCAAACAACCCAAAGGAGAAATGAGACATGTCCCGTAAGTTACTTTCCGTTATTCTGGTTTTCACCTTCCTCTTCGCTGCTTTTGTGCCTTCGGCATTAGCGCAAGAGACCGGCTATGGCACCATCTTAACTCGCGTGTTGGAGCGCGGCAAGGTGGTCTGTGGCATACACACTGAGCTGCTCGGTTTTGGCTACCTGGACGCCAATGGTCGCAACGTGGGGTTCGACATTGACCTGTGCCGCGCTGTGGCGGCAGCCGTGCTTGGCGACCCTGAGGCGATCGAACCTGTACCTCTGACCGCTGCGGATCGTGGCCCCGCTTTACAGACCGGCGAGGTGGATCTGATCACCCGCAACATGACCTGGACTTCCAAGCGCGACGCTGAATGGGGCAACTTCACCTGGATTGTGTTCTACGATGGTCAGGGCTTCCTGGTGCGTGCGGATGAGGGCATCCAGACGTTGCAAGACATGGATGGCGCCTCAGTCTGCGTCACCACCGGCACGACCACCGAGAAGAACCTGGCGACATCTTTTGCCGACGCCGGTTTGACCTACGAGGCAGTCACTTTCGAAGAAACCTCGGCAGTTTACGGCGCTTATGAAGAAGGCCGCTGTGATGTCGCCACCAGTGACAAATCGCAGCTGGCGGCGGTGCGCGCTGGTTTCGAGAACCCCGATGACCATGTCATCCTGGATATCACCATTTCCAAGGAGCCCCTTACCCCAGCTGTCCCATCGGGCGATGATCAGTGGTTCGACATCGTCAAGGTCGTCATGTGGGCATTGATCAACGCCGAGGATTATGGCGTCACATCCGCTAACGTCGAGGAGATGAAGGCCAGCGAGGATGCTACTATCCGAATGCTGCTCGGCGTAGAGGGCGACTGGGGCAATGTTCAACTCGGTCTGGGGGCTGATGCGCTGGCGAATGCCATCGCTGCAGTTGGCAATTATGGTGAGATCTACAACCGCTACTTCGGCGAGGGTGGGCTGGCCTTTGTATTTCCACGAGGCCTGAACGAACTGTGGTCGAACGGCGGCCTGATCTACGCCCCGCCCATCAAATAAATCTATTGATGAGGTGTGTGCAATCTGCCAGGCAGGTTGCACACACCTGCTTGACTCCGGCTTATATGAGCGTCATTACCGATACGCGCATCCGTCAAAAGATTCCTCTCTGGCGCGACGAGCGCGCCTTGAAGGCTGTCGCGCAGATTGTTTCCGCTATTATTATCATTGGATTTCTGTATTGGGGTATCTCTAACTTTCTCACGATTACCGAACAGCGTGGTATGCCGCTGACCTATCAATTCCTGAAGGAGCCAGCCGGCTTTCCGGTCGCCGAATCTTACATCGCCTACGAACCGACCATGTCCTTCGGGCGCGCTTTCACTGTCGGCCTGGTCAACACCCTGGTTGTTTCTGTCTCGGGCATTGTGCTGGCCACCCTGCTTGGCCTGATCGTCGGCCTGGCGCGCCTTTCTTCTAACTGGTTGGTCAACCGGACTGCGCTGGCTTTCATCGAGTTTCATCGCAATATTCCCTTACTGGTATTGCTCTTTCTGTGGTACTTTGGCGTGTTTACGCGCTTGCCGCGCGTCAAAGAGAGCATCATCCTGGCGGGACCGGTGTACATCAACCAGCGTGGCATCTACTTAATCTGGCTCCGGCTTACAGAGACAGGAGGCGTTTTCCTGGCATTCGCTCTGGTTGGTGTGATGTTGTCTATCACTGCCTGGATGGTGTTGCGCCGCATCCGCGAAACCCATGGGCGCGAGACTTATTTTGGGGGCGTGAGCCTCGCCATCCTGATCTTGATCCCGTTCATTGGATGGTTTGTCTCTGGCGGAGAGCCTTTTCAACCTAACGAGCCTGTATTGCAGGGTTTCAACTTCCAGGGTGGGCTGCGCCTGTCTCCCGAATTTGCTGCCCTTCTGATTGGGTTGACCACCTATACGGCTGCGTTCATCGCTGAGGTCTTCCGCGCGGGAATTCTGGCTGTTCGCAAGGGTCAAATAGAAGCCGCCCGCGCCCTGGGGTTGAAAAACAACCAGGTGCTGAGTCTGATTATTTTGCCCCAGGCGCTGCGGGTGGTCATACCGCCCTTGATCAGCCAATATCTGAACCTGACCAAGAACTCTAGCCTGGCGTTGACCATCGGCTACCAGGAACTCTTCGCCGTCGGGAAGATCACCATCAACCAGGCTGGACGGGCTGTCCCTGTCTTCCTCATGGTGATGGCAACTTACCTGGTTATCAGCCTGTTGACCTCGCTAATACTGAATATCTACAACCGGCGCGTTCAATTCATCGAGAAATAGAACCATGTCCGACGCTTCTGAAATCCTGGCTCCCCCATCTCCTCCTGGCTTCTATGAATGGTTGCGAAAGAATTTGTTCAGCAACTGGTTCAACGCTCTGCTCACCATCTTCTCGCTGGTTTTCTTATACCTGGCCCTCGTGAATGTCATCCGCTGGATGTTTTTCACAGCCGACTGGCGCCCGGTCACCGGTTCCCCGCTTTTGTTCTTGATCGGTCAATACCCGCGCGACCAACTCTGGCGACCAGGCCTGAGTTTGTTGATTTGCGCTCTGTTGATTGGAATGAGTTGGGGAGTCTGGGAACGGTATGTCAAAGCCTTCGCCATTTTTTTAGGAATCTTGCTCGGCGTATTGGCTTTGATCCCGCTGGAGACGCCCACGATTACACTGGTTGTGCGAGCAGTATTTCTTGTCTGTCCCTTCCTGATTTTTGGGGGCTTTTGGGTGGGACGGCGTTCGGGCGTTCAAGGCCGGCATGTGACCACACTTTGGCTGATTGCGGCCATTTTCATCCTGCTGGTGCTTTTACCGGGATTGAGCAGCATCCCTGCCTTGCCCGTGGTGCCAACCACTGCATGGGGCGGCCTGCTGGTGACTTTGTTACTGGCGATTGGGGGAATCGTCCTCTCCTTCCCGATTGGGGTGCTGCTGGCGCTCGGGCGGCGTTCCTCGTTGCCGGTTGTCAAACTGTTTTCGATCCTGTTTATAGAAGTCGTGCGCGGCGTCCCGCTGGTCACGATCTTGTTCATGTTCTCGATCATCCTGACGCTCTTCATGCCAGCCGAATCGCGCATAGATCGAATCCTGCGCGCCCTGATGGCCATGGTCTTCTTCAGCGCAGCTTACACAGCCGAGAATGTTCGCGGCGGGTTGCAGGCCATCCCCGAAGGCCAGGTGGAAGCGGCGAAGGCGTTGGGACTGAGCGGTTTACAAATCACTTCGTTCATCGTCCTCCCCCAGGCACTGCGCCTCGTCATCCCCAATATCGTTGGACAGTTTATTTCCCTATTCAAGGATACTACCCTGGTAATTATTGTAGGCATCAACGACTTACTGGGGATCGGCAATGCCGTTCTGAATCTGCAACCCGATTTCGTCCGGTTACAGATGGAAGTGTACCTGTTTATCACCGCCATCTTTTGGGTTTTCAGCTACTTTATGTCCTACGCCAGCCTGGAGCTAGAGAAAGCTTTGGGTGTTGGCGAACGCTAATTGCTTGATGTTCAGGTCAAGGAGAAACACATGGGAGAAAACCAAGAAAAAAACGAGCCGATCATCCTCTGCAAAGATGTGCATAAATGGTTCGATGATTTCCATGCTTTGCGCGGGATAAGTATGGAAGTGCAGCTTCGAGAAGTGGTAGTCATCTTTGGGCCTTCCGGCTCCGGCAAATCAACTTTCATCCGTACCCTCAACAGATTAGAGGAACATCAGCGCGGCCAGATCATCGTAGATGGCATCGAACTCTCCCACGATGTGCGTAATATCGAGCGCATCCGCATGGAAACAGGGATGGTTTTCCAGCAATTCAACCTGTTCCCTCACCTGAGTGTACTGCAAAATATCACGCTTGCTCCCATCTGGGTGCGAAAATGGACCAAAGATCAAGCCGAAGAGGTCGCCATGCAGCTTTTGGAGCGAGTCGGCATCCCTGAGCAGGCCAGGAAATTTCCCGGCCAACTTTCGGGGGGGCAGCAACAACGCGTGGCGATTGCCCGCGCCCTTGCCATGCAGCCCAAGATCATGCTCTTCGATGAACCTACTTCCGCTCTGGACCCCGAGATGATCAAAGAAGTATTGGATGTTATGATCGAACTGGCCCGAAGCGGCATGACGATGTTAGTGGTTACCCACGAGATGGGCTTTGCCCGGGGGGTTGCTGACCGCATGTATTTCTTCGATGAGGGCCTGATCGTCGAAAGCGGCTCCCCCGACGATATTTTCAATAACCCCCGTGAAGACCGCACCAAACTCTTCCTATCCCAGATTCTGCATCACTGACATTACAGCGCTAGGTCAGAAAAAATCCAGGCCAATTAAGCGCCTCCACCCCCCTTTTCTCCCCCCATTATCGCCATCGCTTGTCTGATGAAACAGCTTTTTGGGGGCGAAAATGGGGGACAGAGGGGGGTACAGGATGTCAAGTCAACGACGTAAATGCCTATCCAAAATTTCGTTTCACGTTTTACTCGTCCACCATAGAACATGAAACACAAAAACAAAGGAGCTTACATGTCCAATCCCATATATAAAACCATGGGGCAGCAGTTTGGTCGTCGTTCCTGGGCAGAGCCATGGAAGATCAAGATGGTGGAGCCCATCCGCATGATTTCGGCGGAAGAACGCCTCGAAGCCTGCCAGGACGCGGGCTACAACACCTTCCTGATGCGTTCCGAAGATGTATACATTGACTTGCTGACCGACAGCGGCACCAGCGCCATGAGCGACCGCCAATGGGCTGGCATCATGATGGGCGACGAGGCCTACGCTGGAAGCCGCAACTTCTACAACCTGGAAGCCGCCGTACGAAAATACTACGGCTATAAGTATGTCATCCCCACACACCAGGGGCGCGGCGCTGAACACCTGATCAGCCAGGCGACGATCACCAAGGGCGACTACATCCCCGGCAATATGTATTTCACCACCACCCGTCTGCACCAGGAATTGGCCGGAGGGACCTTCGTGGATGTGATCATAGATGAAGCCCACGATCCCACCAACCAGCATCCCTTCAAGGGCAACGTAGACCTCGATAAAATGAAAGCCCTGGTGGACAAAGTCGGGGCGGACAGGATTCCCTATGTCAGCCTGGCAGGCACGGTCAATATGGCCGGCGGGCAGCCGGTCAGCATGGACAACGTGAAGGCCTTGCGAGCATTCTGCGACAAACACGGCCTCCGCATCTATCTGGATGCCACCCGCATGTACGAAAACGCCTTCTTCATCCAGGAGCGGGAAGAGGGGTACAAAGATAAGTCCGTCGCTGAGATCTTATTCGAATTCTGCAGCTATACCGACGGGGCCTGGATGAGCGCCAAAAAGGATCACCTGGTCAACATCGGCGGATGGCTGGCGGTCAACCAGGAGGATGTCGCCGAACGCGCCCGGAACCTGGTGGTGGTCTACGAGGGGCTGCATACTTACGGAGGCATGGCCGGTCGCGACATGGAAGCCCTGGCCATCGGCATCGAGGAAGGCGTGAAGGATGACCATGTGGCCGCGCGCGTTCGCCAGGTGCGTTACCTGGGCAAGCTGTTATTGGATTGGGGTATCCCGATCATGGAGCCTATTGGCGGGCATGCGATCTTCGTGGATGCCAGGCGATTCTACGAGCACATCCCCCAGGATCAATTCCCAGCCCAGACGCTGGCCGCGCAACTCTATTTGGATTCGGGCGTGCGCTCGATGGAACGCGGAATCGTCAGCGCTGGACGCGACCCTAAAACCGGAGATCATTATTACCCTGCCCTGGAGTTGACTCGTCTGACCATCCCGAGGCGGGTCTATACCCAGGCGCATATGGACGTGGTCGCCGAGAGCCTGAAAGCACTCCACGATGAGCGCAAAAAAACCAAAGGCCTCAAGATGGTCTACGAGCCGGAGTACCTGCGCTTCTTCCAGGCGCGTTTCGAGCCGCTTTAATCATCACCCCTTCACCACCGCCACCGGCGTCAGCCGCGCCACCTTCCTGGCAATGCCTGCCCCGGAGACTGTGTTCACCACCGCGTCGACATCTTTATAGGCTGCGGGGGCTTCCTCGGAAAGCCCGGCCATCGAGCCGGCCCGGATGTGGATGCCCTCGCCCTCCAACTCCTTGCGCAAGTCCTCGCCCCAGATCTCCTTCTTGGCCTTACTGCGGCTCATCGTGCGCCCGGCTCCGTGGCAGGTGGAGCCAAAGGAGCGCAGCATACTTTCCTGCGTCCCAACCAATACCCAGGAAGCTGTGCCCATGCTGCCCGGCACCAGCACAGGCTGACCGATCGCTCGATATTCTTCCGGCAAGTCTTCGTTGCCAGGGCCGAAAGCTCGTGTGGCGCCTTTACGGTGTACGCAGACTTTCATCAGCCTGCCCTCGATCTCATGGGATTCGATCTTCCCCATATTGTGGGCAATATCATAAACCTGATGAAGATGGGCATTGATGACGTGTTTTCCTAATACCTCCTCGAAGGCCTCCCTGGCCCAATGGGCAAGCACCTGGCGATTGACGAAAGCATAATTGGCCGCGCAGCGCATGGCCGCCAGATAGGCCTCGCCTTCGGGCGAATCCATCGGCGCGCAGACCAGCTCCCGGTCTGGCAACTCGATGCCGTAACGTTTGACCGCGCCCTGGAACGTACCCACGTAATCCGAGCAAATCTGGTGGCCAAAGCCGCGCGAGCCGCAGTGGATCTGCAAAGCCAGACAGCCCTCCTCGAGGCCCATCACCTGCGCGGCATGAGAGTCATAGACCTCCTCGATCAAGTCCACTTCGATGAAGTGATTCCCCGCCCCGAGGGTGCCAATCTGCGGGCGACCGCGCTTTTTGGCGCGCTCGCTGACTTTGCCCGGATCGGCGCCCTTGATCTGTCCTCCTTCCTCGGTGCGGCGGATGTCTTGCTGCGTAGCATGCCCTTTTCGCAAAGCCCAAGGCGAACCTTCTACACACAGTCGGTCGAGTTCTTTCTCGCTGACCTGTAGATGGCCCCCCTTCCCCACCCCACTGGGACAGTGTTTATCCAGCGCGGTTGCCAGATCATCGAGATAGGGATTGGCTTCTTCGTAGCTGATCTGCGATCCCAGCAGGCGCACGCCGCAGTTGATGTCATATCCTATCCCCCCGGGAGATATGACTCCCTCGGGGTAACGGGTAGCCGCCACACCCCCGATGGGGAATCCATAGCCCTGGTGCATATCGGGCATCACCAATACATGACCAACCAATCCCGGCAGCGTCGCGGCGTTGACAGCCTGCTCCAGGGATTTATCGCGCATGGCTTCTTTGAGCAAATCCTCGGTGACGAAAACCCGCACCGGGACGCGCATATCCTCCCGAAAGGTCTTCGGAATCTCCCACTCAAAATCGCTAATTTTCTTCAAGTCAGAAATCGTAATCATCGCCTACCTCCTCGAACTAAAGAGAGCGAAAAAATGGGTGTGTGCGGGGTGCGCAGCACCCCGCACACACCCATTTTTTCGAAACTCTCTCTGCGAAGGCTTCAGCCTGAGCAGTTACTATATCACACATCAAACACAATCTGCACCTCTAAACCGCGTCCCGTTTCACGGACTGCCAAACGATGATAGGTGACTGCCTTGATCTCCTTGGCCGGATCTTCGATTGGCGCTCCAACAATCCGCACCCTGAGGCTGCTCTCATCTAAATCGAGCTGGTATTCATCGAAGGCGAGATTCTCTTCCTCGCCGTAGAACAACAACTCGGAGAGGAAATCCACCAGCAGGGATTCACGATCCGTGAAGGGCAGCTCGAATTCTCGAACCAGGCGGGGAGCATCGGCAAGACGGGTATGCGAAAGCTGGTACATGCCCCGGGCGGCCTGCTCCAACAACGCGGGCAAGTCCGGCGCCCAGACATACAACTCCCAATCCGCGGTATGTTCGAGTTCGCGGAAACCGGCCTCTCGAGAATCCATATCTCCAGTATACACCAGATTCTCTTGCCCAATAGCCGCCTCTCTTCTATAATAGGAGTTCACTGAAAAAATTCCTGAATGAGGGGGCGGGGCGGCATATATGGGGATGCGTGCGCAGCACACACCCCCATATATGCCGCCCCGAATCCTCTACACGTAGTTTTTGCTGTGGACTCATAATAGCGTAATCTCATGAACGCGATCACCAACAAACTCGACCAACTCGAAGCCGGCTTACGAACCCTGATCGAAGGACATATCGCTCGTCTGCTCCCCGCGCAGTTTTCCAGGGATGATTTAACGCAACATATCATTACTGCCATGCAAGCAGGGGTCCGGCAACGCGAAGACAGCTCCCTACTGGCCCCAGATACTTTTTTCATCCAGTTGCCCCCCCAACAGGTCAGCGAGCTAACCGGTCATGATACGCTTCTGGATGAACTGGCCGACCTGATCCAGCAGGCCGGGGATCAGGCGAATTTCCTCTTCCTGCGCCAGCCAACGATCAAACTGATGGCGGAGCCAGAGATGGAGCCTGATGAATTCGATGTCCTGGCTCGCATCAGCCAGGGGGCGACTGAGGATACAATCGCCATCAACATGGAAATCGCAGATGGCATGGGAGCAATCCCGCAGAACGCCTTTATGATCATCAACGGCTGCCAGGTCTTCAACCTCGAAAAACCCGTCATCAACATCGGCCGCAAATCAGATAACGATCTGGTGATAGACGACCCGCGCATTTCGCGCCAGCACGCCCAACTGCGCGCCACCCGGGGGCGCTATATGATCTTCGATCTCGACTCGACTGGCGGGACCTTCGTCAATGGTCGACGCGTCACCCAAAGCACGTTGCATCCCAGGGATGTCATTTCTTTGGCCGGGGTGCCTCTGGTATACGCCCAAGAGGATCCTGCTTCCATGGATGAGACGCAGCAATACAACCCGCCAACATCACCCGATAATGACCGCACGACGAAGGGGTCTATGCTATGAGCGGGATCGTTTTGTTGATATTGAGAACGGCGATGGCCCTTTCGCTTTATCTCTTTCTGGGATGGGCGTTGTGGCTGTTCTGGCGTGATCTCAAACGCCAACAAGATAGCCTGGCCTTCCAACAGGTCAGCCCGCTTAATCTGCGCGTCGAAATTGGAGAAAGCGCGCGCATACAGCGATTCACCTCGTCAGAGATCGCCATCGGGCGCGACCCTCATTGCGAATGCGTGATCGACTCGAAAACGGTCTCCACATACCACGCCCGTTTGAGCTTCAGTCAGGGGCAATGGTGGGTGGAGGACCTCGAATCGACCAACGGCACCCTGCTCAACCAGCAGCCTGTCACCGCGCCAACCGTCGTGGCGTCCGGCGACCAGCTCCGCTGCGGTGAGGCGACGATTACCATCGAGGAGAAAGATCAATCATGACCGCCAAGGATAACCGCTCTCAGGCCTTCCTGATCGTAGATGGCGTCAAGGTGATCGTTATCAATAAGGATATCTTTCGCATTGGCCGCAAGAAAGACAACGATATTATCATTGATAACCCCCATGTCTCACGGCATCATGCCAGAATACAGTTGATCGCTGGGAAATATGTTCTCTTCGACCTGGAGTCCACGGTGGGCACCTCGGTCAATGGAGAGCGCGTTCAGGAGGCGACTCTGGAACCAGGGGATGTCATTTCGATCGGCGGCGCGCCGATCATCTTCGGCATAGGCGCGCCTGAAGCATCTCTCGGTATATCCCGCCCGACGGATACCAGTACGGGGCCCACCAATTCGACCGACCTCGAAAAATTGGATGAATATTTAGATTTGTTCGATGACAAACAATAACCGCTTGGAGAAACACGAGTTCACTGAAAAAACTCCCGAATGAGGGGGTGGGGCGGCATATATGGGGGTGCGTGTTCGCACGCACCCCCATATATGCCGCCCCGAATCCTCTACTCGTAGTTTTTTCAGTAGACTCGAAACACTCATGACCAAAAATCCCGTTCTCGCTGTCCTGGGCGGCTCTGGCCTGTACAAAATAACCGGGCTGGAAAATCCGCGAGAGTGCGAAGTCGAAACGCCCTTCGGAAAACCCAGCGCTCCCATTGTGGTGGGCGCCCTCGAAGGTCAGCAAGTGGCGTTTCTGGCCCGGCACGGCGCGGGTCATCACATCATGCCCGGTGAGATCAATTACCGCGCCAACATCTACGCCCTGAAATCTCTGGGGGTAGAACGGGTGGTCAGCATCAGCGCCTGCGGGTCTTTGAGAGAGGATTTCGCCCCCGGCGAGGTTGTCATCCCCGACCAATTATTCGATTTCACCAAAGATCGGTCCCGAACATTCTTCGGGAGCGGAATGGTCGCCCATATCGGCAGCGCAGACCCGTTTTGTGCGCCTCTATCCGAGGCGGTTTACCAGGCGGTCGAAGCCGCGGGAGGGAGGACCCACAAAGGGGGCGCGTTGATCACCATCGAGGGGCCGCGCTTCTCCACGCGGGCCGAATCCAATACCTTCCGTTCGTGGGGCATGTCCATCATCAACATGAGCACTGCGCCCGAGGCTTTCCTGGCTCGCGAGGCGGAGATGTGCTACGCGGTGATGAACCACGTCACCGATTACGACGTCTGGCATATGACCGAGGAACCTGTTAACGTAGAAATGTTGATCGAAATCCTCAATCGCAACGCCGGGCTTGCTCAAAACGCCATACGTCATCTCCTCCGCAACCTGAATACAGAGCGGAATTGCCAGTGCGGGGAAGCTCTCGCCTCGGCATTGATCACCGATCCGGAAGTGATTCCTGGTGAGACGAAAGAGAAATTAGATTTGTTAGTCAACAAGTATCTTAACTAATCAGACCACGGACCGCTGACGTCAAACCGCGGTCAGTCGCCGGCGGTCCGCGGTCACAAACGGAGTGACCCCTATGAAAGAACTCACTATCCCCATATCAGACGAAGTCATCCGAAACCTTAAGGTCGGCGATACGATTGCCCTCACTGGCCTGATGCTCACCGGGCGCGACGCCGTTCACAAATGGATTGTTGACACCTTCGTCAAGAAAACCCGCCAACCTCAGGGCGATGACCTGGAAGTATACGAAGCCATCGAGCCCATCCTGAAAGGCGGGGTGATCTACCATTGTGGTCCGGTGGTCTCTGGCTTAGACACTGGCGACTATAAATTCGTCGCCGCCGGGCCGACCACCAGCATCCGTGAAGAGCCATATCAGAGCGAGGTGATGCGCCACTTCGATATGAAAGGCGTCGTCGGCAAAGGGGGCATGGGAGCGAAGACGCTGCAAGCCTGTCATGAAGTCCCCGCCGTATACCTGCACGCGGTGGGCGGCGCAGCCTCGTTGATCGCCCAATCCGTGGAGATAGTGTTGGGCGTACACAAAATGGAATTCGGCGTCCCCGAGGCCATTTGGGTATTGCAGGTCAAGGAGTTCCCCGTGGTCGTGACCATGGATTCTCACAACAACAGCCTGCACGCCGAGGTGGAGGCCAGATCGCGGGAAAGGTTAGAGCAATTGCTGGCCGGGCAGATCAGCGCATGATGGGATCGTTTTTCTCTGCTCGATGACTCTATGACTCACGAAACCGCCCAAAAAGAAAAACGCTCTGTCACCCTCATCTCGGTCTTCGCCGCGGTGGGGCTGACGGCCTTCAAACTCGTCGTCGGCCTGCTGACCAATTCGCTGGGCATCCTGGCTGAGGCTGCCCACTCCGGCCTCGACCTGGCCGCGGCCGCGATGACCTATTTCGCAGTGCGCGTCTCCGATAAGCCTGCCGATAGAGAACACCACTTCGGTCACGGCAAAATCGAGAACCTCTCCGCCCTCTTCGAGACCCTGCTCCTGCTGGCCACCTCCGGCTGGATCATCTACGAGGCGATTGACCGCCTCTTCTACCACCCAGCCATCGTGGAGGCCTCGCTCTGGTCGTTCATCGTGATGGGGACGTCCATCGTCATTGACATCAACCGCTCGCGGATGCTCTACAAGGCCGCCCGAAAATACAATTCCCAGGCGTTGGAGGCCGACGCGCTGCATTTCTCCACCGACATCTGGTCGTCAGCGGTGGTCATCCTCGGCCTCGTCGGCGTGTCGGTTAGCCGCTTCATCCCCGGGCTGGATTGGTTGCACAAAGCCGACTCGCTCGCCGCGCTGGTGGTGGCGGTCATCGTCATCTACGTCAGCGGCGAATTGGGCTGGCGGACGATTTCCTCCCTGCTGGATACCGCCCCGAAGGGGCACGCCGAGATGGTCGAACAGGTGGCCGCCTCGGTGGATGGGGTGGTGGACGCCCACGCGGTGCGCATCCGCCTTTCGGGCCCACGCTGGTTCATTGATCTACATATCACCATGAAAGGCGACATCCACCTGAGTCGTGCCCATGCCGCCACCGAGGAAATCGAAGCGAAGGTGCAGGAAGTCCTCCCCGGCGCGGATGTGACTGTTCATGTGGAGCCGGCCGAGGTGACGCGAAGGAAAACAGGAAATCACACATCAGCAGGTTGACATCAGGATAATCTACCATCGGCGTTTCAACGCCCTGCGAACAGCGCCGCGAGTATACCTTTCAGGCTTTCGATGTTCCCCAACACGAACCCCAGCAGCGGCAGGAGCAGCGAGTTGAGAAAGCCCAGCCCGGCGCGCAGATCGAGGGTGGAGCTTTTCGTCGCCTTGACCCGTTCGTGGTAGTCCATCAGCCGGAGGATCCCTTCCATCGTCTCTTTCCCGGCCAGATCTTCCCGAACCTGGATCTGCTCGACCTGCGCCTGGATCTCGTTGAGCGTCTGCCACTTGGCGCGACGGACGACTTTGGCCAACGCCGCCTGCCCGCTGACGAACAGCACGATGATCGGCAGCCAGGCGACGAGAATGGATAAGACCACCATCGAGGGCAGCAGGAAACCGGCATAGGCGATGAAGACCATGCTGCCGGCTGCCACTACCGCGTACAGATATACCAGTCCTTTCAGCAGGCCGGAGAAATGGGCGATGATTTCGGAACTGCTCGGGTCGGCCCTGTAGAGATGATATTCGCTGCGCCCCATCCTTGCCGGCAAAAAAAGAAAGACGAGCAGAAAATACATGGGAAGACCCCAGACGAAGGCCACCAGGCAGTCCAGCAGCGCCGGCCCATAGCCAATGAAACTGCCCGTCGTCTCCGACCACATGCGAGTAATATAGGCGCCCAACGCCAGTCCATAAACCAGGCTGAAGAGGAATTGCGCCCTGGGATTGCACAGCCAGTTCAACCAGCCCTGCCACTCGCCCAGGCTGTCAGCGGAGATGAGCGAGTCCAGGATCTTGCTGCGCAGGCTGGCAAGGAACCTGGCAACGTAGGCTTTGAAGATCATCAGGCTGACCAGCCCCAGGGCAACCCCCAGAATACCCATGAGCAGGTTCCTGCCAGAAAAGGGCGCTTCCTCGCCCAGGAGGAGCGAGACGAGCGAAGCGACCGCCAGCATCAGCAGCGCGATGACGGTCGCACTGATCCAATACGGGGCCGGCCGCGCGCGGCGCAAGAGGCGCTGTATCCCGCGCCCGGTTCCATCCAGGATCACATCGGTCAGCGTGCGATAGTCGCCGCGCAGCAATCCGGCTTCGAACGCCTCCCGCTTTTCGAGAAGACTGGTTTCAGCCATGATGCCTCCATACTCACACGATCCTCGCCTTGACGAGTTCGATCCGTTCGTACACCTCGCGCCGCTCCCACCCACTCTCCTGCGCCACCCGCCTCGCCAGATTCCGGCGAAGCTGGCTTATATCACATCAATCACCTGCGCCATCGTGTACTCGCCGTTGATCGTCCTGTTCGTATCTGCCGCCCAATTACTTTGCTAACCGGCGGGGATACCTCGTCAGCGTCTCATATCCGTCGGCCTTGACCCAGTTCGTGTCCTCGACGCGCACTCCCCATGGGCCAGCATAGAGACCGCAGTTACCAACCGAGAGGACAACATTCTCAGGCAGCGGAGGCGGGGCCTTCTCGCCGTGGAAGAAGGCGTGGCCTGGCGGCAGGGGGGCTTCCTCGAACTCGATGCCCAGCCCGTGGATGGGCGGCCCGAAGATGTGGTCACCGTGCCCGCCGTCCTCGAGCACCTGGTGGATGTGCGTTTCCAAATCCACCATCCCGACGCCCGCCCTGATCATCCTGATCGTGCTTTGCTGGGCGTCGAGATAGAGATCGTAAGCCTTCTGCTGCTCGGCAGTCGGTTTGCCCGCGCAGACCGTGCGGCAGATGTCGGCGCTGTAGTTGTTGACGATGGGATGGATGTCAACCATCACCAATTCATCCTTCTCGATCTTGCGATTGGTGGGCAGACCGTGGGCGATATTGGTGCGCGGGCCGGAGGCCACGTAGGTGCGCCAGAATTCCTCCGCCCCGGCGTTGCGCATGGCGAACTCCGCAGCCGCCGCGACCTGGCTCTCGGTCATGCCTGGCTTGACGGCCTTGATTGCCGCGTCCATGCCAATATCCGCCACTTTCGCCGCGGCGCGGATGCGCTCGATCTCCTCTGGCTCCTTGACCATACGCATCTCCGAGAGGATGTGCGTGCAATCCTGATGCGTCACCCCCTCCGGTTTGGCATGCGGATGGGTCATCATCGCCATCATGGACTGGGTCAGGAAGGTATATTCCAGCCCGACCATCCCCTTCGAGATGCCAAAGTGCTGGAAGTAGTGGGCGATGGAATGGATCATGCCGACCTCGTCGTCGAAGCCGACGATATGATCGTGATAGGCCAGCGCCTTCACGTCTTCGATGTCCGTGACCGGCACGCCGAGGGCCACCTTGCCCGCCTGCGTGATCATGGCGTAGGCGCACAGGCGCCCGTCGCCGGTCAGGTAGAACATATTGGACGGCTTGGTGAGCAGGAGCACGTCAATACCCAGGTTAGCCATATGCTCGCCGCATTTCGCCAGCCGCCGTTGGTAGGTTTGAGCGTTCATACGATTCACTCCTTTGAATTGTGAAAAACGGCTCAAGGTAATTATAAGATACACCTCGACCCGTCAGAAAAATACGACTTTTGTCGAATTTCGATAAGAAATTACCTACTCCTCCCACGCCGCCAATACTTCGAGACGCTTCCTCTGCAGGATGCGGATCTCGTACCGCTTGACGGAGATCAGCTCTTCTTCTTCCAGGCTGTTCAGGGTTCGATTTGCTACATCCAACACTGTGCCGAGACGCGCCGCCATCTCGGTCTGGGTCATCCAGCGGCGGCGGTTGATCACCCCTTCCCTGGCATTCTCGAGGAGGAGACGCGCCATGCGGCTCTTTACCGTACGCAGAGAGAGGTCTTCGACCAGTTTCATGAGCTGAAGAACGTGTTCGGCGAGGGTGCGGGCAACAGCCTGGCACAGGAGCGGATGCTCCTCCATCAGGCGCAGCATCGTTTCCCGCTCGATGATCCACAGCGTGGTATCTTCCAACGCCTGGACCGTGACCTGGTTCCGGGCGTCGGTCAGCAAACCGATCTCGTCGAACACGTCCCCCGGCCCCAGCAGTCGGACGATCTGCTCGCGGCCCGAGGGCGAGGTGATGACCCCCTTCAGCCAGCCTTCCTGGACGATGTACAAACCGGCGCACGGGTCGCCTTGCAAGAACACCACCCCATCCGCCGCATAACGTTGCACGATGGCTGACTGCATGACGGCATCCACTACCTCATCATCTAAACCTGCAAAAAGCGGCACAGGCGACAGGGCTTCCATGGGCTTCGAAACCATATCGGCTCCTCTCCGGGTTCTCCGAAAGCGATTCGCTATGATTATATAACGATAAGTCGGGAAATAGGCGGTTTTTTTCGATAAAAGTCATAGTCAAAACTGGCGTCCCTCGTTAAACTAGAGACGAATTTCACAAACGAAGCGAGAAATTCCAGGTGTAAAAATCAAGAAGGAAATCGAGAATGACCAAATTCCTGAGCAAATGGTTCCGCAAATTCCATCGCTGGATCGCCGTCCCGACCGCCCTCGCCATCCCCATCGCGTTCGTCCTGAAAATGCTCGGCGACGAAAACCTCCAGCAGGCCTGGGCAAGGCTGGAAAAGATCCCGTCCATCCTGATGCTGATCATGGCGATCACCGGCGCGTACCTGTTCCTGCTGCCCTACATCGTCAAGGGGCAGCGGAAGAAGAGGGTGGGCGCGCCCGCCGAGGCGGACCGCCAGCCGATAAAGGATTAGGCCGTGAAAACAAAACCACCACTCAAGAAAATCATGGCCGCATCCGCCTTCGTCATCTGCGTGACGATGCTCCTGCTCCTGGCTTCCTGCGGCCCCCAGGTCCCTGCCTGCCCGCCGACGGAGGGCGAGCCGGGCTATTTGACGGTCCCGCCGGAGGCGCTGACCGCGCCGGCCCCCGCCCCGTCCGCCGCGCCTTAGCACGACATTTCGACAACGAATGGCAAACGAATAAACGAATGATTCGCGCGAGAAATTCGTTTATTCGTTCCGAATTCGTTGTCAGCGCTGGTATAAAAATACTGGTTCTAATGGAATTTGTGGGTTTACCCGGAACCGATGAATGAATTCATCGCTGAGAAACAAAACGTGTTGAAACACGTTCAAAACGCCGGTTTCTAACCCGTTTCAACGGGTTTTGGATGCCAGCAACCGAATTCCATTCGGTTGCGATCAGGGCAACCACAAAAAACGTTAGAATCAGGAAAAATATCCGCTTAAGATCATGTGCTGACGACTCCGGTCGTCGGCGTTTGTCCGAAGCCTGGAGACTTCGAACTCCGGCAAATCATCACAAGGAGAATGAGCCATGAAAAACAAGAACGTCCTCGGAGGCATCCTCGCCTCCATCGCCGCCCTGATGGGCATCGTCGGGCACATCGTCCTGTTCCTGAGATGGTACCGCATCGGGATGGGCGCAGAATCCGCCGAGCCGGGATGCGAGATCCTGCTCAAGTACATCCACCCTCTGCTGGCCGATTTCGGCATCTTCGCCGGGGTGCTGTTCGCCGTCAGCGCGTACGGCTTCTTCACGAAGAAGAACTGGGCCTTCTTCCTCTCGGTGGTAGCCATTGTTCTGGCGCTGCTGGCATCCTGGTTCATCAACGTGCCGTACATGGCCGCGGACCTGCCGCCAGTCTACTTCCCGCTCTTCTGGCCTTACCTGCTGCTCTATTTCCTGCTGCTGAAAGCGGTCGGGAAGATCTCCTGGGGCCAGACATTGCTGGGGTTGCTGACCGGCGTGGCGTATATCTTCTGCTGGATGAACGGCGTCTCCAGCACCAGCCGCATCATCACCCACGGCGACCCGATCTTCGTCCTCGTCCAGCGGCTGCACTGGGCAGCGATGATCGGATGGGCGGTTGTGACGGTCGGCATTATCATCAAGCCAAAGGATTGGATGCGCACCCTCGGTCTGATTGCCGCTACAACCGAACTCGTGGTCGGCATCCCGCTGGCGGTCGCCACTGCCGCGCAACTGGGCCGCTTCTCGCTCTTCGCCCTCGGACCGATCGCCTGCTTCGTCCTGCTCGTGCTGCTCCTCTGGCCGAAGTTGTGGCAGCGCTGGACGGGCGCGTCGGACTAGAATCCGCGCCGGGAAGGCGCGGCAGGCCTCCGGTCCGGGAAGCTGCGCCATGAGGAACCCGTTGTCTTCGCGAAGCGATGAGGAAGAAACGGGTTCCGTCAACTCTTGACAAAACCAAACGTTATGATTTTAATTTGCGTGTTTTTGCACAAAGTCGAGCATAGGGGGAACAGATCGCAGGCTGAAAGCCAACGTCGACGCGCGCAGCGACGGCCATCAACCAAACAGGGCAATCCCATTCGGGATCAGCCCGCCCACAGTTATGGATAAAGGAGTCGCATATGATCAAAGAGCGACTGCAAAAATGCTGTTCCTTGATGAAAGAGGCGGGATTGGATGTTTTGCTGCTCACCAAACCTTCCAACATGTTCTATCTCACCGGCGACGGGCGGCTGTGCACCTACGCCATGATCACGCAGGGAGGCAAAGTCGCCCTCGGCGTGCCGGTTACGGATGTCGAGGATGTGAAGCGATTGGCGCACTTCGATCACATCGTCGGCTTCGACGATGAGGTCGGCATGATCCATTCCATCGCCCATTACTTCGAGCATTTCGGAATCAAGGAAGGAACGCTCGGCCTGGAGTATACGTTCCTGACCCAGGCCATGATGGGCATGATGACCCACCCGCACGCCAAGCCGGAGAAGGTGACGCCGAAGGACTGCACGCACATTCTTTCGGCGATCCGAATGGTCAAGGAGGCGGAGGAGATCGAGCGCATCCGCGCCGCGGCCAAGGTGGCGGTGAAAGGCATGGACGCGGCGGTCAGGGCCGTCGCGCCGGGCGTGACCGAGAGCCGGGTCGCGGCGGCTGCGGAGTTCGCCATGCGCGAGGCCGGCGCGGAGGGGTTCTGGCGCACCTACGTCGCATCCGGCCCGCGCACCAACGTCGCCCACGGCCTGCCGACCAACCGCAAGATCGAAAAGAACGACCTGGTGATGATTGACGTGCATCCCATCGTGGATAACTACAGCGCCGACATCTGCCGCACCGTCTGCGCCGGCAAGCCGACCGCCGAGCAGCAGGCCACCTACGATCTGTATCTCGAAGCCCAGCAAGGCACGATCAAAATGCTCAAGGCCGGCGCGGAGATGATGACCCTCGAAAACCACCTGCATCAGGTGATGAAGGACGGCGGGCATGGCGACCACATCTTCGGGCCGCCGATCCACGGGGTGGGCATCGAATTCGAGGAAGCGCCGCTGCCGCCCGGCCACGCCTTTTTCCACGGCGAGAAGGCCCCCCCGCCGCTGCTCGCCAACGTTGTGCTGGCGGTCGGCAACTGCGGGCTGTACGCCGGTCCCTGGGGCGTGCGGGTCGAAGACACGAACTGGGTCAAGGCCGACGGGTACGAGACGCTGACGGAATATCCGCGCCGCCTCCAGCCACAATCGAATGTGGGCTAACAAACCTTACCACAGTGGGCAGAGCTTTTTCCCTGTTCATCCACTTGTGGGCAATCACCAG
>Ga0194125_10000169_pt1 | contig 99827 bp, 93 predicted proteins | sample TA2KigC250mmetaG_FD_148626 | JGI IMG/M metagenome (GOLD analysis project Ga0194125, IMG submission 148626) | Freshwater microbial communities from Lake Tanganyika, Tanzania - TA2015034 Kigoma Deep Cast 250m | ecosystem: Environmental > Aquatic > Freshwater > Lake | place: Tanzania: Lake...
TACCAGCACCAGCAATGCCACTATCACTGATACCAGCAATAACTACTTTACCATTGCCGGAGCCCCACCCCCAACCATAACAGTCACTTCACCCAACGGCAGTGAGACCTGGCAGGCTGGCACCTACCAGACCATCACCTGGACCTACACCGGAAATCCCGGGGCCTACGTGAAGATTGACCTGCTTAAAGCTGGAGTGGTCAACAGCGTGATCATCTCAAGCAGATTGATAGGCAGTGGTGGCAGTGGTTCTTATAGCTGGCTGATACCTTCTACCCAGATCAGCGGCAGTGATTACCAGGTACGCATTACCAGCACCAGCAATACTGCTATCACTGATACCAGCAATAACTACTTTACCATTGCCGGAGCCCCACCCCCAACCATAACGGTCACTTCACCCAATGGCGGTGAGACCTGGAAGGCGAGCACCTACCAGACCATTACCTGGACCTACACCGGAAATCCTGGGGCCTACGTGAAGATTGACCTGCTTAAAGCTGGAGTGGTCAACAGCGTGATCATCTCAAGCAGATTGATAGGCAGTGGTGGCAGTGGTTCTCATAGCTGGCTGATACCTTCTACCCAGACCAGTGGCAGTGATTACCAGGTACGCATTACCAGCACCAGCAATGCCACTATCACTGATACCAGCGATAACTACTTTACCATTGCTGGAGCCCCGCCCCCAACCATAACGGTCACTTCACCCAATGGCGGTGAGACCTGGCAGGCTAGCACCTACCAGACCATCACCTGGACCTACACCGGAAATCCCGGGGCCTACGTGAAGATTGACCTGCTTAAAGCTGGAGTGGTCAATAGCGTGATCATCTCCAGCAGATTGATAGGCAGTGGTGGCAGTGGTTCTCATAGCTGGCTGATACCTTCTACCCAGATCAGCGGCAGTGATTACCAGGTACGCATTACCAGCACCAGCAATGCCACTATCACTGATACCAGCAATAACTACTTTACCATTGCCGGAGCCCCACCCCCAACCATAACGGTCACTTCACCCAATGGCGGTGAGACCTGGCAGGCTAGCACCTACCAGACCATAACATGGAGTTACACCGGAAATCCCGGGGCTTACGTGAAGATTGAACTGCTTAAGGGTGGGGTGGTCAACAGAGTGATTATATCTATCACATCCATAGGAAGTGGCGGCAGTGGTTCTTATCGCTGGGCGATACTCCCCAGCCAGACCCTGGGCAGTGATTACAGGGTGCGCGTTACCAGTATTAGCAATGCCGCTATCACTGACACCAGTGACGGGACTTTCACTATTAGCTGGTGATTGTCGCCACTCCGTCACCCTACCCCCACTCCCTTGGGGTTAGGGGGTAGGATGCATCCGGCAACATCTGCCTTGCCCTTTTGTTGATCGCCTAACCTCGCATCGGCTGGAGCCCTTAGCCCTTCAAGTGCGGGCAAGGCACTACTGCCAATGCCGTTGCTCCACCAGCGGCGCCATCGATCACACGCGAGTAGAGTCTCCCAGAAGTATCTATGTTTGTCACGGGATTGATTACTAACGGTCTTATAATAGTCTGTATAGTCCGTATGCCAGAGACTGCTTGTAGTGTTATGCAGCGAGACCTTCTTATTATGAGACGGCCAGTACTAATGCCATCCTGATCCTTTTCACACCAGCACTACCGAGCGTGAGAGCAGTGGATTTTCAAACTAAAGACCTCCCTTTTTTGTCGTTATTACGGTGATGCTGTGGGAGATTCACGATCTGGGTTGGACTTGATGTGGTATAATCTGGTTGAACATTCTGAAGTGTTCAATCCAAAGGAGGTGGCTGAAATGAACTACAAGTGCAAGATCTCTGTTGTTTTTCTTTTGATCCTGGTTCTGTTGATACCACTTTCCTTGAGTTGTGGTGAGAGAGATGAGCCAGGGGTGGTGACTATCACAATAGGAGAGATCACGGATCTCACCGGGCCGGGCTCGCCAGCGGTAATCACGCTTCATTACTGCCTTCAGGATATGATCAGCTATTACAACGACGAAGGGCTGATACCGGGAGTGAGGCTGAAAATGGTGGCCTGGGACAATAGATATGATCCTTCCAGAGAAGTACTTGGCTATGACTGGGCAAAGGGAAAGGGCGCGAAGGTAATCGTTGTGATAATTCCCCAAAGCGGGGTGATGTTGAAGCCTTATGCAGACAGAGACCGAATGCCGATCGTGGCCCTGAGCACGCACAGGGATACCCTCCACCCACCGGGGTGGGTGTTTAACATGTCCAACTCTGCAGATATGCATCTCAAGACCCTCCTGAAGTGGATTTCAGAAGAACACTGGAACTATGCCCAAGAGGGAAGAGTCTTCAAGTTCGGGCTCGCCGGTTGGAGCGAGCCCCAGATCCTGGCCATCAAAAAAGCTATCGAAGAGTATGTACAGGACAATCCGGGCCAGGTGGATTTTGTAGGCAGTTACATCGTGCCCTTCGGTACAATGATGTGGGGTCATGAAGTAGATGCGCTGAAAGGCTGCGACTACATCTGCGTTATGGGTTATCCCATGGGCTCTTTCATGAAGAGATTTCAGGAAAAAGGGTACAACGCCACGTTCATAGACCCGAGTGCCGGTGCGGCTTCTTACCGGGGCTTCCTGGTAGACATGCTGGGCTATGGAGCGCTCGATGGCACCTTGACCTCCAACTCGGCTCCCTTCTGGAGTGATAAGACGCCTATCACCGATCTGGCCAGGGAGTTACTTCAGCGATACCGCCCCCAGCAAGCTGAGGACGTAATTTATGCCGGTCTAGCTTACGTGGGCGGGGTCCATAATCTGCTTAACACCTTCCAGATTTTGGCCAATGCCATAGAAGCGGTGGGGCCAGAGAACTTCAGCGGTCAAGCCTTCTATGATGCAGCCATAACCTATAAGACGTCGGGAACACTGTGGGAGGAGTACCCACAGTGGGAATTCACCGAAACCAAACGGTACCTGGTAAATGACGTCATCATATCTGAATTCAGCGCCGAGGCCAAGGACCTGGTGAACCTTAGTGGCTGGTTACCCCTAATAACAGACTAGCAAGGGGACAAGACAACAAGAAGAGGCTCTGAGTGAACCGGAAAGATTGATGATATTTCCTTTACTAGTCGTCTCGTAATAAGATGGTCTCGCTGCATAACAGTACAAGCAGTTTCTGGCATACGGACCATACAGACTATTATAGGACCGTTAGTAAGTCTGACTCCTCGGACTGCGACTTCAAATGGGAATAATCTGTTTACATTGTGTCCACTATACCGTAATGACTGGCTCGTAGTTGAGCAATGAGAGGTGCCCAACTAGACTGCAAAACCCTGCGCGCGCAGGGATGCTGGACAAGGTGTCTCAACTAGGTTCAGGCTACGACAGTGTCAAGTCTGTGAGGCACATTCAGAGTGTCGGCCCGACTGAACACTTGCAGTGGCTTCGGGCGAAATGACGGACAGGGAAAATCATAGAAAGGTGGCTGAAATGATTACCAGGCTTTGTGAGGTATGCATAACTGTGAAGGACTTTGATGCGGCAGTCAAGAAGTATTCCGATGTCTTAGATGTCAAACCTATCTTTATGAAGGCTGAAGATGTTCCCGTTCCTGGGGTTAAGGTGGCTATCTTTCCTATACGGGATATCGCGCTCAGCCTCATAGGGTCAGACCAAGAAGACAGCCCTGTTGCTGAGTTCCTCAAGACCAAAGGCGAAGGGATATCTCTCATCAACTTCGAAGTTGCCGACGTAAGACAGACGATGGCAGCACTGCTGAAAAAGGGAGTAACGTTTATCAGTGATGAGCCGATACCGTACATCGCTGGGATGCAGAACTACTCACTTCCAGAATCGATGCACGGCGCGCAGATCTGCTGGTCTCAGCATAGACCAGATTGGGATGTTACGGAATCACCGCGCAAGCTATGGGGAAGGCCCTGACTGATAATGCGCGGAGCGTAATGGGAAAGCTAGGCTTGGGAACTTCTGCCGTGGTCAAGTCATGACACCAACATCCTCTTCCCAGGTCAACAAGCACCTTGAGAGTTGAGTTGGAAAATCTCAGACAACGGGAGTGAAGTCGAATGAGCACCGCAGAGTGCAATAATTTCACAGAAAGGAGACGTCATGGGCAGATGGAGCAGGCAGGAACTGGAAGAAGCCTACGAGGAGTACCAGAGGGTGTCCTTGGAGGCTTTCCGTTCGGGGAATTTCGACCTCTGGGCAGACCTTTTTACAGAGGATTGCACCTACGTCGAGCATTTCTACGGCACCTTTGGCGGCCGTGAGGCTGTCAGAAAGTGGATTCTCTCGGCAATGGGCACGTACCCGACGACTGAGATGAAGTACTACCCTGTGGAATGGTACATAATTGATGAGGACAGGGGTTGGGTGGTCGCCTATGTCTGGAATCGGATGACAGATCCGGGAGACGGTAGTATTCACCAGGAGGCAAACATTCACCTCCTGAAGTACGCGGGGCATGGGAAGTGGAAGTACGAAGAGGATATCTACAACCCGCTCAGGTTTGCGGACATGATCGAGGCCTGGGAACAGGCGAAGGAAAGGACAGGCCTCGGAAGAGGTCCGGCCCCGACGAGTTTGCCCAGAACTCAGAGGCAGGCGCAGATAGAGGGTGGGCGTTATCCTTAGGCATTCTTAAGCATTTTCTGATGTCCTGACTGGTGGAGCTCTGCAGGGCTACTGTCCCCGTCTCGAGCGGGGAGCAGTAGCCCCCAGGTGCCTCGTTGATGGAATCTCGAACAATGATAACCCAGAAAGGAGATCCGGGGTGAAAGAACTGAAAGACTATAGTGGGGAATTCAGGCCCAATATTAGATACGAGGACTTGTCTAAAGAAGTCCTGGCCAAACTGCTAAAGGTGTACTGTCAACAAATCTTGCTCCTGGATTGGTATTGGTATACGAAGATCAGCGAGAAATTAGGCGAGGATGAAGCTTTCAAGGTCTCGGCCGATAACTGGTGTCAAATAGGCGATCCTGAGATGAGGTGGACCATGGAAGCACTGAACATTAAAGGAAACGACGTTGCTGCATATGCGAAGACTATCCAGTTCGTACCATCGTTCGCTCAGGACGTATACAAGTACGAATGGGATCTCAAAACCGGCGATCATGGTGTGCTTACCGTCTACGAATGCCCGGCGCTGACCCGTTTGGAGCAGGAAAACCCCGAGAAGATACCTGATGTGTGTCAATGGCTAGAGCTTGAGGCCATGAAGAAATATGCCGCGGTTGTTAATCCGTCAATCCAGATACGGCCATTGAAGACACCTCCCAGGCAAAGTCCGGACGAGATTGCCTGCCAGTGGGAGTTTAGTATAAAGAGGAAATGAGAAGCGGGGAGCCTCAAGGCTGAGCGTGAAGGTGTCGCACGCAGGGGCTACGGGGAACAAGGTCACGGTGTGCCGGCTCTCGGAGCAGAAAGGGAGTACAAGAGGTGAAGAACACTTGGAAAACCGCGATAGCCTCACTCTTGGCGTTGGCTCTGGTCACTACCCTTGGCTGGGGTTGTGGTGGTGACAACGGGGGAAGCAAGAAGATCACCATCACTATCGGAGAAATCACCGACTTTACAGGCCCAGCGTCACCCGCGGTGACAACTATCCATTATGCGCTGGAGGATGTAATCAGGTACTACAACGAAAAAGAACTCATCCCTGGCGTGAAACTCAAACTGGTCAGTTGGGATACTCACTATGACCCTTCCCGGGAGGTGCCTGGCTATGACTGGGTCAGAAGCCGTGGGGCAAAGCTAGTTGTCACTGTTTACGGCAACAGTGGAGAGATACTGAAGCCCTTTGCAGAGAGGGACAAGATCGTGGTGACCAACATGAGTGCGACCACGGCTCAGATAGAGCCTCCGGGATGGGTATTTTGTTTCAATTGTCCTGCTTCTTGGGGCTTCAAGGTCACCCTGAAGTGGGTCAGTGAAAACCACTGGGATTATGCCGGAAGAATTCCTAAGCTTGGCCTCGCCGGCTGGAGTGATGCCTACACTAGAGATGTCGAGAAAGCGGTGAAGGAATATTGCCAGGCTCATTCTGATAAGTTTGAGTGGGTCGGCTCTTTTCTGTCTCCCATGGGCGAGACGGCCATGAGGGGTGTGGCAGATAAGCTAAAAGACTGCGATTATGTGGCTTGCTTCGGCACGCCACTCGCTTATTTCCTCAAGGCATACCGAGACAAGGGGTACACCGCAACGGTCGTTGATTCGTGTAGTGCACCTGCCTATCTAGGTTTTCTGTTGGACATGATAGGCTGGCAAGGCCTTGATGGGACGCTGTCTACAAACCCCGCTCCTCTATGGAAAGAACCGTTTCCGCTGGTGGAGTTGGCTGAGGAACTCCTTCAAAAATACCGCTCTGGCCAGGCGGATGACATAATTGCCGAGGGTTCGGGTTATGTCGGTGTGGTTGTCCAGATAGTTGCCATGTTCGATATTTTGACGAACGCAGTGGCAGAGGTGGGGGCCGAGAACTTCGATGGTCAGGCATATTACGATGCGGCCGTGAATTACGAGACATCAGGGTCATCGTGGGAAGGCTACCCCCAGTGGAGCTTCAGTGAAACCAAGCGGTGGTTGGTGGATGACTTCGTGCTATACAAGTTTGACGCCCGGACAGAGAGTCTGGTAAGGCTCGGTGACTGGCTGCACAACGTGGAATGAACGGGAACAGTCTTAGACATGTTCACGTTCCATAGGGTCTAAATTCGACGATAGCACGTGTTGCGCCCTGGCCTAGTGATGAGAAGCCAGGCAGAACTCCATCAAAATGGGAGGTAGCAAATGGTGCAAATGGGCTATGGCGAGATGATGTGATGCTACGACAACATGGTGAAGGACTTTATCGAGAGATGAACCATCTATGGAGAATGTCTGAAATCGTGCCCTCTCTCCCCCGCGGTCTTGACAGATGAGAAACAGGATGGTACTATACAAAACCAGGATAGGAAAGCCAATCAAGGTAGCGGAACGGAACAAAAGGAGGTAAGGAATGGCAAGTTTTCTGGCACTGGTTGGCAAAGTCGCTTTCCTGGTCGGCATAGTCATGGCTATCTTTGGCGGCGTTTGGGGAGGCAAAGCTGCACCAACTAACGATGGGGTGGTCATTCTTCTGCTGCTCGCTGGCGTCATCATCGGCCTTCTCAACATCACCGCCAAGGAAGCTCCTGTGGTGCTAGCGGCCACTGTGGCCTTGATTGTCCTGGCCATCTGGGGTCATTCAGAGGCCTTCCACCCGGTTTTCAGAGTATCTCAAGGGCTGGCGGAAAACGTGGTCGGCATAGTCGACTGTTTCGGCTTGCTCATGGCCCCGGCATTAATTATCGTTGCCATCAAGGCGGTTATTGCCACAGCCAAACCGGGAGACTAGCCCCGTTTTAGGGAGTGCTTACTGGGACAGGCAGGCTTCTTGTCGCAACAGGGAGTGGCCTGCGCCCCTTTAGTGCGTGGTTGCCTTGGGCCAAAAGAAAAGCTGGGGAGTAGGTATCTTTCCAAAGCTATTCTAGATGCAAAAGAAGGGGGTTATAACCCCCTTCTTTTGCATCAGTGAGCTTCTCTACGTTACAGTTCCGAGGAAGGCATCAGCTTCGCGACCTTGACATCCACGAAGGAGAATGATACTATACAGCAGTGAAATATTCATGTGCAGGAGGTAAAAATATGGCACAAGCAAAACCAGCAACAGGATGGGGTCTTCGCCGAATGCTTAGCATAGCCGGAGCCGTATCTTTTGTCGTTGGCTATATCCTGGCTATCATCGGCGGACATACCTGGCCTGACAACACGGGCATCATTGGCGCCCTGGCCATCATGGGAATCTTCGTCGGTTTCATGAACATTACCGCCCGGGAGGTCATGCCCTACCTGATAGCCGCCATCGCCCTCGTGTTGATAGGTAGTTCCGGGGTTTTTGATCCTCTTAATAAGGTTATGTATGGCCTAGGAGACGATCTAACCGATATCGTAAAATTTCTAGCGATATTCACCGCACCGGCGGCTACAATCCAGGCTGTTCGCGCTGGCATCTCCCTGGCTGCGCCTGGTGACTAGGGGGCAGACAGAGTAGAAGTTACTGACATTAAATACTAGATACCCACGGGCAAAGCCCGTGGGTATCTCTGTCATGAAGCCAAAGGGCCGGGGGCGAGGAAAGGCACCTTACCCCACCTCACCTCTCGGTTCGGAACGAGAGAGGGTTTCCCCTTGTAGCAACACGTAGCTTTCGTGGCTCGATATTTCTTCTGAAGAACTCCGTGTTCTCCGTATGCACCGGGATGACAAACTGCGGATCGACAGTGCGAATGAGTTCCAGGAGATCAGGGCCGGTGATATGGCCCGAAGCATGAAATCCTTTCTCCGCCTCAGGCACTTTCCCGGTATCAACATCGGGGATGCCCACAGGCCGCATCTGAAACAACTCAAGCCAGTTCTTCAGCCTCCTAATGTCAAATCTCTGTTCCTCGTCAAAGGCCTCGCTTGAGGAGTAGATGTAGACTGTTCCGGGTTCAGGGTCAACTTCGATAAGCTCGTTGGCGTCCCAGAAGCTGAAACACAAGATGTAATCCGCCGCGTTCTTCTTGAGTTCCCGCGGCCCAACGCACCTTCCCCCGTATCTGGCATACACCTGCTCTTCCCATTTCTCCAGTCGCTTCGGCTCCTGGTAGAGGAGTATGACTTCGTCCTGCACCGGCGAAATGACAAGGTCTGTAGCTAGCGAGGCAGCTTCCAGCAGATAGATGTCCTTAGCTGTAACCACCAGCCTCCGGTTGCAGTCACGGGCTATATCACGGAAGGTGAGCAGTCGCTCCAGATTTCGGGGGCCGAAGTCCGCTATCACCAGGCTGCGGCACTGGCGCACAACCTCCAGTGCTCTGGCATGTACTGTGCCTTCGTCAGTAGTCACTTTCGCATCAACGTGAGTCCCCTCACAGATGAGGACAACCGGATTGAGAGCTCTGGCTGACTCGGCAAATGCCCTGGTAAGCGAGCCTCGTTTACCGTGCATTCTCAAGTCGCCGGTATAAACTACCCAGCCCAGGCTGGTTTCCACAGCAAAGGCAGTGGCACCGAATATCGAGTGATCCACGGGGAAGGCCATAACTCGCAGGCTGCCAATAGCGTCCGTACGGCACAAGCTGCGCGAGACAATCCCTCGGCTGCCAGGGAGGCCGTGCCAGAACTTGCTTCCCTGGGCTGGGGGGTCACAGGCGCAAACTCCGAAGAGTCGTTGCTCCGCTGGAAACGACCTGTAGTGACCTGATTGGAGCAAGCCCTGATCTTCCACCTTGGGTATCAGGTAGCACACCTCTTTCTCAAAATCTGCCCTTGACGTATCCTGGATGGCTTTGGCAATGTAAGCAGTACATAGGCTGGTCAATACAGGGATATCCTGGCGGAGGAAAGAAATATGCCCACTGTGGTCGAGGTGTGCGTGAGATAACAGGACTCCATGCAACTCTATTTTCCGAATAGGGTAAGAGACACGAGCTCTAGCCCACAGGTCAATGTCTGGAAGCTCCAGGTCTGGCCTGTAGATACCCCGAAGGGCTGGCAACAACCCCGTGTGGAACATGTCCAGAAGCCCCCGTCGGGAGCGCGGCACCAGATATTCCTCAAAGTATCTGTTACGCAGGTGGAAGTTTATGCCAAAGTCGAAGAAGAGGTTAACGCCGCCATCTTCCAGCAGAATCTTGTTGCCGCCAATCGTATCGGCTCCGTCGTAAACCGTGATCTGCACCTATTTCCTCACAGCCGCAGGCGGGGCATCTCTCCACCGGAAGGTCATATTAATGATCGACACAACCAAGCTAACATGTTATGTGGATGAGCGCTGATGTCCGTTTGCCCTCACCAGCCAGCCGGTTGAATCTCTCCACAGCCTCCCCCGAGGAAAGCATCACCAATTCTACCTTTGCCTCTTTGGCAGGAAGATCGGCATCAGGGGCTAGCTTGACCCTCGAGCTTGTTCCCCTGCCCACCACAATTACCTCGGGGCCGCCCTTCACTAGCTCCTCTATCTCTGCCTTCTTGATGACGTGGCTACCGAATTTCCAGAATCCGCCCTTCCGCTGTTTGACAGTTCCGTCAGGGAACATCAGGACATCGCGGCCAAACTTCTTGCCGTCGATGACGATGGAGCCAAATTTGAAGCCTTCTATTCTTGCCATCTGTGCCCTCCCCTCTCAACAAGTTCGTTTTCCTGAACATGCTGGTTGGAATGAACAAGCCAGAATCTTCAAGGACATTATACCACGCATAAGCTAACGGGGACACAGATTCAGTCCCGGTTGAGTGCCACGTTGGGACCGGCATCCCATTCCCAGCACTTTGTCCTTCACACGAGCCTGCGAAGAGGCTCTGCTTGCTAGATTTCTCCTCGAATGCTATCCATGCTACACTTTTCTTGTGCTGGTAGCAAAGGAGAACGGCGCAATCATGATGAAGGCAGGTTCACCGTGCCCCCGTCTCCTGCGCAGCAGCTATCACGGGGAGCAGGACTCGTAATCCTGCCCCGCAGCCTAACTTAACGCTGACACCGGGAGTGCCCTATGCTCCCACAATAGCCATAGTCGCGGATAGAATCTGTTTGGAGCCTTTTCATGGCTGATTTCGTCATAGTGATGGGTGCTGCTTTAGCAGGCGGTCTGATTGCGTACCGTCTGAAGGTCCCTATGCTGCTCGGCTACATTCTAGCTGGAATCCTTATCGGCCCGAACGCCCTTGGCTTGGTAGACGATATAGATATGGTTGAGACTATGGCCAGCGTGGGCGTGGTTCTCCTACTTTTCACCATTGGCATGGAATTCTCTGTTGTCGATTTGAAGAGGGTGGGCCCCATTTGGGTGCTGGGTGGAATAGGTCAGATGGCGTTGACGGTGGGGCTGTGCTTTGTCATAATAAGGGCGATCTTCGATTGGCCTGTATTAGCCGCCGCTTTCTTCTCTCTGCTTGTCGCTCACAGCAGCACCACTGTTATACTCAAAATCCTCGCCGAGCGGCGAGAAGTCAATACTCCTCATGGCAGGATTATGTTTGGAATCTCGCTGGTTCAGGACCTGTCTGTACTACCGCTCATGGTCATTTTGCCAGCCTTAGCGGAGGACACCAGCGGCCTGGCTCAGTCTTTGGGATTAGCTCTGGGAAAAGCGATGCTCGCCCTGGGCGCAGTAGCAGTAGTCGGATTATGGATAATCCCCCGCTTGCTGAGGGAAACGGCTGGTGTGCAATCGCGAGAGCTGTTTCGCATCACCATACTGGCAATATGTCTGGGTGCTGCCTATGGAACGTCCTACTTTGGGGTTTCAGCAGCTTTTGGCGCCTTTGCCGCGGGAATGCTGGTCAGCCGTTCCCACTTCGCTCACCAGGCACTGGGAGATATCATTCCCTTCAGAGATGCTTTTGTTGCCCTGTTCTTTATCTCGCTGGGTATGCTAAGCAGCCCCAGATTTATGGCCGACAACTGGAACATCGTGATTCTGGTGGCTGTGCTCATGCTGGGTAGCAAGTTCCTCGTCTCTTCCGCCATCACCTGGTTCTCTGGCTACAGTCTGAGAACAACCCTTTTTGTCGGGGCCGGCTTAGCACAAGTAGGCGAGTTCGCCTTTATACTAGCCGCGGCAGGCTTACAAATCGGGATAATGTCCGGGAGCCTGTATTCGCTGGCCCTATCTGCGGCCATTGTAACCCTACTGGTCAGCCCCGCAGTTTTCAAACTTACCGACTTAGGATATGACAGGCTCCTTACCCCAGCGCGTCTGGCCATAACGGCGCGGCGGGGCAAAGATGACACAGTGATAGCTTTGAAGGAAACATTTTCCAACCATGTGATCGTCTGTGGGCATGGGCGTACTGGAAGCAATCTAGCCAGCATTCTGCAGAGATACAACATTCCCTATGTCGTTGTGGAGATCAACCCACGAATTATTTCGGAGTTGCAAGCAGAAGGGATACCGTGCATTTATGGTGATGCTGGCAATCCTCAGATTCTATCTATGGCTCACATAAGCCAGGCACGAGTGCTGGCGCTCACCTGTCCTGACGCCGGAGCAGAGGTGACAGCAGCCTCCTACGCCAGACAAGTCAACCGCAACATTGACATAATAGCTGTGTCGCCCAGGGAAACGGTGACCAAGCTCCTACAACGTCAGGAGATATCTGAAATAGTAGAGCCAGCCATTGAGGCCAGCCTGGAATTTGTCAGGCATATCCTGCGCTACTACGGGGTAGATAGCCGTGAGATAGAGAGCATGGCTTGTCCGTTCTTGAGAGAACGCGAAGACCATGCCACCCAATAAACCCGAAGCATCTGCCGTATATATAGACACGATATAGACTTACCAGATTTATTCCGATCCTTATTGACTGTGGCAACACCGGGTGATAGAGTTAGAGATGCGAGTCAAAGCTGAGGGCAGGCCCGCTGGGGTGTCTTGGCGTTTTCTGCTCCCGCATCCGGCGAGAGGCTGGTATCCTGCTAACAATGGCTGAGTGACAGGCACGAACGGCGCAAGTACGGGGGCTTGCACTGATATTTCAGGAAGGAGGTTCAAGATACCATGTCATTGGAGAAACTGACTCTAGACGAACTCAAGAAACAGCGTCCTGACCTGGTGGCTGCCTTAGAGAAAGAGATCAGATCCAAGGGGAAGAAGGAACTGGATGACTTGAGCGGGCCCTTCAATCCCAACCTAACGTTCGAGGATATGTCCAAGGAGTTCCTCTTGAAGCTGATGGGTATCTGGCAATATGCCTGGATTACGCTGAGTGGGAAGTGGTATGACGAGGTAAGGAGTAGATGGGGCTTCGATGCCGCCAACGAATGTGAACTGGCGGCCTGGGTAGCCATGGGGACGAAGGTCAATCCGAGATACGCCAGATTGGGGAATGTCAAGTTGAACGACGAAGGGAAACCAGCTACCCTTCTTGAGTGCATGAAGTGCCTGCAGCTACCTCTGGACAACATAATGAAAGGAAAGAATGCCGGGCTGTTCGAAGGTGAGTTTGAAATCATAAATCCCAACAAGGTCCATGTGATTTACAAGAGATGCGTAGCACTAGAGGGGCTGGAAAGGAACTGGCCGGAGAGGGTACCGCCGCTCTGTCATGTGCTAGAGAAGAAAATGATCGAAGTGTATGCGCTTAATCCACGGTTTGAGGCAGTACCTCTCAAGTTGCCTCCCCGGAAGAGCAAGGACGAGATTGCCTGTGAGTGGATCTTTCAGTTGAAGGAGTAGCACCATGTAATAACCGAGATTCTTCTCCGCCTGCGGCGGATCAGAATGACACCTACGCACGCTGTCACCCTGAGCGTAGCGAAGGGTCTCATGTTACGAAGCACTAGCCTTCTACAGAGAGTCAGGTTGAAGACTGCCTGATTGGACATATCCAGCGACAGGGACAGAAGACAAGCCTATGATCTTGGAGACTGCGCGAAAACAGTCATCCGTCAATAGTTGGCAAGAAACTGAGAGGCGGTATTGATTTCGTTCCCCAGCATGAATCCCCGCGGCTACTGAAAGGAGGATAAGAGTGGACTTAGGCCTTACGGGCAAAACGGCGATCGTTACAGGAGGCAGTTCAAATATTGGTCGCGGTATAGTTCTGGCGTTAGCCAAGGAACGGGCCAATGTAGTTATAACCTATCGCGATGAGAAGCAGGCGCATAAGACAGCAGAGGACGCGAATGCACTGGGTGGGCGTGCTCTTCCCATAAGGACGGAGGTCGTGGAGAGGGAGTCCGTGGAGAACATGGTCAAGAAGACGCTGGAGGCCTTTGGTCGCATAGACATCCTGGTGAACAACGTCGGAGGTGGAAACGAGGGCCCATCTCTTGTTGATAAGCCTTACGAGGAGATTGAAAAGGAGATAAAGGTCAATTACTGGTCGGTGATCCACACCTGCAAGTCAGTGTCCAGGCACATGATGGACCAGAATTATGGCCGTATTATCAATATCGGCTCCGACGTGGCGCGGAGTGGGAGTGCCAGGAATCCCATCTATGCGGCGAGCAAAGCGGCCGTAATCGGGCTGACCAAGTCGTTAGCCAGGCAACTGGGGCGGTATAACGTCACTGTCAACTGCGTTCTTCCGGGGTGGACCATGCCAGAGAAGCCAGAGGACGTTGGCCAGGGCAGCTTCTGGTACGGGGAGAAAGCCCGCCAAGTGTTCAGCCCTGAGTTTATGGAGAAGCAGGTGAAGGGACTCCCAATACGGAGGACGGGGACGCCACGGGACATAGCCTGCATGGTAGCGTTCTTCGCCTCTGACTGCGCGTCATACATCACAGGTCAGACCATAGCTGTTGACGGCGGAGCTGTTATGGAATGAAACAGCGGGTGCTTGATCTGAGCAGGCACATTTGCAGAAGATACACAGATTCACCCTGATAGACACACGGCTAAACTCGAGACGCCGGATATCACAGAAAGGGGAGGTTTGAGAATGAGTGAGCAGAAGTATGATGTAGTGGTTGTTGGTGGGGGTATGGGTGGCATGTGCGCGGGCGCTCTGGCGGTTAAGGAAGGATATCGGGCGCTGGTGGTGGAGAAGAGGCCGATGATTGGCGGCAGATTCTCCACGGAGGACGTCGAAGGATTTAAGATAATGACCGGGGCACCGTTCATTCATCAATCGGGATGGGTGCCGAAGGTATGCAAAGAGGTGGGGGTGGAGTTCGATCGCACCCCTTGTCTGGAAGTCTTCTACTGGTTGAAGGGTGAGGAGTATAAGCTGCCCCTTCAACACCGCATGAATGCCTTGTTTGAGATCTGCAACAGGATAGCGGCCAATAAGGCCAAGCTTATGGGTAACATCGTAAAGGAGATTGCCACCCAGAAGATCATGACGAGCATCCACAGCGCCGTCTCAAACCCTGAAAAGCTAGGGTCTACCACGATCAAGGAATGGCTGCTGCGCTACACGGACAATGAAGATGTCCACGGCATCTTTGATGCTATCTCCGTTGGCATGCTAATGGCGCACTCCTATGAGATACCGGTGTACAATTTCTTCCATTTCATGGCCACACAGAAGGGATTCAATGATGTTGATCTCTCCACCTACGGCAACCTGGCCAACATGAAGAAGCTGGCCGACGTGGTTAAGGCCAAGGGAGATGTGTGGACCAACTGCTCGGTGAAGAAGATCATGGTGAACAAAGGGATGGCCACCACTGTGATCGTGGAGAAAGATGGCAAGGAAGTCGAGATACCCTGCAAGGCGGCAATCAGCAACATCGGCATCAGGGAGACAGTGCAGCTTTGCGGGGAAGAGAACTTCACCGAAGATTATCTGGCTGACATGAGGGTGAAGATGAGGCCTGCCCCGATCACCATCATTCATATTGCCAGCGAGCAGCCGCTTTGCATGGCTGGTGGAGAGACTGGTGCCATGCTGGTGGCGAATGCGAGAAGAATTACGGACGCCATTCCGCTGACCAACTCCTGCCCAGCGTTAGCACCAAAGGGGCAACATCTGACCTGGGCCTGCGCTACACCACCCTCTACCCTCTTCCCCATTGACCCTGAAGAGGAAGAGCGGCAGTGTATGAAGGATATCGACACGGTCTTCCCCGACTGGAAGAAGAAGGGCGGGCGCATCCTGAAGATGGAGATCCGCAATATTGATCACGACCTGCCGGAGGGCCGGACCTGGCTCGGGCCAGCCTACAATATGCCCAGAGAGACTCCGGTGAAGAACTTATTCAACGTCGGTGATGCCGTATGCTCACCTGGCATCGGCGGCACGTCTGGATGCGCCGAGAGCGCCAAGCGCGTGATCGAGACGGTGAAGAAGCAGCGCTTGATCAAATAGGCCAAGCGATGGCCCGGCAGAGCATTTGAGGCTGTCGGGCAAGGATTCATGGCTCTAGTTACGACAGAAAATACGTAATTACCCTCAGCTTGTCGCCTTATTTTGGGCTCATACTAGTGGTGTCATAATAGTCTGATACACTGCTTTGCTTCAGCTCGCGTTAGAAATGAGACCATTTTATTTTGAGACCACTAGTATATCATCCGACGCGCAGCCGACTAAGAAACGCTGGTTGACCCGTGGACATCTTCTCCTTACCGCATCTGTCCATCCGCACTTGTTTCACAGAGCTTTAGCTACTCGATATCCTCCCAAGGGAAAGAGAGGCAATCCCTTGTAGTATTTCCTTCTGAGAAACATCGCAAGAACAGACGAGAAACTGCGCTCTGCTATTGTTGACGCAGTAGCGCCAGAGTCTCACACTTTTCCCGAGTCCGACTAATTGCGAGGACGTCCGTGCTCCTTTGCCTTCTCGTATTAGTATTGTAAACTCCGTCTGAGTAGCATAGGCCTGATCCCCATCGTAATAAGCGCTTTGCTGCTTTGTGTTTCCACCTGTTCTCTGATAAGAGGCCAAAGCAATCGCCTCTCGTCATCCACTCCAGCAGGAGGGCAGTCGGACTCGAAATGGAGTCGAAGCCACAAACCATGATCGGGAAGCAGATGGGTAGGATGCGTTTGTAGAAGCGGAGCGCAAAACTTATAATTGCTGGAGGCATGAAAAGGGCCGTCAGGCTTTCATCAAGGGAACAGGAAATCCCGCGAGACTGTAGCCCGACAATTAGAATTCAGCAACCGGCTGTGCTTATGTAAAGGAGGCGATTCCGTGATCAAGATAGCCTTTGTTTTCAAGCGCCTTCCGCAGTTATCTCAGGAAGAGTTCCGCCAATACGGTTGGGGAAATCATGCCTCGCTCGTTCGGCAACATGCGGCGACCCTGGGCATGCAGCGTTGTGTGCAGGCTTATAGGATTGATGATCCTCTCAATGAGGCGCTGCGGGTTGCGCACGGCGCCGCAGAACCTTACGACGGCATGGCCTCCATGTATTGGAAAGACTACGAGGACTTCATCGCCACGAGCTCCAGGGAAGAGGCTCAACTTGCTGACCAAGTCTTCAAGGAGGATGAAGGGCGTTTTATCGACGTAGCTCGCTCTTCACAGTGCCTGGCCACGGAGCAGGTGATCATCGGTGGAGACCGCAAGAGAATAGTGGCCACGGTTGACAGCCCTGCTATAACGCTGGTGCACTCTTTCTGCCGGCTTCCCGGCCAGTCTCTGGAAGAATGCCAGGGTTACTGGTGGGAGACTCACGGCCCTCTGCTGCGGCAGCACGCTGCTGCCCTGGGCGTGGTGCGCTACGTGCAGAGTCACAGGATTGATGACCCGCTGAACGAGGTAATGCAAGCGATGAGAGGCACCATGGAGCCGTTCGACGGCATCAGCCAGCTTTGGTGGAAGGATCGCCGGGACTTGGAAAGGTCTATGTCCACACGAGAGGGGCAGCAGGCCTGGAAGCAAATCCGCGAGGACGAACAGCACTTTATGGATACTTCCCGTTCTTCCCTGTGGTTAGCCAAAGAGAATATCGCCCTCGGGCAAGGATGATCGAACTGGGGCTGTCCTCCGAACTCGTGGCCTATTGCAAGGTCGAGTCAGAAGATCATGCGAGCTATTGGCAGCACGTGGTCGAGCCGAGGCTGTGCCTAAACCCTTCGTATCTGATCACACGGTCGATGGCTTTGGCAGCGCTGGCAACGGAATAGTAAACGGGTAGTCCTGCTTCTGAACACTGTGCCACATACCTGGAAGCCGCCTGACGGCTCTCCGCTGACGAAAGACAGTGTACCACCATCGCCACTGGCTTGTTTGACTCGCGGGCGACCGTGAATACATTCCTCACCTGGGAATCGAAGATAGCACAGGCCAGGGGCAGGGTGAGCATAATGCCACGAAGAGGTATGTGGCATAGCAGCAGGTCTGTCCCGTCCCAACCTAGTATCCTTCTGAGGACGCTGGAGTACACATCATCGCTGGAGGCAATCGGTGGAAAATCAAGAGGGTTCCTCAGGATCGTGCCAACGTCACTGCCGAAAGCGTGCCTCACTTTCTCCCTCAACTCTTCCTTGATCTCCTCGGGTAATGGGGGCAGCGAAAAGCCAGCCGCAGCGCAATCATCGGTGGCCAGAACAGTTGCTCCTCCCCCGACACCATATACGGCCATTCTTCTCCCTTGCGGAACAGGCATGAACTGGAGCGTCACCAGCACATCAACCATTTCATCCATGGTATGAACACGAATTGCCCCGACCTGCTCCAGGAGGCTGTCCCACGTCTCATCGGATCCCGCCAGCGAGCCGGTGTGGGAGGCAACAGCACCCTTGCCAGCGTCGGTATAACCACCTTTCAAGATCACCACTGGCTTTACGGCGCACAAGTCCCTCAGCGCTCGTGAAAAACGACGGCCATCCCTGATACCTTCAATATACGCCGCAACCACACTGGTTTCGTCGTCCTGAGCAAAGTACTCCAGCAACTCGCTTTCGTTGACATCACAGGCATTGCCGTAGGATATCACCTTGCTGAACCGGATGCCTCTCTCAGCCGCAGCCCGCACCGTATATATGGTGTTTCCACCACTCTGGCAGATCAGTCCTACGTGCCCGCTCTCCTTAGGGAATTCGGCGGCGAAAGATACCCCGGCCTCCGGTTGGTACAGGCCCATGCAGTTGGGGCCTATGATGCGCATCTCAGTCTCTTTGGCTAAACGGCCGATTTCCCTTTCTAACTCTCTGTCCTCTGTACGTCCCGTTTCAGAGAAGCCCGCGGTGAAAACGCAGATTGCCTTCACGCCGTTCTGCGCACAATCCTTGATCAGTTGGAGAATGTGAGCTGCCGGTATGCACGAGATAACATAGTCAACAGGCTCCGGTATATCCTTGATATTCGGATAGACCTTGAAACCTGATATCTCGCCGCCTCTGGGATTGATCGGATAAATTTTGCCCTTGAATCTATGCTCTAGCAGTATATCCAGAAATAATTGGCCGGTATTAGATACTCCCCCGCCAGAGGTGGAAATGCCAACAATAGCGACCGACTTTGGGCTGAATATGCGATCGAGAGATTCGAATCCGTTCACCATGCAAACTCCATTCCATAAATGATAGCTTTGGCAAATATCCGCTGACCTTCATCATTCTGATTTCTGGCTGCTCAACAGGCATCAGCTCTCTAATCTCCTATCACACCACTGGAATCCCCAGTAGATTATAGCTGAATTGCTTTGACTGATACCATTGTAGAAGTCCACGCCCTATCATTTGTCAACCTTTAAGGTTGGACGTACAATTGAAGATAAGGATGCGGAGTGGGGCACGACGATAAGGGCAAAGCATACCACCCCAAAGGCTGGGGTAACCTAGGGCACTGAGTTTGGGATTTCAATCCCTGGGAAAGGTATCTCCGTCAGTGGTTCAAATATTACGAAACAAGAATCTAGCCACTAAGTTCCAGATACTGGTCGAAGTGGCGGCAAACCAGCCTAACCTGCAGCAGAGGGATATCGCCAGGAAACTGGATGTGACCTCGCAGGCAATCTCGGAGTATATCAAAGAGCTGATAAAGGAGGGCTGGCTAGCGACAGATGGGCGGTCCAGGTATAGGGTGACCAAGGAGGGCACCGACTGGGTTATAAGGACCTTCAGAGACCTGCGAGACTATTCCACTTTCGTAGGAAAGGCGATAAATAATATCACTGTGTGCACTGCGGTGGCAGGCCATGACCTTGCCCAAGGTCAAGCAGTAGGATTGGAAATGAGGGATGGCATACTCTACGCCACTGAAGAAACTGGGAAACAAGCAAAGGGGAAAGCAGTTACCGCCGCCAAGAAGGGTGAGGATGTAGGCGTATCTAATATAGAAGGCATAGTCGAACTGGCGATTGGGAAGATAACGATCCTCAGGGTTCCCGGAATTCAGAGAGGCGGTTCTGGGAGAGTTGATCTCGACAGGCTGGAAAAGGAAGTAGTTAGCAGGAAAGAATCGCTGGGCGCCATAGGCATCGAAGCCATCACAGCTCTGCGACGCATAGGCATTGAACCTCGCTATCTCTATGGGGTAGCCGAGGCGGCTATCGAGGCAGCGCGCTCTGGACTGTCCTTTGCGATAGTCTGCACTGAAGCAGACGCGCCACAACTGCTGACGCAGGTGACGGGTGCAAATCTCGATTACGAGATACTGGATCTCCGGGAAAGTTAGGAAAGCTGCCATGTCCAGGGTCAGTTTGCGAAGAAAACATAAATCCATTATACTGTCGTTTGTAGCTATGCGACTAGGTGCAGGGTACAAGAACCGGCCGTGCAGGCGGGTCAATGGCAAACACAATCAGGTATAGCCACGCAAGCCTTCGCACAGGCAATACCACCCCAAATTCCCAAACAATTTAGAGGTCAGTCTGAATGAAGTTGTGGAGAAAGCCCTTTGACCAAGCGGAAAAGGCTATCAGGCCACCCAAGATTATCATTGATAAGGACCGATGCAAGGGCTGCGAATACTGTGTGAAGTTCTGCCCGACGGGGGCCCTAGACATGAGCCAGGAGACAAACACCAAAGGGTATTTGCTACCCCGAGCAGCGGATACGAGCAAGTGCGTAGGCTGCGGGCTATGCGAGGCCATTTGCCCGGATTTCGCCATCTTCCTGACCCCAACGAGCGGAGAGGAGTAATGCAAATCGCCTATGTCTGATGACGGCATCCTCGAAGGCGAGTTTTTCATGAATGGTGATGAGGCCTGCGCTGAAGGGGGTATAAGCGCGGGCTGTCGCTTTTTTGCTGGCTATCCAATAACACCAGCCACCGAGGTGGCCGAGAGAATGAGCCTGCGGCTCCCTCAAATCGGAGGCATCTATATTCAGATGGAGGATGAGCTGGCCTCCATGAACGCTGTGCTCGGAGCATCCTGGGCAGGGGTGAAGGCGATGACCTCTACCTCCGGTCCCGGATTCAGTCTAATGATGGAGAACATCGGTCTGGGAGTGATGCTGGAGACTCCTTGCGTAGTGGTTGATGTGCAGCGAGCTGGGCCATCCACCGGCCTGCCGACACTGGTAGGACAGGGCGATATGATGCAGGCCAAATGGGGCTCGCACGGAGTTTATGAACTCATCGCCGTTGTTCCCAGTTCTCCTCAAGAGATGTTCGATTTGACTATCACGGCCTTTAACCTTTCGGAGAAATACCGTGTTCCCGTGCTGATCATGGCTGATGAGGCTGTGGGTCATATGAGTGAGAAGGTGGTAATGCGGCAGATAGCACCGCAGGAACTGATAGAGCGACGTCGGCCCACAGTGCCACCTGGACAGTATTTGCCTTACGAGACTGACAGCGATCTTGTACCCGCCATGGCCATAGCTGGTGAGGGATACCGTTTCCATGTTACTGGACTAACTCATGACGAGAGGGGTTACCCTGCGATGACCGCCGAGGCACAGGATCGGCTGGTGCGACGACTGGTGGATAAGATCAGGGTCAATAGAAACGATATCATACGATTGGAGGAGGTTGAGACGCAGGATGCAGATGTTGTAGTGTGCGCTTATGGAATCACTGCCCGGGTTGCCCGCAGTGCGGTGCAGCAGGCCCGGGATGAGGGCATACGGGCCGGCCTGCTGCGGATGATAACGATCTGGCCTTTTGCTGAAGATCGCATCAGAGAACTAGCACGGCAGGTGAAGGTCTTTGTGGTTCCTGAGATAAACTACGGGCAGATTGTTCTGGAGGTAGAGCGGTGTGCTGGTGGTATGGCTAAAACACTACTTCTGCCTCATATGGGGGGCGGCGTACATCGCCCGGGGACCATCCTAGAGGCAATCAGGAAGGCAACGCAGTGACAGACGTGGTAACAGTGGATAGGAACCCCATTGACGCCTACCTCAGGATGGAGCGGATGCCCCACATCTGGTGTGCCGGCTGCGGCATTGGATCGGCAGTGTCATGCTTTGTAAAGGCTATCAACCGCGCCAAGCTGGATGCGGACAAGATAGCCGTAGTTTCGGGGATAGGCTGTACTGGTAGGGTGGCAGGATATGTCAGATTGGACTCTTTTCACACCACCCACGGGAGGGCTCTCCCCTTCGCCACGGGCTTGAAGTTAGGCAACCCCGAGCTGAAAGTGGTGGTCTTTTCGGGCGACGGCGATCTGGTAGCCATTGGAGGCAATCACCTCATCCACTCTGCTCGCCGCAACATCGACATGACAGTTATTTGCATCAACAACTTCAACTACGGCATGACTGGGGGGCAATTAGGCCCGACGACCCCGCTGGACGCCCGCAGTTCTACCTCCCCCTACGGCAATTTCGACCCACCGTTCAATCTCCCCTACCTTATGTCAGCCAGCGGCGCCACCTATGTTGCCCGCTGGACGGTAATACACCTGCGCCAGATGGAAAGATCCATTGCTGAGGCCCTGGTCAAGCCCGGATTCAGCTTCATCGAGGTGCTGGCACCATGTCCCACGCTGTACGGGCGGATGAATAAGATGGGCCAGGGGATAGTTGAACTGCGCTCGTACCAGGAAAGGTGTGTGGTCCGAAACGGCGCGGACCCCAGGGAGGCAGACATCGGCCTTAGTGGCCCTATTGTGGTGGGCAAGTTTGTAGATGTGAACCGCCCTACTTTCTGGGACTACTGCACAAAGGTGCTCAATAAGGCTCAGAAGAAGCGATAGCTTCTTGGGAAGCAGCGAAACATAGCAAGAATAGCGTTGTGAATAGTGTTGTCATGAACAAGAAGAAGGAAATCAGGAGAGAGATACGAATAGCGGGATTTGGTGGACAGGGTGTTGTTCTGTCTGGGGCGATCTTGGGCAAAGCCGCGTCTATCTACGATAAGGGCTTTGCCACCTTGACCCAGAGCTACGGGCCGGAGGCTCGAGGCGGGGCCTGCACTGCAGAAGTAGTGATCTCTCGGGAACCTATAGACTACCCCTACGTAATATGCCCACAAGTGGTCGTCATCCTGGCTCAGGAGGCTTACAACAAATACGGGCATAATCTCCCTGAAGAAACCCTGGTTATCATAGACCCTGACCTGGTAACCCTTGACCCCTCCAAGAATCCCAAACCCCTGGCCATACCAGCTGCACGCCTGGCGCGAGAGATGGGCCGGGCAGTAGTAGCCAATATCATAGTGCTAGGCTTTCTGGCCGCTGTGAGCGACCTAGTTTCCAAGGAGGCCCTACGGAAGGCAGTACTGGCCTCCGTGCCTGAGGGGACAGGGGACTTCAATCTCAAGGCCTTCGACCTTGGCTACACCTATGGATTGGAGCATGGTGGACGGGGTGGTGACACAGCCAGCTAAGAGAGTGGCTATAGTAGGTGGTGGGGTGGAAGCGGCACAATGTGCCCTCACTCTGGCCCAGTTGCGTGTAGAAGTCACTGTGATCACGCCCTTTGTTGAGCTGGGTCCAGATTCTCCTGTTGTACAAAGTATAACCCCCCAGGACTGGGCACGCATCCGACCTTTGCTGCTGCGCACAGCATGTCATCCTTTGGTGAGCTTGCACACTAATTGCAAGGTCGAAAGTATTTCAGGGAGGCGAGGGGTATTGACTATAAAAGCAACCAGAGACCCTCGCTACGTGCGCCAGGAGCTATGTACAAGCTGCGGCTGCTGCACAGAGGCATGCTCAGTCCGGGTGCCCCTAGTGCGGGGCGATCATGAATTGACTCAGAATGCCATCCACGCCCCTCTGCTTGGCGTGAACGCGGTGCCCTCTGCCTATTCCATAGATAAGAAAGGGATTGCGCCTTGCACGGCAGCATGTCCTCTTGGCATCAACGTGACGGGCTTTGTGTCTCTACTGGCCAAAGGAAAAGTAGATAAGGCGCTCAGATTGATCAACGAGGCAGCACCCCTGGCTGGCGTGCTAGGACGCGTGTGCACTCACGCTTGCGAGGATAGCTGCAAGCGAGCCGAAATCGATGCACCGGTATTCATTCAAGCCTTGCACCGCTACGCTGCCGATCATGCCCAAGGCATTCATTACACCCGCAAGGCTCCAGCCGGATCCAGAAAAGACAAAATAGCCATCGTAGGAAGTGGTCCTGCTGGTCTGGCCGCCGCCTGGGAACTAGCACGCCGCGGTTATTCCCCCGTCGTCTTCGAGTCACATGCTGTGGTGGGTGGAATGCTGGCCGAGGGTATTCCCAGGTTTCGCCTTCCCCGAGAGGTACGGGAGAGGGAAGTGAAGGCTATCCAGGAGATGGGCGTAGAAATAAGAACCGGAGTAACCATAGGCCGTGATCTGACCCTCGCTGACCTGAAGGAACGGGGGTATCGGGCCTTCTTTCTGGCTATAGGTGCCCAGCGGAACAGGAAACTGAACATCCCCGGTGAAGAGCTTGAGGGCGTGGTGGACAGCATTTCGCTGCTATTTGCCCTGAACCTGAAAGTGGGTACCTCGGTAGGCCGAAACATGGTGGTTATCGGTGGTGGCAACACTGCGGTGGACTCTGCTCGGGCGGCGAGGCGAAGGGGCAGGCGCAAGGTGACTATTCTCTACCGTCGTACCGCCGAGGAGATGACGGCAGTAAAAGAGGACATAGAAGAAGCCCTGGATGAAGGCATAACGATAGAATATCTCACTGCGCCTGTAGAGATCCTGGGCGACGGGCATAGTGTAACGGGAATACGCTGCCAGCGGATGAAGCTGGGTGAAATGGAAGCGGACGGCCGCCGCAAAGCCGTGCCAATAGCAGGCTCAGAGTTTATGATCGACGCCGACCACGTGGTAGTAGCCATAGGTCAGCAACCTGATTCAGATCAACTGAACGAGAAAGACCTTCAAGTCAATAGTGAGAATGCCACAATACAAGTGGACCCAGTTACCCTGGAGACTAGCTTGCCCGGTGTCTTCGCCGGCGGTGATTGCGTTAGCGGGCCCAACCGTGTGGCCGAGGCTATGGCGGCTGGGCTGCGGGCAGCGGAGTCAATAGATCGCTATCTGAGAGGACGCAGTCTCAGAAAGGGGCGGACGCTCGAAAAGCCTCAGCCGGTCGAGGTCGATGTCGCTGAGCGATATGCCTCTCCTGATGAGCGGGCCAAGATGCCCTTTATCCCACGCTCGCAAATAATGGGAACCTATGAGGAAACCAGCATGGGTCTGCCAGCTGAGGCAGCAGAGCAGGAGGCAAGGCGATGCCTAGACTGCCCTTTGTGCAGCGGCTGCATGGAGTGCGCAGAGGCCTGCGAGCTAGGAGCGGTCTTTCACGGTGACTCTGTTCGAAAGCTCGAGATAGCGGCAGACGCGGTAATAAATTTTGCTTCAGGTGATGGGGACTCAGGCAGAAAGATAGCCGGGCACAAGGCTAGTAAAGCAGATGCCGTATCTTTGGGAGGGCCGATTATCTATACAGTACAATCGCAGAACGAGGACAGTCTGGGCAGCCGATTGACACATGCCTCTGCCATCGCCTTACAGGTGGCTACAAGGCTGAACCTGAGTCAGGATAAGTGCCAGGCCAAGGCACAAGCCGGAGAAAGTCTGGAAGCCGAGCTTCAGGGGTTTACACCAGAGGCAGTGCTGAGAGAGTTGGAGAAACCTCGCACTGGGGTGGTGCTGTGTCGCTGCGGTGATAGCATCAGCTCTGTGATAGACTTTGCGGAAACAAGCCGGAGGGTGCTTGAGCTGCCGGGAGTATGCACTGTTCAGCAAGTATCCCAGGCCTGTACCGAAAAAGGTGCGCAACAGATTGCAGAGCACGCTGGTGCCTGGCAGTTAGGGCGTGTGGTGTTGGCAGCTTGCCGATGCTGTAATCAGGAACAGATGTGCCTTAGCTGCACCGACAGGCGGGTAATGTGCCGACAATATCTGGAGCAAAGCCTCGCTCTACCCGCCGGCACGGGTTTCGAGTTCGTAAATATTCGCGAGCAATGCGCCTGGGTTCATCAAAACGACCCGGCCGGCGCAACGCGCAACGCCATAGAGATGATTCTGGCAGCAGTTACCCGGCCCGCGAGGCCTTTGCCAGTAATTGGCGAGAGACGCCCTGTGGAGAAAAGCGTGTTAGTGATAGGTGCTGGACTGAGTGGCTTGGCAGCGGCCAAGCATCTGGCAGAACAGGGTTATTCTGTAACCCTCGTGTGCGGGCCCAACGAAAGAAAAGGTGGGCCACAGCACAAGGGGGAATATCTTAACAAAAGGACAAACTTACTGAGAGAGCTTCGAGAGAAGGAAATACAACCCAGAACCTGCCCAGAGGTTCTGGACATCAGCGGTTCGCCAGGGAAGTATGAGGCGGTGTTGATCTACGCTTCAGACAGAGAGACTGTGAGCACCGGCGCAATCATAGTGTTTCCCGGCGAGACGTGGAACGAGACCTCTCATGACCTCAGTCCCATCCCAGCAGAAAGCCTCATAGGCCGTATTTTCAGACACGCAAACCGCTTCGGTACTTCGAAGGCTGCAGAACGCCATTCCGTTCGAAGTGTCATTTATGGAGGGACCACAGGGGTATTCATTGCATCCTCGGAAGCAAGATCCGCCGATGAGCATATCATTAATGGCCAGGCGATGGCTGCCATGGCCTGGGCCTATCTGGCCCAAGACAGGATAAGCCCGCGATCCACGGCGGTGGTTATTGATAGCAAGTTGTGTCGCGGGTGTGGTGACTGTACTACCGTATGTCCTTATATAGAGATCAGGCGCTACGGTAATGGCGCTGCCTGCGCCTATGTTGATCCGGCGTTATGCTTTGGCTGCGGGGCGTGTATTGCCCGTTGTCCCACAGGTGCTATTGTCCAGCCTATTGAGGGCGAACAGCAGATAACTTCTATGCTTCAGACCCTTCTAGGCAAGGTCAAGGTTGCTTGTGAGGTAGGATGATGGAGTCGGCAGATGTAGTGGTCTTCACCTGCAACTGGGATGGCCTGAGCTGTGTTGAGGCAGCGGCACAGGGAAGGCTTTGCTATCCTACGTCAGTGAGAATCGTGAGAGTGAGCTGTCTCTCCAGAGTGCATCTGGGGTTGGTGCTCAGGGCATTTGAACTCGGCGCCGATGGGGTGATGCTAACGGGTTGCGAGCCTGGCGAATGTCATTATGATATCGACCCGAAGTACATCGACCAGGAATATGAAAAGGCAAGAGCGCTTCTGAGGCTCATGGGGTTGGGAGCTGAGAGACTAGCGCTGGCTCGCTTGCGCCGTGGCGACGGAGCAGAGTTCACTGAACAGGTGAATAGGTTTGTTTCGCAGCTAAGCCACTTGTGGCCTCCTGCTGCCGTAGCAGCGGTAGGCGAGAAGCAAGCCAAACTGCCTTCGCCCTGGGATTTTCGCACCGAAGGCTAATGTTGTGCACGGATTCTGACTGGCTGTGCCTGGAGTAATTTCAAGGTGTTCGACGTAGACCGGGAGATACAGGATGCGAGAGTGCGCTTGTGCCTCGACTGCGGCAAGTGTACCGTTGTCTGTCCGGTTGCCCAGTACGACCCAGATTTCAACCCTCGCCTGATAGCACAGAGAAGGCTGGGGCGGCGCAAGAACAACAGTTCGCAAGATGCGACAATCTGGTCCTGCCTTAGTTGCCACCTGTGCGTGGAGCGCTGCAATTACCGCGTGGCTTTCCCCGAGTTCATTAGCGCTTTGAGGTGGGAGGCACGGAGCGCAGGATATGAGGTCAAGTGCAGCCACGGCGGGGCGCTCCAGGCACTGATGCACATGATGGCGCGCAAGGAGCTGCGCCAAGATCGTCTGGGCTGGCTGCCGCAAGAGATCAGTTTATCGAGTGACTGCGACACGCTGTTCTTTGTCGGCTGTGCCCCATACTTCGATGCTATCTTCAGTAACCTTGGTCTGAGTTCGCTGGAAAGTGTGAAAGCAGCACTGAAACTGTTGAACCGCGCCCAAGTGCCCTTTAAGCTACTGGACAACGAACGTTGCTGTGGGCGCGATCTTCTTCTCCAGGGGGACAGAGACGGATTCTTGGGAGTGGCACGAGCCAACATGGAGGAGTTCGCCCGCCATAATGTCAGGAAGATTATCACTAGCTGCCCCGAATGCTACTACACACTGAAAGTGGACTGGCCAAAGTTTCTGGGGGACATGGGAATTCAGGTCTGGCATCTGATGGAGGTTATGGCACCCCTGGTGCAGAAAGGCAGCCTGAAGCTGGGGAAGCTCGGCAATCGAATCACCTATCACGACCCCTGCACGCTGGGAAGGTGCAGCGGCCTATATGACGAACCGCGCAACGTTCTGAGGGCTGTGGGTGGGCTGGAACTGGCCGAGATGGAGCAAAGCCGCGAGAAATCCCTGTGCTGTGGGGCCAGCCCCTGGTCGCACTGCGGCGCAGTCAACCGGCGGGTACAAGAGCGGCTACTGGCTCAGGCGAAGGCCACCGGCGCGGAGCTACTGGTGACCGCTTGCCCCAAATGCCAGATACATCTGAAGTGTGCTCAGAAGGCTGGCGACGCAAAGATTCCTCAGCTTGACATCAAGGATATGGCTACTGTATTGGTTCAGTCACTTGACTAGGAGGTAAGGCAAATGGCAGGAGAAGAACTCAGGATAGGCGTGTTCGTCTGCGATTGCGGGCTCAACATCGCAGGCGCGGTGGAGACTGAAGAGGTCAGACGGGCGGCCGAAGAACTTCCCAATGTTGTGGTCTCGGTGAGAAACAGGTATACCTGCGCTGACCCAGGACAGGAGGAAATAAAAAGGCACATCCGAGAGCATAGACTGAACAGAGTAGTGGTAGCATCCTGTAGCCCACGGCTTCACGAACCGACGTTTAGACAGTGTGTTGCTGAGGCTGGAGTGAATCCTTACCTGGTCGAGATGGCCAATATAAGGGAGCAATGTAGCTGGGTGCATTATGATAACCGCGAACAGGCAACACTTAAGGCTAAAGATACTGTCAGGATGGCAGTGGCCAGGGCGCGTTACCTTCAGCCAGGGTTCGAGACTGACATCCCTGTCAAAGATGCGGCGCTAGTGATCGGAGGTGGGGTTGCCGGGATTCAGGCCGCTCTGGATTTGGCCGATGCCGGTCATATGGTCTACCTAGTGGAAAAGCAACCCACTATCGGCGGCATAATGGCCCAGTTGGATAAGACCTTCCCTACCATGGACTGCTCCATCTGAATACTAGGCCCCAAGATGGCGGATGTCGGTCGACATCCTAGGATCAAGTTGATGACCTTGAGTGAAGTGGAGAAGGTGTCTGGACACATTGGGAATTTCAGGGTGAAGGTGCGCCAAAAGGCGCGGTACGTCAATGAAAAAGAGTGCACTGCCTGCAGCAAGTGCGCCGAAGTGTGTCCGGTGGTAGTCCCGGATGAATTCCAGCAGGGCTTTTCTTCACGTAAGGCAATCTATATACCCTACCCACAGGCAGTGCCCTCCGCCTATCTCATCGACATGGAGCACTGCCTGGGCAACAACCCGGTAGCCTGCGATAAGTGTATGGACGCCTGCGAGAAGCAGTGCATAGACCTGAACATGCAGGACAAGGAAGTAGAACTCAACGTGGGTGTCATAATCGTGGCCACGGGCATGGGAGTGTATGACCCCACCGCCCTGGATGAGTACGGCTATACTCGCTTTGAAAACGTTATCACTAGCCTGGAATTTGAAAGACTGATAAACGCTGCTGGGCCTACCAAAGGTCACTTGGTACGTCCTTCAGACAGGCAGACCCCCAGGCACATCGGCTTCATTCAGTGTGTAGGCTCACGAACGGAGAACCGTGGCAACCCCTACTGCTCCAATGTATGTTGCATGAATACGGTAAAGGATAGCTTGCTGATCAAAGAGCACAATCCAGATACGGAGATTTACGTTTTCTACATGGACCTCCGCACCTTCGGCAAGGGTTTTGAGGATCTGCTGAGGCGTTCCAAAGAGGCAGGTGTTCACTACATCCGCGGCCTCCCTGGCGAGGTGACGGAAGACCCTGCCACCAGAGGCCTTTGTCTAAGAGTAGAGAATACCACCACAGCTCGGGTCGAGGAATACGATCTGGATATGGTTGTATTGTCCGTCGGTCTGGAGCCGGCCCAGGATCTGAAGCGGCTGGCCAGCCTGCTCAATCTCTCTCAAACGCCCGACGGTTTTGTGATGGAGTCTCATCCCAAGCTGCGGCCAGTAGATGCACCCACACCGGGAGTTTTCTTCGCCGGCTGCGTCGAGTCGCCCAAGGACGTAAAAGACAGCGTCACCCAGGCAGGAGCCGCTGCTGCCAGGAGTGCCATCCTGTTGAACGCCGGCGCTGTCAAGAGCCAGGCCATCAAGGCGATGGTTGACCTGACCAACTGTACCTCCTGCGGAGTCTGCGCCCGCGTCTGCCCCTACGGGGCTATAACAGTAGATATTAAGGCGAAGAGAGGAGCAGAGGTAGTGGCCGCAGCCTGCGCAGGCTGCGGCACCTGCGCTGCAGAATGCCGTTTCGACGCCATAACCATGCAGCACTTCACCGATGCGCAAATACTGGCCCAAGTAAACAGTGCCCTGGAAGAAGATCCAGAACAGAAGATACTGGCCTTCCTCTGCAATTGGTGCAGCTATGCTGGGGCCGACTTGGCAGGATTATCAAGATTGAAGTACCCAGCTAATACCCGTTTCATCCGTGTCATGTGCAGCGGGCGAGTGGACGAGAGCTTCATATTGAGGGCCTTCGAGAAAGGCGCTCCTGTAGTGCTGCTCTCCGGTTGCCACCTCGGAGACTGCCACTACATCAATGCCAACCACTGGACTATGCGCCGTGCCGATAAACTGTGGGATCGCCTGGAAAAGCTGGGAATACGGCCAGAGCGGCTACAACTGGAGTGGGTTAGCTCTGCCGAGGGCGCTAGATTTGCTCACATCATGCGCGGCCTAGAGGAGATGCGCTGCAAGGTTACAGCCAACGAGATAAACCATTCCAGGAAGGTGCTGGCCGAATATAGGCTGTCAAGGGAAGCTGAGGAAAGCAGCGAGGACAGGGAGTCAGAGGCATCAGAGGTGTAGCATCAGATGGAACAGCGGCTAAAATGCCTTCGTTGTGGCTTTGAATACACCGTGAGAGTGGAGCCGGACGAAGCTCCGCGGGACAGGGTTTGTCCCAAATGCCGGTCCAACAGCGTTCGCAAGATTTCTTCTAAATAGGAGACCAGCGAGGGCAGAGCTCCCCACTACTCATGGCCTGAAATAGGAGCTACTGTAACAACCCCTACCCTTGCTGCCCGTTTTGCTAGCTTCGGCGACTTGCCGAGCCTATCCTTATGCCAGGAGGACACAAAGGCTTTCTTTGCCCCGCAGCGCTTACACGTAGCATGGCAGACTTCGCCCCCTGCGTCGCTCAGTACCCAGTGGTGCGGTGGACATTGGTAATGAGGGATACCAACAATTGCCATAAGCAACCAGCCTGCGGATTCCCGGTCGCCTCAGATCACCTGCTCACCCTTGAGAGCGGCGATATCGGCCCAGGTGTACCCCAGGATATCGATAAGGATCTCCTCCGTGTGCTGACCCAATTCTGGAGCTGGACGGTCTATGGACGATGGCGTTCTGGTGAAATCAATAGGGAAACCTGGCATCGTGGTCTTACCCCACATAGGGTGATCGTATTCAACGAGGTACCCGTTGGCAAGCGGCTGAGGGTCATTGCTGAATTCCTCAACGCTGTTGACCATAGAGAAGATCAGATCATGTTCCCTGAGTATCTTCGCCCACTCATGGCTCGTCCTGGTGGCAAACCTTTCGTCGAGGATCTTGATGAGTTGTTCGGCATTTGCCTGCCTGTGGTCCATGTTGTCAAAACGGGGGTCCTTTTCCAGATGTTCCAGACCCATAGCCCGGCATAAGGCTGGCCAGCGAGGGTCGGGCGTTAAGTTCACTAAGGCAATCCACCTATTGTCGCCGCACAAATAGTAGTTGTAGAGCGGATTTCCCGTCCTTTCCCGCCGGATCCATTGTGTGCCGATACCAGCCATCTTGTGGAAGCCCAGATTCATGTGGAGTAGATAACTAATGCCCCCAAGAAGAGAGGTGTTAATCTCCTGACCGATACCAGTCCGCTCTCTGGCCAGCAGAGCCGATACGACTCCCAGGGTTGTGGTTATAGCCCCCATCTGATCAGCAATGCCCGCCACGGGAACCCACGGTTGCCGCCCTGGTTCTGTCACCATGTTCACGAACCCAGATCTGGCCATGGCAGCAAAGTCGAAGGCAGGAGCATCCCTGTCGGGCCCCCTGGGCCCCCAGCCAGAGCAACCAGCATAGATCAGGCGGGGATTGTACTTGGACAAGGTAGCATAGTCCAACCCCAGTTTCTGGACCGTCTCGCTTCGGAAGTTGTGCACGAAGACGTCTGACTTCGACACAAGTCGGCACAGTATCTCCTTGCCTTTCTCCTTACTGAGGTCCAGTGCCAGGCTTCTCTTATTGCGGTTGGCCATCTCAAAATAGACATTTCGCTGGCCGAAGTGGGTAGTGGCGATCGCCCCACCCATGCGCATCATGCCGCGGGCCATGTCGCCGCCGACGCGCTCCTCTATTTTGATGACATCTGCTCCCATATCACCCAGTAGCATTGTGGCTATGGGACCCTGCTGAAATACGGTCCAGTCCAGAACTCTTATCCCATCAAGTACCTTGTCCATTCTCTGCCCCCAATACTCACTTTCGGCTTTCGCCCTTTCTATGTTGTGGACGTAGCCGGTGGCTCTGTCTTTTCAGTCCCTTCCACAGTTCGCCTTGCCAGTCAACATGTATGTATGACCACTTGATGGTCTTCAGGTTGGTTACCGTCTCCATAGCGTTTATGCCAGGTATCCTACCCAGCTCCTCTGTCAGAATACGCATCAGATGCCTCCGTTCCCGAAAGACCACCCATGCCAACACATCGTACCGACCAGTGCAGAGCGACACCGTGTGTACACTTCTGCAACCCGCTACAGCCTCTGCCACATCCTTGATTCGGTCTGGAGACACCCTTATGCCTATGGAGGCATTCCCATTGTATCCGAGCGCAGCGGCACTTACCATGGTGACGAACCTTATGACGCCTTCATTAAGTAGCCTCCTCATCCTTCTGACGACAGTAGGCTGACTGGTGCCCAGCTTTACGGCAAGGCTAGCGGTGCTTTCCGTGCTGTTGCGCTGCAACGCTGCTATCAGGCCAAAATCCAGTTGGTCGAGAGAAGCCCTGCATTCTCTGGGGCGATAACCCTGGTTCTCCGCCAGCAATGCTGGTGAGATTCTCAGCTCGTGGCACATTATGGTCTCATAGCACGAAACCCCTGGTATCTTGCCCAATCCTTCTGTCAGGAAGCTCAGCAGATCATCGGATCCTTTGAAGATACCCCAAGACACAATATCGAAAGGGCCGGCGGATAGTGCAACATAATGAATGGGGGCAAGAGAAGCCAGCCTATCTGCTACATCAAGCAGGGTGCCGGGTGTTACATTGATGCCGAACAGCGCAGTGTTCTCGTATCCGAGAGCCATGTGATCTACCAGACAGACCGTCCGTATAACGCGGGCATCAATCAACCTCTGTAACATCACTCCGACCGTTGGTCTGCTGATGCCTAGACTAGTAGCAAGTTCCGTACGGGGCCTCCGTGGCTCAGATTCCAGCAGCTCTATCAATCTCAGGTCCAACTCCTCTATCCGCACCAATTTGCTTATTGAAGTCTCGCTGGTCACGTTGTTTCACCTCTCTTATTCATTGGTCGGGCTGCCACCATGCAAATGCCGCCACAATACAGCCGATTATGGGCAACATAATACATCTAGAGTATCTTTATTTGATAAAATAGTCAATACCCTCTTGACAAGATGCAGAAACGGTGACTAAAATAAACCATCCTCGGCGGCAAGTAAGTGGAGGCGTGATTACCAATCAAGTGTAGATGTGAGGTGCCATAGGTTGTTTTCCTACATGGGAACAGCGAAAGGAGGTGGTAGATGAGTGATAAGACAGCTGGTTGGTAAGGGCCGTAGAACAAAGAGGATAAACACGAAAGGAGAGAAATGCGCAGGAATTCAGTCAAGAAGACGCTTCCTATCCTGTTGGTGCTTGCTCTGCTGACTCTGGTGATACCGCCCGTGATAGCGCCTGTAAAGGCAGAGGGAGAGGAAGCGATATCCAGGCCGGGCGAATACAGCGGATACTCTGAGCCAATCTATGACGAGTGGGTTCGCTCCTCTCAGTACGTTGAGGTGCGAGATGGCACGAAGCTAGCAGTGGACATCTTTCGTCCCTCCGTGGATGGAGTGCCAGTAGATGAACCACTGCCCGTGGTCTGGAGCGCGGAGCGCTACCTTAGGGCATCCCACACTCAGCAACTGATAAGAACCACGCTCGATGCATACCCGTATCTGACGACACTGCTCAAACATGGATACGTGGTGGCGGCGGTGGAGGTGAGAGGTACCGGTGCTTCCTATGGAGTCTTCTCCGGGGGTTGCGACATGACCGAGGCCTATGACCACTACGACATGACGGAATGGTTTGCGGCACAGGAATGGTGCAACGGCAACGTAGGCATGTATGGTGCCTCCTACCGGGGAAACAACCAGTACTGGGCGGCCATGACTGCCCCGCCGCACTTGATGTGCATCTTTCCCGAAGTAGCTCCGTTCGATGGCTTCTTTTCGGGCAGCCCGAACGGGATATTCTGGGACCAGTTCCTCAAGAACTGGGATGCAATGACTAGGGCGCTGGACTTGAACCTCTACGGCATAACGGTTCGAGTTGATGAGGACACCGACGGGTCAATGCTAGCGGCGGCCGTTGCGGAACACGTGAACAACGTCAGCACCTATGCGGTTGCCCAAAACATGCTGTACCGTAATACCTGGAATCCGGTTACGAATGTCCCCACATTCTTTACCACTGGCAATACTTTCCTTGACTTGGTGCAGACGTCTGACATTCCTGTCTACCACTGGACGGGCTGGTTCGATTACTTCGTCTTCCATCAGCCCACGTGGTTCGCCAACCTGGACAATCCCCAGAAGATGACCGTTGGGCCCTGGATCCATAAGAGTCGTGGCGATGTCAGTTTCCTCGCCATCGAGCACCTTCGCTGGTACGATTACTGGCTGAAGGGGATCGACAATGGTATAATGGATGAGCCGCCTATCTACTACTACACGATAGGTGCCCCTGAGGGCGAGGAATGGCAGTTTGCCTGGGAATGGCCGCCCCACGGGACAACACCGAAGACATACTATCTCGGCGCGGGGCCATCGGACAGCGTGAATTCAATCAATGATGGCTCATTGAGCCTGACAGCACCTGTATCGGCCGCCGGCCAGGACGACTACACTGTGGACTATAGCACGACCGAGGGCCCGAAGGATCGGTGGACAGCAAACACGCTGGACGACCTTCTGACCGACTTCACTCCTCTCGATGAGAAATCCCTTACCTATACCACCGTGCCTTTGAGTACAGACGTGCAAATCACAGGCTATCCCGTGGTGTATCTCTGGGCCTCTTCCACCGCCACAGACGGAGATTTCTTCGCCTACCTGGAAGAGATTGATGAGAATGGCGTATCCACCAACGTCAGCGATGGATTGCTCCGGGCCTCCCATCGGTCGGTCAACACACCACCGTGGGACAACCTGGGGCTCCCCTGGCATCAAAGCTATACAGGAGACATAGCCGAGATGCCCGTCGGAGAACCGGTATTGCTGGCCTTTGCGCTGGCCCCCACTTCGAATGTCTTCGATGAAGGGCACCGCATTCGGTTGACGATCACCTGTGCTGACTACGCTGACATGTTTGATACGCCAACGTTGGATCCCGCGCCGACGGTCAGCGTATACCACAACGCCGACTACGCCTCATACATCAGTTTACCAATCATGCTGGCACAGCCTGCAGTGACCGCGGTAAGCCCTGATTCTGGCAACCAAGGGGCGACCCTCGATATCGCTATTACGGGCAGCGATTTCGGCGAAGCCACAGAGGTAAGTCTTGGTGCTGGTATAACTGTGAATAGCTTTACGGTGGACAGTCCCACCCAAATAACGGCCAATGTCACTATTGATGCCGCGGCGACAACCGGGATACGGGATGTCTCGGTTACTACCCCAGGAGGGACCGGCGTACTGCCGGGTGCCTTCACGGTGATGCAAGCTCAACAGGCTGCGATAACTTTAACTCCTGATACTGGGGTTGGGGCTGTGACCGTTTCCGGCACTGGCTTCGCGGCCAACAGCACGATTACGATAACCTGGGACGGGACTCTAATGCCAATGGTTCCACTAACTGCGCCAACAGGGGAGGATGGAAGATTCACCGCTATTATTAGCGTGCTGACCTCGAGTGTTCCGGGCGAGCATACGGTTACCGCGACTGACGCAGCAGGTAGTTCGGCATCGGCGACCTTCACCGTTGTGGAGATGACGGGGCCTACAGGACCGGCTGGTGCTACTGGGGCAACTGGGCCACAGGGGCCTGCAGGACCGGCTGGTGCTACTGGGGCAACTGGGCCACAGGGGCCTGCAGGACCGGCTGGTGCTACCGGGGCAACTGGGCCACAGGGGCCTACAGGGCCGACTGGACCTGAAGGCGAAACCGGATCGGCGGGTGGCGTGGGCTTGTCTATTGCTGCCATAGTGTTAGCAGTAATTGCCGTTGCTGGCGCCGGGTACGCTCTGGCCACGAAGAAGTAGCGGCCAAGTATTGTTGATGAGGCTGTCTAAGAAGCTGTTTTTGCTGGAGGGTAGTCAATGGCCAGTTATTAGCTTTTTGGCCTGAACTTCGCCGGGCGAAGGGCTGAAAAACACGAACAGAAAGGAGGGATGTAAGAAGGACGCAGAATGTGCTGATTCTGTCTACATTCAGGCAGGAGATCAGAAATTCGAAGGAAATCAGAGAGAGGTTGTACCCCATTGCGGAGAGAATGCCAGGTAAAGTGGTGGCTACATGGTGGCATACATTTCTGTGCGTGAGTCGTGCCTATTTCAAACCCAAATCAGGGGGAAGTTTGGCCTAAAGCAGATACTCCAGGCTGTCCGTTTCCGTGAGTTCTCCGACGTCCTCAACATCTACCGAAGCCACCCCTTGTGGCGGGGGGTTGAGGAAGAGGGGTGGTTAATTGTGGTACGGAATCCGATCGGCGGCGAGCATGACTTTATCAAGAGGCTAAAGGGGGTGATAGTTGAATGAGATAGGTTATAATCATTAGATAAAGCCCATAGGATCAAGCGACAAATCTTTTGAACATGGAGGTAAGTAAGATGAGCAGTATTTGGAAGAAGGCAACCATAGTCCTGCTGGTCCTGGCTCTTGTAGCCGCGTTCGGCTTTAGCTGTGGCAATGGAGAAAAGAAAACGACAACGATCATTATAGGCGCCCACCTGGATCTTACCGGGCCCGCTGCACCTGCACTTACTCCCGGCCGGATGGCGCTGGAGGATGTGGTGAGGTATTGCAATGATGAAAACCTCATCCCGGGAGTGAGACTGAAGGTAGTCTTTTATGACGGGAACCTCAAACCTTCCAGGGACGTGCCCGGTTGGGACTGGCTCAAAAATAAGGGCGCACAAGTAATCATCACTGCCATTCCCTTCACCACGCTGACGCTGAAATCCTTTGCTGAGCGGGACCGCGTGCCAATCATCAGCCTCAGTAACACCGAGGCCTTTCGAGTGCCGCCGGGGTGGGTATTCTGCCCGCCTCCTTCATTCGGCGACCAGGTAAAAACTGTCCTGGACTGGGTCGGCAAAAGCGACTGGACGGAAGCCCGCCCGGCCAGGATTGGCGTTTTCCAATGGGATGACCCGGCAGCAAAAGAAATCACGCAAAAGGTTAAGGACTGGTGTCAGGCTCACTCTGGCAAGTTTGAGTTCGTTGCCTCCGTTACGGCTCCCATGGGATCAATGCTGCTGGGTTCTGCTCAGACGGAGCCTCTGAAAAACTGTGACTACGTATTCTTGTTTGGTACCGGTGCACCCTACTTTATGAAGGCCTACCGCCAGGCAGGGCATACGGCGACGTTTCTTGGTGACAGTTCCATAAGCTCTAATAGTAACTTTCTAGGGAAATTGGTTGGCTGGGATGGCCTTGATGGGACCCTGACCGCTGAAATAGAGTACTGGTGGGACGAACAGCACGGAACGATCCCTCTGTCTAAAGAGCTTATTCAGAGATACCGACCCGGTGAGGCTAGCGACCTTATTGGTGGTGGGAAAAACTACAAAGGTTTCACTACTCTCTATATGGGCGTGCTCCAGATACTGGAGGCAGCAATAAATGAGGTGGGCATCGAGAATTTCGACGGCCAGGCCTTCTACAACGCCTGTCTGACGACCACGGTGCGCATTGATGGCTACCCGGATATGTCTTACGGCCAGACGAAACGCGAGAGCCTGGATTACATCAAAATCTATGAGTGGAAGGCCGATGGCGAGCATCTGGTTAGCCGCAGCGATTGGATACCGCTAATAAGAGAGTAGAGACCGAAAAGGCGCCTTCCGAGCCGAGCGGCGGTAGCCGTAATCAGGGTCTAAGTTGCAGTGCTGTTCCTGGATAGGAACAGCACTGCAACTTAGGTAGATGAAATTTCAGACCTACTCGTTGATGGAGTCATAACCACCTAAGCTGATACCACTGCGAGAGTATCTGGTAACGTTGAGAGTAGAGCTTCAGCACGTATTGCAATTACAGTAGCACATCAATTACCATCATCGCGAGAACAATTAGACAAACTGGATCATATGAAGGAGGAAAACAATGAAAGGCAACAGGCTCTGTGATCTGCTTGGCACCAAGTATCCCATCATTCAGGCGCCCATGAACTGGATCACAGGGGCTGACCTGGCGGCAGCAGTATCTAAGGCCGGGGGCTTGGGGACGCTGGGACCCAACGCGGGGGCTGACACGGTTACCGCCGATGTAGGAGAAACAGGAGAAAGACTGCGCCGCCAGATAAGGAAAGTGAAGAGCCTTACAGACAAGCCCTTCGCCGTGAATTTCCCCATCGGCTTGGAAGGAGTGGAGCAGTCAGAAGGAGGGCGAAAATACTCACAGCGATGCGTCCAGGTGGCACTGGAGGAAGGCATACCTGTGGCTATAACCTCGGTGGGCCCGCCTCAAGTCTACACTAAGACACTGCAGGAGGCTGGAGTCAAGGTTCTGCATGCTGTGTCCACAGCCAGTCAGGCTAAGAAAGCCGAGGAGAATGGGGTGGATGGGGTCATCTGTGAGGGATATGAAGGGGGTGGTCACAAGGCAACGACCGAGTTGTCGACTATGGCGCTGATCCCCATGGCTTCCGATGCGGTGAAGATACCCATTGTTGCAGCCGGAGGCATTGCTGATGCCCGCGGGATGGTGGCTGCCTTGGCCCTGGGTGCTGATGGCGTATATGTGGGTACCCGTTTCATGGCCACCCGTGAGTGCGACGCCCATCCGAAGGTAAAGCAAGCCGTGGTCGAAGCACATGACGCTTGCACAGTTAGTGTAGACAAGTGGATGGTAGTTGGGCGCGATTTGAAGAACTCGTTCACTAACAAGTATTTCGAGATGAAGGCATCGGGTGCTTCCATGGAGGAGTTGTGGCAGTACATTAGTGAACACTCGATGTACCGTGGGTTAGTTCAAGGAGACATCGATGAGGGTGAGGTACCCTGCGGGCAAAACGCTGGGATAATAGATAATATCGTGAGTGCTGATGAGGTAATTCAGAACCTGATGAGCGGGATCTCCTCAGTCTTCGGCCAGGTCAAGGCAAGAATACCAACTTGCTAGTCGTCTCATAAATAGGATGGTCTCGGTCAATAGCGGTACCAGAAGTCTCTGGCATACAGACTATTGTGAGACGACTAGTAACAACAATACAACCTGTACACCATATACCCTACAGAGCACCTGTGGTTAAGAAGACCAGCAATCGAACCCAACGGGACGCTGTCAACAACAAAGATACTAAGCACCTATGAATGAGAAGTCATAACGGGTCGATGCTATGAAGAGGGGGTACTACCGACTCAGGGGCGGCGACGATCCAGACGTGGTCTATCTAGAACATCCGGAAGTGGTTCCGTTTTCAAGGCTATTTCCCGGAGTATGCCATCGCGGAGCTTCCTCAAGAGTTGGCCTAATTGTTCGATTTCTGTTGGCGAGAGCGATAGCTTTATCACCCGCGAACCGTAAACGAACCCGGCGCGTCTTACCTTGTTGACAGCCTCATCACCCTTTGGCAGCATCTGAATCTTCACCACTCTTTGGTCTCCCGCACCTCTGACCTTCTTCAAGTATCCAGCGCTTTCCATTCGCGCCACCAGTCCAGAGACACTTTGGGGGGTTCGAAAGGTATATGATGCTATCTGGCGCTCAGTCAGGGGAGCCTTGCTGGCACTCAGAATCATGAGAATATCCACCTGAGCAAGCGTCAACTGGTGCATACTAAGCTCGGACTCCAAATAGTCCGAGATAGCCTCCCAGGTCTGTCGCAGGAGTACCCATGTATTAGAGAAAGGATCGTCAAAATTCCAGTCGTACATTTGATGACCTCGGTCTGCTGTAACTACGAACTGCTGCCAGATGTCTGCCTATGGCTCTTTCAGCAACAACCTAAGAATACCAGACCTCAGAAAAATTTGGCAAGACGTCGTGAATCTAGTTGAGACTATACTCTATCAGGTGCGAAGCTGAGGGAAAAGGCTGCGGAAGTAACAAGCTCCTATTGTTCCCCCTCTTTCCTGACCCGAAAGATGTTTACCCTTGTGACTACCGCTGTTTGGGCAGTCCCAGGCCCTCCCTACCAGCAACATGATTCTTTGACGTCTCGGTCGTGCCGCCAGCTAGTGTGAAAGAGAGAGCGCTGATATATGTGTGTCTGATCCTCCCACCTAGCCTAGCCCACTTGGAGTCCTCATTCAGCTGCCCGTAAAGTCCCAGTATTTGCATGCCAACGTTGCCCAGCCGCTGGCACGTTTGGCCACCATGGATCTTGATCTCGGCGCTGGTCTTCACTGTAGGCATGTCGTTGGCGGCTCTCCAGTTCAGTTCATGGCCCAAGTTCATCCCCATTTCGATCTCGATAGCCAGTTGCGCCAGTTTGTTGCGCAACAAGGGATCCTTGGAAAGCGGTTGCCCATCAATCATTGTCTCGTTGCAGTATCGCACTAGCTGTTCCAGATACCTTTTGGCGTTGTAGATTGTAAGGAGGCCGTAGGTCCGCTCAATCCCAAAGGCGTGAAGCAACAACTGCCAACCGCCATTCTTCTCCCCCACCACGTTCTCCTTGGGCACCTTTACATTGTCGAAGAACACCTCACAGAAGGCAGGAATGCCAGTAGGCTGTGTAATTTGGCGAAGAGATATACCCGGGCTTTTCATATCGACGATCATCGCCGTCAAGCCCATGTGCTTGTTGGTGGGGTCGGTGCGGGTGAAGACCATGACATAGTCGGCATGATGCGCGTTGCTGGTCCAGGTCTTCTGCCCGTTCAGGACGTAGCAATCCTTCTCCTCCGCCGCCTTCAACTGAATGTTGAACGTGTCTGTGCCAGCGTTCGGCTCACTCATGCCTGTGGCCCACTTCGTTTGGCCACGCGTAATAGGAATAACGTATTTCCTCTTCTGTTCCTCGGTGCCAAACTGAAGTATAAGGTCAGCCGAGGCAGGGGCCATGTCCATCGCTGGCGCACCGCGATAGGCGACTTCTTGCATAAAGATCGCTTCCTTCCAAACCGATGCCCCCTGACCGCCGTATTCCTTCGGCCATGTTAGGCCGATCCAATTCTTTTCGCCACACTTGCGCCACATCCGCAAAGCCATCTCGTAATATTCCTCCCCTCGAGACTCTTCCTCAGGCCCTGGGTCTACTCCCAGCCAGCCGGGCGGGAGTTCGCGATCGAAGAACTCCTGTATTTCTTTTTGGAAAGCCTCCTCTTCAGGTGAGTAGCGAAAATCCATCGTTCCCCTTTCTGTCCCGTTGGTCCTATGGAGCGATCTTTTGTCTTGATTTGGTTAAGGTACTACTCTAAACAATGGCCGTCCGTGAGCGTCATTGCCTTCCGTATCTGCCACACCTGTCCTATCACCTGCCCGTAATCCTTGTTTCGGCATCGAAGATACGAGTATCCAAGAACACCGACGCGACGCCTCAACTATGTCCTTTGGCTAGAGATATTCTACATGCGTGGCGGCTGCGATTCAAGGCGCAGCATTCGCGGCTCCGCAAGACACTCTCCAAAAGACTCAGAATGCTGCTGCCCATTCCGGGTTGCAATCTGTGGATAACGACGCCCAGCGTGCTATAAAGCAGCCTGGTACTCCCCCGAGCTCAAGTGTTTGATACGTTAGCCACGACCAGGTGGAGGCCCAGAGATAAGCTTCTTCTCTTTCAGAAACTGAACGAATCTCGATGCTACCGTCCTGGGGTCGCCTTCAAGCAAGCCACTGCTCGCCTTTTGGGCGATGCCTCCCGACATAATCAAACGCATTCGCTCTGCTGCTGAAAGGCTGCTATCCGGAGTGAAGAGCTTTTTCCCTCTGGGTTTGGGCGGCGCGATACTGACAACCTTGGTCTTTGAACCTGCCAGGCCGACTTCATCAGGAACCAGATTGAGTGCCTGAAGATCGTATTGTTCGACCGTCTTCATAGAAGCTGCCAGTATGGCCCGAAGCTTCAAGTATCTGGGCGTATTAATGCCACTTTCAACAGTAAGCAAGGCAGGGAGGGGAGTTTCTATAACGGCTCTGTTCCCCGCTTCGAGCTTCTTGTGAACAATCGCTTTTTCGTGATCATGTACGTCAATCTTGACAACCTCGGTCACCAATGGGAGACGCAAAATCTGGGCTATTGTAGGGCCAGTCAATCCCGTGTTGGTGTCAATAGCACGTGCTCCACAGAGAATGAGATCGTACGGTAGCTTGAGAGCAGCAATAGCCTTTGCCAGCACGACCCCGGTAGCGTAAGAATCAGAATTGTCAAGAGCGGGATCACAAAGAAGGATAGCTCTGTCGGCACCCATAGCCAAACAAGTACGCAAGACCTCTGTGGCTGAAGGTGAACCCATGCATAGAGCAGTGACTCCACCACCCCCACACATTTCTTTTATCAGTGTGGCCTCCTCTACAGCCAGCCTATCATAGGGGTTGAGCACGTCGGGCAGCCATCCCTTCCTGATATTGTTCGCGGCAGTGTCTACCGTGATCGGGCCCTCTGCGTCGGGGACCTGCTTAACGCACACTACTACTTGCATACGAAACCTTTGCGCGCCGATTAAACCTCACTAGCTCTGTCTGAGGCTTTCTTCTGCCGAAGCCTGCGAGATCATTATTAGCTCATTGGTCATGGCCGGCACTATCGTCAGAAGGTCACCAAGGATGCCCAGATCAGCCATGTTGAACATGGGTGCACTACGGTCTTTGTTGATGACAACTATTGTCTTGGAGTCTTTCATGCCCATAGTGTGGTACACTGATCCCGATATTCCACAAGCGATGTACAGCTTTGGGGTGACGGTCTTCCCTGTTTGCCCAACCTGCTTGGTGGACGGAATGTACCCTTCGTCCACAGCCATGCGAGAGCCGGCGACAACCCCACCCAGCACTTCTGCCAGTTTCTCCAGTAACCGGAAGTTTTCACGACTCCCCACCCCCCGCCCACCCGACACAATGACGGGAGCCTCATCAAGGCTCATAGTCTTGGGGTCACCCTTGGCAAAACGCACCGCCTTAGCACAAGGCACGCTGGTATCCAATCGCGGGGCAACCCTAATGACCTCCGCTTGTCTTGTAACCTTGGCACGCTTTACATCCAGGACACCAGGCACGACAGTGGCAATCTGAGGCCGCGCTGTAGGGCAAATCACGTTAGCGCTAGCCTTATCTCGGTAGACAGGCTTTGTCTGCACCAGTAGCCCGTCTTCGCTCAGGGAGAGGGCAGTGCAGTTCGAGGCTAATCCTGTTTTCAAAGCGGCTGCCAGCCGGACGGCAATATCCCTGCCGAACGAAGTGGCACCACAAAGGAGTATCCGCGGCTTCCGCTCTCTTACAAGATTTGATAGGGCCTGCGCCTGGAATTCAACAGAGTTCTCCAGAAGAGGGCTATCCAAGAGGTATACCTTGTCTGCCCCATGCTCACTAAGCCTATTCACCAGTGCCGGATTGTCACGGCCTACCAGTACAGCAGAGAGTTCGTCACCAAGCCTGTCGGCAAAGCGGCGACCTTCGCTCAGCAATTCCAGGGAGACGTCACAGAGTCCCCCCTCATCACACTCTGCCAGAACCAAAATGCCTTTGTCAGCCGACATCAGACCCCCCGGCCTCACACCTATTCCAACCCACGCCAAACATATATGCCCCCTGAAACGGAGGTCAAACAGCAGAGCCTAGATGATTCTAGCCATCCTAGACGCCTCCAGGGTAGCATCAGGCAACCTTCTGACACCGTTGCAGTCGCCAACCCTATGAAGTTCCTTGACCTGCTCCTTGAGAGCATAGTAAAGCGCATTGTCTTCCTGACCACCGCAGGCGAGGATCACCGTATCAACCCCTTCAATGCGACGGTCTTGCAGCGTGAAGATGTTGGAGATAACCACCGTATTCCCGGTGATTTCTCTTACCTTGTGGCAGGGGGTGAAGGTAACACCATTCCGGTATAGCCGGCCGTAGATCGTCTGCTTCTGCGGCGGATCGACGTGGATTCCTGCACTGTACTCTTCCGTGACTATCTCGACCTTCTTGCCTTGCTGGGCGCAGAAATCGGCCACAGTCAGGGCCTCCATATTCTGCTCACCGGCGATAACCACCACATTCTGACCAACCTGAGCTTTGCCCATCAGGACTTCCCTGGTCTCCACCACATTCTTCTGGTTCACACCCGGAATCCTGGGGATATAAGGAAAAGAGCCGGTGGCTACTACGACCGCGTCGGCGTTCATCTTCTTGACCATGTCTGCCGTAACCTCGACTCCCAGATGCACATCCACGCCCAGGAGTTTCATTTGGTGGGTCAAATATCTAGGCAACTCCAAGAAACCATCTCTCCCAGGAGCCTTGCCAGCTATCAATATCTGTCCCCCTAATTCAGAGCCCCTGTCGTACAGAGAGACCTTGTGACCCCGCATAGCCAGAACTCTGGCTGCTTCCAGGCCGGCAGGGCCTCCACCAATCACCACCACCTTCTTCTTCGTAGCTGCTGGCTGAACCTGTAGCCACCCCGGCTGGTACTCTCGCGTCACTTCGGCATTAACCGAGCAACGTATGGGCATCATGGCCGAGGCATTCTTGATGCAGCCTTCGTTGCATCCCAGGCACTTGCGGATTTCCTCCACCCTCCCTTCATGCGCCTTATTGGGCAGTTCGGGATCGGCAATAGTAGCACGGCACATGTTCACGATATCTCCCTGACCGCTGGCGATGATTTCCTCCGCCTGGGCCGGGTCGATGATTCTGCCCCTGACCATAACGGGGATCTTCACTACCTTCTTTATCTCCGCTCCAAGATACACAAAGGAGTTCAGAGGGAAATACATGGTCTCCGCCATGCATTGAATGGATCTATAGGTTGAGGCGGTAATGTCCAGGAAGTCAATTTTCCCTGACTTTGTCAATATCTGGACTATAGTGAGCATGTCGTCCAGAGTATAGCCGCCCTCGGTAAACTCATCACCGCTTATCCTGAGGCATACGGTGAAGTCACTACCCACTGCCGCTCTCACGGCGTCGATCACCTCAAGAGGAAAGCGCAGGCGGTTTTCCAGGCTGCCGCCGTATTGGTCAGTCCTAGAATTAAAGAAGGGTGACATGAACTGCTCGAGCATGTATCCATGGCCGGCATAGATCTCGAACCCGTCGTAGCCTGCTTCACGGCTTATCTTGGCGGCGAAGGCCCAGGCTTCGGTCAGCTCCTTTATTTCCTCAACAGTCATCACATGGGGCATACCCCAGTTGCGGGGGGACAGGAGTGGGGAAGACGACCAGGTGGTCAGACCGATGACCCTGGGAAAGTCCTGAGCGCCCTGGTTTCCACCCTGGACGATGATCTTGGCGCCGAACTGGTGAACCAGGTCTGCAGCTTTCTTAAGCTGGGGCACAGAATCCTTTTGATTGAAGACGTTCGCCCCGCAGCTCTTCTGGTGAAAGCCTAGGCCCTCCGTGATGATCAGTCCAACGCCTCCCTTTGCCTTCGCAGCCCAATACCAGGCTAGCTTATCGCCCGGGAGATTGGTATGCTCCTCACGTATCCAGGTGCCGTGACCGGAGCTGGCGATTCGGTTTCTCAGGGTTATGGTGCCGACCTTCAGCGGCGAGAAAAGGTTTGGAAATTGTTGAGCCATTTTATCTTCCTTTCTGTCTTAATTTTCGTTAACTCGGCCTCATCTAGCCAAACCGGGCTTGGCATTGATAATTGTCCGACCGCTCCTACAGTCCCACGGGGAACTTCCATTCCCCATAGACCTTCATCTGCACTCCAGCCATCTCCCCCAGGGTAGCCTTGGCGCGTGCTGCTTCCATTATCGCTGGATAAACGTTTTCGCTAGTGCGCGTAACCTGCTCCAGTTTTTCCAGGGCCCGGGCAACCTGGCTGTTGTCACGCTCCTTCTTAAACTTCTTCAGCTTCTCAATCTGGCGCCTCGGTGATTCTGGGTCCCATCTAAAAATGGGCACTGTGTACGGTGCCTTCTCCAGACGGAATTTGTTCACACCGACAACATTGATCTCACCGGTTTCCACTTTGCGTTCGCGCTCGAGCGTGGCCTCCTTATACTCTTTATGAACCCACCCAGAACTCATGGCTTTAGCCATTCCACCCATGTTTTCAATCCTAGTCACGTATTCCCAGGCACGCTTTTCCAACTCATTAGTGAGCGACTCAACATAGTAAGAACCACCCAGGGGATCTATGGTGTTAGTCACATTGGTTTCAAGAGCAGCTATCTGCTCCGTTCTAATAGAAAGTAGCATGGACTGGTCTGTAGGCAGGCAGAGCCCCTCATCATATCCGTTGGCATGTATCGATTGGGCTCCGCCAAGAGCTCCAGCCAACACCTGATAGGCGATGCGGATGACATTATTCAGGGGTTCTTGCGTCGTGTGAGTGGAACCAGCACTCTGGCAGTGGACGCGAAAGAGCGCAGAGCGGGGGTCTGTGATTCCATACCTTTCCCTGACAATCTTGTACCACATGCGTCTGGCTGCTCTGAGCTTAGCTATTTCTTCAAAGAAGTCGTTATGTAAACTCATATCAAAAGAGATGCGCTTGGCTAAGCGATCAAGAGGCACCCGGCCTCGTCGCTTCGCTTCATCGACGTATTGTAGAGCGGTGGCCATAAGCATACCCAACTCCTGGACTGCGTTCAGGCCCATATCGCGAGCATTGTAGGAGCCAAAGGAGACAGTGTTCCAACTCGGCGCATGCTCGCAGCACCACTCCATGAAATCCACAGCGTACCTTACATAGGCTTCTGGCGATACCTGGTTTACCAGGTCCAGCACACTCCAGCTAAGCATGTCATTGACTGTGGTGCCCCGCAGTTGCTTTATATCCAGCCCTCTTCTCTCGGCCATGACAAAGTACATCGCTGTCACGAAATTGCCGCAACGATCAGCGATGTATGTCGATGCTTTCTCTATAGGAAGACCTTCGAAGGTTGTTTCAACATCTTCCAGCGAGGATAGCGGCACACCGGCATGACCGATGTCAGCAGAAACCCTGGGGTCGTCAGCATCCATACCAGTCGCCGTCGAGATATCAGGAGCTATGGAGAACCCTGTCTGCCCCAAGGCATACTCTTCACGGTAGAGTTTGTTGGTTTCCTCTGGCGTGTTGAACCCGCTCAAGCGCCTTATGGTCCACAATTGGCCCCGATACATGGTGGGATAGACACCCCGGGTAAAAGGCGGACGCCCGGGAAGCCCGAGATCCCTGTCATAATCGAAGTCCTGCAGATCTTGGGCAGTATAGATATCCTTTACAGGGATTCCGGATGCCGAGACGAGCTGTTCCTTACTATCTCCCATATTGCCAACCTCCCGTAAGATCAGAGTAGGCAGATCGGGTAATAAAATGGGCTAGCATCGATACACTACCACCACTTCTCACCAGTTACTGGGCGCGCGATATGCAAATCCCCTTCGACATTCACGGTTTCTCCACCCCCTAATTTGAACCGTATCACAATCCGTTGCAGTGGTCAATAAGGATCGGAATCAATCGGGTACGATTCTACATGTACTGAGACGAGAATGTCTTTTCATAGAAAAAAACGGGTCTGCCAGCAGAATTTGAAGGGGGAGGAAGGAGCGAGCAGCATGTGGAGAAGAGGAGGTTATTTCCTGCAAAGTCTCACAGCCCCAAGCTGTACGCCTTTCTCCTCAACTCAGTAGTAAGCCTTTCTGAGTCTACCACGTATGGCTGATAGCTTCATTCTTGCAGGCGCTATGGCAGTTTACCTCCTTCCGGCTGCAAACACCATTGAATCCGGGACATACATATCCCACCCGTTTCCTCGTCTCCTCCTTAACAACGGCTACCACTTTGCCATAGTCATCTTCAGCTAGCTCAAAGATATTCTCTGGACAGGCAGCTACACAGTCCCCGCATCCGTTACATTTGTCGGTATCGATGGTAATGAAATAGTCTCCGGTACCATCGGTATAGCCGTAGTTAGCTCTCACGTGGCCCTCCTTGCGACTCGGCCCTTTCTCGGGCAAATAGAGCTGCCCCTAGTGCACCAATAATCTGGGGATCAGTAGCCAGCAAGGGTTCCAGACCTACTTTCTCTTTAACCTTGTTGACCATCCCGACATTCTTAGCAATCCCTCCGGTGATGGTAAAGTCCTTCTCTATTGATACCCTTTTCAGCAGATTGCGGCAGCGGACCGCTATGGCATCGTGCAGGCCGCTGAGGATATCGCCCTTGGGCACTCCTTTTTTCAATAGGGCTAGGGCCTCGGATTTGGCGAAGACAGCGCACACTGTGCTGAAAGGGAGGTCTTGCGTCGACTCCAGGGACAAGCTACCAATCTCATCCAGGGGCACCTGGAGCACATCGGCAATCATCTCTAGAAACCGTCCGGTGCCCCCGGCACACTTGTCATTCATGATGAAGTTGGTCACCCGCCCCTGCTCATCGCAGTTGATGGCTTTGCAGTCCTGCCCGCCCATGTCCAGGATCGTCCTCACTGATGGGAAATACCAGTGGGCACCTCGCGCATGACAGGAAATCTCTGAGATATTGGCATTGGCAAACGGAACCAGAACCCTGCCGTACCCAGTAGCCACAATATAGCTAAAGTCCTTCAGGGACAGGCCGGTCCCTTTGAGCGCCTCAGCCATGGTGAGTTCGGCCGCCCTGACGCTTTCGGGACCAGTGTCGCAAATGCTATAGGACAGCACGTTGCCATCCTCCATGATAACGCTCTTAGCACCCCGCGAGCCTATGTCTACGCCAGCTACAAACATGTCTCCTCCTGACCGCTGTGGAGAAACTTGTCAGTCTATTACCATAGTAAGGCAACCCCCGCGCCTGGTCAAAAAAGTTGCCCCGCCTTCCGCCCGGACGGTCTCAAACCTGACCCTGAACTCTTCCCTACGCCCGTCATTCCACTTTAGTGATTCTTCATCAGCAAGCAAGAAGAAACGGCAGAACCCGTGGCACATCCCGCCGTTCTTGGTTTGGCGCCAAAATGAACTTTTTGCACCGATTTTGCGTATATAATATTGAGGAAAGGGTTGTGGAGACAGGACCTTGGCGAAAGATTTCGGGGCTGAGAACTTTGAAGCCATTTTCCGTGAACACAAGGATATGGTTTACAGAACTGCTTACCTCATACTGGGTGATGCTCACAGGGCAGAAGATGTTTTGCAAGAGGTTTTCGTCAGGGTTCACAAATCCCTGGATAGCTTCGACTCTCGAAAAGGGGCCTTCAGCACCTGGCTCCGCCGCATCACAGTCAATCAGTGCATTACAGAGCGTCGCAATAGTCACTCGGCCTCCTTATCTTTATCTCTCGAGAGACTTGAAGAAGAAGGCCTTGACCCCGAGGATACCGATTCCGAGCGTCCTGAGGAGCTTGCCCTAAAGAGGGAAGAAGGCCAGAGGATACAACGAGCCATGAACACGCTGGACCGAAAGCATCGTGCCGTAGTCACTCTGAGGTATTTTGAGCAGCTTTCCTACGAGGAAATAGCGCAGGTACTGAGTATCCCATTAGGAACCGTGAAGTCGCGCCTGAACACGGCCATTCAAGCTTTGCGCCAGGAACTGGTGGAAGGGAGGTTCAGACCATGAACTGCGAGAACGTCAATCAATCGCTTCTAAGTTATCTCGACAACGAGGTCAGCTTTGACCAAAAGGAGGCTATTGAGACCCATCTGTGCGCTTGCAACGGCTGTAGAGAGGATCTGGGGATTCTTGTGGCATCATTGTCAATCAGCGCATTGCTCAGCGCTGCAACAGAGATTCGCCTGCCTTATCTCTTTAGGGGCTCAACAAAGAATGGTTCGACATGGCGGAAGCCGGTTCCGGAAACCTTGAGGAGCCTTCCGTAAAGAAGGAAGAAAGCGAGTGGTACAGCAGACCATGAAGACCCTGAATCCGAAGCATCTCGCGGCAGTTGCTGTAAGTGCTTTGACGATCTTTCCTGCCATGAGATCCGGAAAGGGATTGAGCATGGCGCTGGTGACTGCTAAGTGCGGGCAACACACGGCCTTTCGGGTCTTGCGCCAGGAATCAATTGGAGGGAGGAGCGTGTCATGAAATGCAAAAAAGTAAATCAGTTGCTTGTAAGTTACCTCGACAACGAGGTCAGCTCTGAAGAAAGAGAAGCTATTCAAGCCCATCTGTCCGCCTGCAAAGGCTGTAGAGAGGAGATGGAGGCTCTTGCCGAGACTCAAAGAGAGCTTCGCCAAGGTCTTAGTGCGGTCGGGGCAGGGGCCTCCGCGCCATCCCATGCGTGGTCGGCGGTAAAGGAGAGGACAGAGGCACAAAAGAGGAGTGGCATGCCCGTTCTGGAGGCGCTGAGGTCGAGGGTGAGAAGCGGCATAGGGAGGCTAATGCCACGCCCCGTCTGGCAAAAAGCGCTGGCTTCCGTGCTCACCGTGGCCATAGTTGCTGGCCTGTGCCTGGGGATACCAGCTTTTTCCAAGCAGCAGGATAGCTTGGGTCCTGGGCCGTCACCGGGGTCCCCTCAGACACCAGTACAGAACGATTTGTGGCCCGAGCCATCGGTACAGTTCGCGCTGTCGCCCGAAACGGATGAGTTGCTGAAGTTCGCTTCTTACGAAGAGTTGAAGGAGTTCGTGGGTGATAATGCGGCGCCTTTCTATTACTATTACTCTCTTGAGGCGGGTGGGAGTGTTGTCGCCAGGATTGCGGGGGCTCCTGGGGCTCCTGCGCTTCTCGCTGTCACTGCCGCAAGCCCTGTTATCTACTCCATCACGAATATTCAGGTGGAGGGGGTGGACGAGGCAGACATCGTCAAGACAGATGGGGAGTTCATCTATCTGGTCTCAGGGACAAAGGTTTTCATCGTGAAGGCGTATCCTGCCAAGGAGACCCGAGTCCTGTCCAGAATAGAGCTGAAACAAGAACCGCGGGAGATTTTTATAAATGGGAACATGCTGGTCCTATTGGGGGACGCCTGGAAGTCCGAGGCGGTTGTCCCCACGTACCAGACCTCCATCAAGATATACGATATCACGGACAGAGAGAATCCTGACCTGGTGAGGGATGTTTCGGTAGACGGCCAGTACTTCGGATCAAGAATGATAGGCGACTACGCCTATGTGGTGGTACGCGCACCGGTATGCTACTACAAGGACGAGATAAGGCTTCCCGAGGTCTACCTGGGCAGTAAGGTCAGGGAAATACCGGCCACGGACATCTACTACTTTGACGTCACAGATTCCCATTTTGGATTCACCACTATCCTGGCGGTGAACACACAGGACGCCGCCGAGGAGCCGTCGCGGGAGACGATAATACTAGGGGCCACCAGCAACTTGTATGTTTCCCTGAACAACATATACGTTACCGTCACAGACTGGAGATATTCGGGCAGCGGCTCTCAAAGCACCAGCATCCACAGGATTCATATAGACGAGGGCAACATAGCCTACAAGGCCAGTGGAGAGGTGCCGGGCACGGTGCTGAACCAGTTCTCCATGGACGAGTATCAGGGCTTCTTCAGGGTAGCTACCACTTCCTGGGAGCGGGCTGGAAGCAAGGAAATGGCGCTCTACCGAAGCCAAAACAACCTCTATGTCCTCGACGTGAACCTGGACATCGTTGGCAGGCTGGAGAACCTGGCGCCGGGAGAGACCATTTACTCGGCCAGATTCATGGGAGAGAGATGCTATCTGGTGACCTTCAAGCAGGTTGACCCATTTTTCGTCATCAATTTGAAGGACCCTTACAATCCCGAGGTCCTTGGTGCCTTGAAGATAACCGGCTATTCCGACTACCTGCACCCCTACGACGAGAACCACATCATTGGAATAGGCAAGGAAACGGTGGCAGCGAAGGAGGGCGACTTCGCCTGGGCTCAGGGCGTCAAGATATCGCTCTTCGACGTCACTGATGTCAGCCACCCCAAGGAAGTGGCCAAGTACGAGATAGGCAAGCGGGGATCGGAATCGCCAGTCCTGCGGGATCACAAAGCACTTCTTTTTGATAGGGCTAAGAACCTTCTGGTGATGCCCGTCTCTGTGGTCGAGAGTGGCTCTAGCGACCCGTGGCAGGGTGCCTATGTATTCCACATATCCCCCTATGACGGAATTAAATACAGGGGCAGGATAACCCATTATGACGGGGATGAAGGCAAAATCCCCTCTCCTTTTTCTATACTTCCAGACAAGACATGGCGGATATTGCCGGTGTATGAAGCAGACTCCTCCTACGCAGTGACCAGGTCTCTCTACATAGGGGATGTGCTTTACACCATCTCGGCCATGAAGATCAAAATGAACAACCTGGAGAATCTGAAGCTGATCAATGAGGTAACAATCAAATAGAAACCGAAAGAGCTTGAGCCACCATTGCGGTAGGGTGGTTGCCATAAGTGGTGGGGGGGCGCGCGAAGCGCGCCCCCCACCAGGTTTTAGACCTAATAAGACAAGGCATGTGGGAGACATGACACACAGGACGATATTGGTATGGTACAATGACGCTGAAAAAGGTGACGGGTGCAAGCTTTGACCGGAGTGATAGGATGAAAACCTTCCAGGTAATTCGCAGTGGCATTGTTTTTGAGCTTCAGCCTGAACCTGAGGGTGGTTATACCATAACTGTCCCAGCTCTACCGGGATGCATCTCTTATGGGGGAAATTTCGAAGAGGCTATGGAAATGATAGAAGATGCCATCGAGGGCTGGCTGGCCGTAGCCAAAGAAGAAAACATCCCCATACCAGATCAGTTTGAATCTGTAGCGAGTAGGGTAGGTCGCGTGAAACGCGACCCAACATCGTGTAGAGCGTAGGGCCGACCAGGATAGTGGGTTCACAGAACCCACCCCACGAGACTTGAATCAAAAGGAAAAGGCCGTAACACCAAATTGGCGTTGCGGCCTTTCGTTCATTGGTAGCGGGGGTTGGATTTGAACCAACGGCCTTCGGGTTATGGGTCTGGTGAGTATTGTCACAAGGGGTTATTTTACGTTCAAGCTGGACATAATGCATCAGGAGGCAGAATGTCGTTTTGTTCGTAAAATGCCGACCAGTGATAACCCGTTTCATTCCGTTGGTTAGCTTTTTGTTAGCTATTTTCTAGCTACGTTTTGAGCGTGAGACGATTTTCGTGAGACCCGGTTTGAAATGGTTCGGAGATACACCAGGTCGGTCAAGTAATGAAAACCTGAAGCTGTACAAGGCAGTGCTGTCCTGGGCGGCTGCTGTTGAGGGCAACTTCTGAGAGGGGATTGGGTTGTCGGGGGTCACATTTCCGAGTTTTGTGCAGCACTGCCAGCAGCAACCGGTCCACACCCTGGGTCGAGTTGAAAGGCAGCTCATAGGCTGGATGAGCGAAACCCGGATTACAGAGTACCATGCCTCGCCTACAGGTGGCCGCCTTGACCGCCTCCCCCCTGGCAATCATTCCTTTGCTCAAAGAATCAATGTGGCTAGCTAGGCGGTTGTTAAAGGTACGTAACATGCTTGAGCGGCTGGCCTTGATCATTCCCTCAAGCTCCGAAGCACTCACCGATGGCGCTGGCATCCCAAACGTCTTGGAGATGTTGGACAGGGCGGTGCGGTAGACAGTGACGGCATGATCAGTAGAAACCCTGATGTCAGCCCCAAGCATACGGCCAGTTTTCATCAACTGGTAGAACGCCCTTTGCTGCTCAGACAGCTTGACCATCCCTGTACCAGCCCTTATGAGCCTATCGGCGTCTCCATAGTACCTTGCGAACCCAATTTGCCTCGATAAACTGCCGTTCATCCTCGAAAAAGCGTTGATAAAGGCTTCTTGAGAGGTGGAACCCAGCCGTAATAGCGACTTATCGGCACGGAACATCTTGCCAAAAGCCGACTGAATAGACTTGTTTTCAGCCCATACCTTCTGGCCGATAGCCTGCCTGACAACAGTGGCCCTCAGTCTTGGCGAGACAGAAGCGAGCTGGTCAGCATTGATGAAAAGCACGGATCCCTGGCGGAAATAGAGGTGATGGCCGCGGGAAATGTTGAAGAGTTCTTTTGAAGAGACTACCCGGATGCTGGTCAGCTCATTGGTGAAGCGTGGGTCCAGCCCTTTAAGGGCGGTGCGGATGGACTCTGAGAATAGGCGGTTGGCTACAATTTCAGTCGATAGGAACGACTCCATACCCCGCCTCCTCCAACATGTCCACCACCCATGGTATGTAGTCCCTATCTCCAGGCTGGGAACGCCTCAGTATCCCAGCTTGATCGCCTTCCGGCATAATGACCTCTACACTGCCGATCCCCTGTAGAAAAGGGTTATCTGAGACGATCTTCCCGTCGTCGGTCAGCGTACCGAGGCGAACGTCCTCAACTACGATGTGGTAGGCCATCTGTGAGTACTATAGACACGACTATTACGTCTGTCAAGATGTGGTTCTGCTCGGTTGGAGTTGGCAAAGGCGGAAGAACCAAGAAGCGTCTACTCTGCATGGAGCTTTAGGCCTCGCCTTTACCCTTGCCATTTAGACCACTCTACATAGTTAAGGGATTGGGAACCCTCTGTCCAACTGGGATCACATTGTAACTCAGAAGTTGCAAGCAAACTGTCCCCCGCGCTACAATTGACCCGTAGAGCTTTTAGCAGGCTGAGAAGGGGGTAACTATGAGCCTTTTGGCAGCACTTTCAGGGAAGTCCACATCCGATGAAGAAATTCTAAGTCAACTCAACGAGGCGGTGATGCAGCTGCAGGCGGATGCTCTAGGCAAGTTGGACGCTTTCGCACTCGGTAAGAAGGAGATTGAACAGAGCCGGCAGAACGTGATTCAGCTTCTTGAAATTCTCCAGGAACTTCTGTCCCAGACCGGTGACCTGCAATTCGTCATTCCAGATACACCTCAGGAGAGCGCAGCAAAGGATATAGTGCTGAAGCTCGAATATCGAGGTAGGCCGAGGGCTGACTGGCTCGAGGATATTCACTCAGCCATATCAAACTTGCGTGATAGCAAACCGCTATCTGATTCCGACTGGGTTTTATTAGAAGACATCGTAGATATACTGGATACAGAGCTTGCCGAAGACTTGAGGGAACTCAGCCGACAGTAATGCGAGCGTATCTGAGGGCAAAGTGCGCACAACTAGAAATTGAACTGAATCGGTTACAGGACTACATTGGCCAACAAGAACGGGATGCAACGCATCCCGTTCTTGTTTCTGATTTGAAAGACCACCTCTGCCAAATGCAGCGGCTGTGCCGACGGTTGTCCGCGATTGCTGAGAATCCCGATGCTGCTTTGTTGAAACGTGCTCATATGTACCTGAGAGATTACGCCTATCTTCAGACATCTCTCAGAGTATGGTATCTCCCCGCATGCTTTTATGAAACGGATACGGATCGGCAATTTGGCAGAATCATACGGCACCTGAATAGTAGGCTTGGTGTGACGCCAATGGAAGACCTTATCGTATCCCACGGGCGCTTTTTCACTACCTTCCCTGGGATACTGAGAGCACCCATTTTCTACGTTCCCTTTGCTCAGCACCAGAGTCTTGGAGATCTTCCCGCTCTGTACCACGAAGTTGGGCATATTGTCTATCAACATAATCCGCTCTTCGCAACCGAACTCCAGGCAGTCGTGATCACCCACTACAGCGAGCTTGCGAGAAGAACTTCCCCTATTCCCAGTGTTCAGCAAGAAGAGCGTTTGAAAGCCCTTTCTTGGTGCGTTCAGTACTGGAATTGGAGGAAGGCTATCCGAATACAAGAGCTGTTCTGTGATATTTTTGCAGCCAATGTCGTTGGTCCAGCCTTCATTTTCTCGTGGATAGACTTAGTTATGCGCCAAGCTGGAGAGCCATATCAGTACTCTGAATGCGACGAACATCCCCCGGATGGGTTCAGGGCAACAACCTGCTTCCAGGCGCTCCCAGCAGCATGTCGGGATGCGCCACTAGTGGAATGGATGCAACAGGTGTTCACTCAGTATGTCAGCGGGAAACTTCAGCGGAGAGATCCGGTTCCCTACGCCATGCTGTGTTCAACCGAGCTTATGGAGAAATTGGTGAATAAGGTCAGCGAGCATCTGGAAAGGATTGGGGTACCGGTCTATGCAGGCCCGATCCCTGATCAGTCTCAGGCACAAGACTTTGCTGATGTGCTCGATCTTGAGGGACTACTTAATGCAGCAGTGGTGAAGCTGTTGGCTGACCCAAACGGCTATAATAGCTGGGAGTCCGAAATGGTCAGAAGACTCTATGCAGCGCTCCCAACAGCCTAATCCTCGTCTTTGAGTAGCGTTTCCCGCAGAAGTTCATCATCCCATCGAACGGTTACAGGCATACTAATGTCAATATCTGGGGCATTCCAGTTGAATTGAGTAAGGCGGAATACATCCTCAGCAACATGTCGGATGTCAAAAGCTCCGCTAGTCTGGGCCACGCTGACTAGCAATGTTCGGGCAGTTTTCCCCTGCTCGTCCCATTTCTCAGGCTTTCCTGTAGTCGTGATGATAGCTCGTCCCTCATCTAAGATGAGGTAGCAACCGGGGAACGGGTTCTGAAAGGTTGTTAGGTCATTTGGAGGCCCTGCAACGCTAAATATGCGCACCGGCAGATGTGTCTTACGAAGTTCCACAATGGCATGCCTTACTGACCCACCGATGATGCCCTCTGATCGTAGTCGATTTAGGGCATCTTCGATACCCTCACTCTCCTTTGGCCATATGCGCCCGTCCCGATGAAATATAATACTTTCGAGGTGGAATCCCTGAGTCGCTATTTGCTTAACTGATGAAAGGAGTTCGTCTCGGATTCTCCTGGTCTTGATCGCTTCTTTTCCACCGCTACTACCTGTCCTCCGTCGCATCTCTCGGCCCCCCTTACCAAACAGGTATGTATAGACGACTCGTGAATCTTGAACGTCTATGCCAACATATAGGTCCTGGTGAAGGAGATCAGCAAGAACCCAAGGCTTGCTTCCTGTTGCGATCAAAACACCAAGGGCTAGGTTGCGCAACTTGGATCTGTTAACGCAAACCTCCTGGACATTCCCTTCATGAATACACTGAGAGAATACCGACCTGCATGTCTCTTTGAGGAGGGGATGGACCTGGCTGACGGCCTCTGACGGTAGTACGCAAACCAGAAGAGCCCTCCGATGATCCCTCACAAGTGTTTCTGCCTCCGAGATCAGATTGCGTCCCTCTAGGTCAGGGGCGTAGGGAATCTGTCGCGAGAAGCTAAGATCCAGGCCAGATTGAAGCTTGACTTCAGTTACCAGCCTCTGCACAAATTCCTCTCTCAGCCGCCTGCTAAGCGTATTAGGGCAAAGCAGAAATGCGACAGGGAGTGGCTCGGTGTGAAAGGGATGGCGCTCATAAAGAGCCTTAATCTTTGCAGGGCCCCAGTGGCGGATAGGATACGGCTCATTGGTGCGCTTTTGGAGGGCATCTATTCTGATGATGTGACCCTGACCAAATTCGAGCCCCGGCACTTGAAAGAAAGAGCCATCTATATGTAACGGCTCAAAGGACAAATCTAGCGGAACATCCCCATAACAGACTTGCCCCAAGTCTTGAAGGAATTCAGATATTAGCTTCATCCGCACTTGCGGACTTAGCTGTGGGGGAATCGAGCATTGTCGCAGGCCAATATGCTCTGTGGTAAATCTGGGGAAAAGGCGACTGACTGGGACAGGGAAGGGAGCCGTGCCACGCTCCTTATCCTGTACATAATACACTGCCTCTTCATCAGGACTGAGGCTGCTACTGATCTGGGGGTACCGCCTGCGATAATACTCCAGCACTGTTTCGTTCAATTCCTCTAGCCAGAACTCCGCTATCGTTTGGCCTGTATCTCCAGCGTAAAAGCACCCAAACTTCACAGGCCCGTTGTCTCTTAAGAAGGCTCTTCTATGCTCCATCCGAACATCGCAGTGCTCGCGTAGCTGTTCCTCAAGCCCACGATCTCTATAGTCAAGCAAGGAGAGGCGGGATACATAGCGTGTCGCAACATCCACAGCAAGAAATAATCTTCCGCCTCGGATGGAAGTCACCCCAAAAGAGAACCCACGATATGCGTTTATGATGTCGGAAGCTTTGTCCTGATTATCCGGCGACACACGGAAAAATCGAGTCCAGGTGTCGCGCCAATAGTTAGGCTGATTTCGAAGTGTATCTGAAAAGGCGCGCTCCACCATGCTAGCGACAAACTCCAGATCTGCCCCGCTTGCTACTCGAAGGTCTACAGAAATGATCTCATCCGTGGGATCAACGTGGTAGGTCATATGAGGCACATCTTTGAAAGTGAGATCAGCATTAGTCATGTCGACGTCGGCTGGCATGATGAAATACGCGTCGGTGTCTCGTGACCGTGGAAAGACAGGGCACTTGAGGCGCCTCCTCCACATCTCATCTGCCCATTTCTGGACACGGACTGGTCTATAGTTATCATCAGGTAGCCGTTCTCGAACTTTGAGTAACCTGTACCTAAAATCGAGCTGCTGGGAATTTCGTATTTCGAACAGGGTGTATGCTAGCACCTCACCACTCCCTGCATATTCGCTGAAATGGGCAACGCTCGCAAATCTTCACATGCCGGGCATAGCTAAAATCCCGAATATCTGCCACGCCTGTATCAGGATCAACCATGAGTGCGCTAATGTTTTCTACGCTTCTCCTGATAACTGCTAACCGGTTCCACTTAGCTTCGGGGTCCAACGTAAAAGCTTCAACCTGCGGAGTCTCCAAGTTAACGGCATACGCTGTGGTGTCCCTAAGCTCAATACTCAAAGCCAGGTGTGGCCAAAGAAGGTAGCACTCCATTTGCCCCGAATAACTTCGTGCATCAGACTTCCCAGTCTTCCAGTCATAGATCGCAAATCGGCCATCGCTGTTTCGCACAGCAAGATCTACCTTAACTGTGACCTTTGTAGTCTCGAAGTCAAATGCTGTAGCCCCTGGCCCAAATGTCGGGGGCTCAATCCAAACCCGGTTAGCGGTGGCTAGAATCTGCGGAATCCTCAGGGTGTCCCGAATGTCACCGAAATTGTCCAAGCAGGTTCTGATCGTAGTTAGTATCCTGCTGAAAGTATCAAGCGGTAGCTGGATTCCATATTCATGCTCAAAGATAGCACCAAACTCCTCTCCTGCTCTCGTTGGCGCAACTTGGCGGTAGAGTTTCCTCTCAGAAAAATTCCACTGGCGCTCTGCGAGGTCCGCAGCCTTTTCTCGAAGGTCTTCCACCGACCAACGATGCCCGTTTGCCAGTTCCTTCAGCGACTTTGCAACAGTGGTATGCAAAAGGTCACCGACCCACGCCGAGAGTGTTTTTAGTTGCCGCAGAATCGCCACCTCTTTCAACAAAGGCTTCCTTGAATTGCGACGCGCTCCAGCCAAGTAATGAAAGAATAGCTGTCGCTCGCAGACTTCTAGCAGGTTGCCTTTCGAATACGACCATGATCGCTTTGTCGAGTCCATAACGCTTGCTGTCTTACGGAATATTGAAGGGACTGTAGAAATGTCCCACGCCCTGCGGCTCCAGGCGGTTGCCGAACAGGGGCCGCAGGCGAATCTCCTGGTTGCGCCAGTACATCTTGGGCTCCACATCCATAGTCAGCTTGTCCACGGGCAAGAGAACGACCGGACTGCGGCGCAAGAGCCTCTCACCAGCCTCATAGAGGATATCGTGGAGTGGCTTCAAGTCACTCATTGTTGCCATGATTCGGTCCAGCCCTGCAACCTTAACTCGCCTGGGCAAAGTGTCCCTGGCTTGAAGACGTTGAAGGAACTGAACAATGCTCATTACTTCTGAGTCATCCTCGTAGCGCTGGCCAATAAGCCCCCTTTCCACCAGGTTGTAGCCGGCCTTCAATCCTTCCATAATACGCCCTCTACATTAGCCTCCGCTTCCCAGCTCCCAGCGCCTCGGCATGCTCCCGCAGGCGGTCATAGACCTTCACCCCGGTCTTCTTGTAAAGTAGGTCCAGCACCTGCACTAGGCCATCTCGCCGCCACCGCTCCAGCTCAGGTCGGATGTCCAGCCCGCTCTCCAGGACAGCATACAGGTAGTGGGCAATATCTATGAGAGGAAGAGGGTGTCCCCGCTCTATCTCTTTCTCTATGAACTCCAGGCGTTTTGAGGGAGTCATGGGCGCTATGGTCCGCCCTTTGCGCTCCTCAAGATACTGGCGGCGGTTGAACTCCTCCAGACTGAAGCCTCCCCCGGTAGTGAATCGCTTGCGCAAGTCGTCCCAAGTCAACCCCCTCTCCCCGGCAATGTAAAGAAGGTAGAGTTGGGTGGTTTCATCCAGGCCAGCGGGCAGTAGCTTCAGTTCGTAGGACTTGATGAGGAAGTCTACCATCCCCTCAATCTCGTCCACGGCGGTATCCACGTCCACGGGCTGGCCACCCCGCATGACATTGGGCCAGTGCCTCGAATAGACCTCCAGGCAGCGCCCCATGGCAATGACGAAGAGGTCCGCGTCGCTGATGCGCCGCCCTGAGCGGCGGATGGCTCCCACTGTCTCCTCAACTTTGGCATGAATCTCGTCCTTGAGACTTTCCCAGGCAACCCGCCTTGGCTCCTCCAAGCGCTTGCGGCATACGAAGGGAATGTCATACGCGATGCCACCAGTTTTCAAGAGATGCGTGGAGGTCTTCATCTCGGCATGAACAGGGTAGACAGCCGAGACATAGAAGCCTGCCTCCACGATGCTCCGTAGGACAGATTTCCAGGCCCAAGGTTCCTTATGGTGGAAGGTGAAGACAAATGGCCCATCATCCTTCAGCACCCGGTGAGATTCCTTGAACACCCGAGTGAGTCCCCCGAAGAAGAAGTCCTCCGCATCCTTCTCTGCCTGCCCGGGCTTCTTGCTGGTGTTATGACGGGCAGTGTTCTTTACGATCTCCCTAGCCCTCGGTGATACCTCCGTTTCAAACCAGGGATACTGCTCCTTAAGCCCCAGCTTGAGCCAAACATAGAAGAAGTCAGCCAGCTCCGAGTACATCACATTGTCACAATAGGGCGGGTCTGTGATGACGGCGTCCATCGAATTGTCAGCCAGGAAAGCCATGTCTTCAGAAGTATCAGCCCCGAGTGCCACTTGACGTTTATCGCCTGCGAGCCGAAATTGGCTAACTTGGCTCAGGGGTAACACCCGGTCAACTGTGCCACTTTCTCCCAATTTCAGGCGGGCTGCTTTCCCGCCCCTGATAGTAATCTCATACGGTGAAACACTGTAAGTCTTGGCTGCTCTAACTTTCTGCCAAGTGCCTGCAAATGAATTTCCCCCACCCCTTGTGCCCCATATATTGCTCTCAACGGGCATGTTCGTCGGCCAGTAAGCATGGCGAGAAAATAATGGCATGATTTGGTAACTATCCGCCCTATACCGACAGAACATGTTGCTGAAATCTGTGAACTCTGATAGCGCCAGCAACCCAAGTTCCCTTACATTCTGATCCTCTATTCTTAGAATCTCCTTCAGCAGCAGGGAGAGACACAGGAGCTGCCGCTCGTTGAACATTTGGTGGAAGTATTTGTAGCCGTAGTTGATAGGCCGGGGATCGCTGCGCCCTTCATTGGGAATCTTGGCGCGCGGGAAGAGCAGCCCGTCCTTCAGCCGCTGAAACTCTGCTCTGGCCTCTTCGTATAAAGCCTTATCGCTGCCCGTGACCCCTTTATAACCTCGGCGGCATGCGGGGCAGTAATACTCCAGGGCGAACATCTCGGCCTCGGGCGGGCCCTCCCGCCTCTGGATAGCCTTGAGAATGTTCTCCTTCTGCCCGCAGGCGGGGCAGGTGTATTTCCCACCCCCGGCGTATCCCTCTTCCGGCACGTATTCCATACCACACTCGGAACATTCCACAGGGCTGTCCAGGGAATCAACATTGCTCTTGATGTGATAACAATGGGGGCAAAAGACGATATGCTTGCTACTCTTGATGGCGATGCGGAAGGAAGGAAAGAGCTTTACCTCTTCGCCACAAGCCAGACAGGGCACCTTCTTCACCCAGAAGGCATACATGATGTCAGCCTCATGGCCTTGAGGACAAGTAGTGCGGTAGTAGCGCTTGAGCCGGGGGGCGATAGTTCTCTCCAGGTGCTTGAAGGCAGCGTCCAGGGCATCAAACTCTACCGGGTCTATCTCCTTCTTGGTGACGAACCAGGCCACCGGATTGAGATCGATGCCGACCACCTTGCACCCCAGGCGCAGGGACTCCACCACCGTGGTGCCTCCGCCCATAAAGGGGTCCAGGATGATGGGTAGCTTGCCCTCTTTGTTCTTAAGCTCGTTCTTGGAGTAGAAGCGGCTCCACAGGCGGCGCTGGTTCTCCTCCGGGGAAAGAGAGTCGTCCCACTCGGCGAAGGCAGCCAGGATAAGCATGCGGAAGACACTGCCCAGGCGCCTGGCCCACCACTTGTGAATCATATATATAGGGCGCCTCATACCTAAGCCTGTTTCAGCAGTGGCGACCTCGTTTAAGGCTTCTATGGGCAGGTCACGCTCTATGTAGCGCATGGCGACTTCTCACTTCTTCGTTGGCGGGTGGAAATGTGTCTCAGAGCGAAGGGACGTTGGAAAATCACATTTCCCACACCAGAGGTCCCGATCAAGATTTTTGTGGCGTGTCCATCCATGGTGGTCTTCAAGCGTTCTCTGAACCTGACGCTGCCAATTGCCGCCTTTGTGGAGAATGTTGGCAGGCACAAGCGAACCAAATTCCGGATAGACAACGGGGTTGTTGCTCGCTGCAAGCTGTTGAGCGCAGTTCAGAACCGCTGAGTCACAGGCAGGGCAAAGGGGCCATGGCCAACTGCTATAGTCGGGCTTCGTATGGTTAGAATTCCAACTGCATGAGCGCATTTTACTTCCCTCGCAACATTCAGCTTCCCCTTCATCTCCTGCAGAGAGACAAACTCCCCTTCTTGCCCTCGGCCCAGGCTTTACGGGACCTCTTTACCTGGTGCGCCAGTTCCTCGCCGCCCAGGATCTCCGCCGTTGCCTCCCACTCATCCCTCTCCCTGAGGTAGGCGGCAAAGTCAGCCACCGCCTTAACCCTGTCCTCTGAAAGGGACTTGACCTCTTCCAGTAACTTGCCCTTGTAGCCACCAGCCTTAGCCACGATTCATCACCCCCTCTTTAGCCTTATCACAGGTACCAGACACTCCATGAGTGAAATGCCGCCATGTGCCACATCCGACTGCTTGCCAGGGGCACTCCAGTAGTAGCGCCCCCGGACATAGCACCCCTTATCATCGAACAGAACATAGGTATGGTCTTTGGGAAGAGCACGCAGCACCTCAAACTCTCCGGCATTCGGGCCATCGAATGTGATCCCCCGCTGGGCACCAAAGAGCTTCAGAAGCACCTTGCGATTGGAGACGGGGGCGTGCCAGAAAAGGGCAGCGGACTGGGCATATACATAGCCATGGTCAGAGGTGAGCACCACCTCCTTCGTTTCCAGCATGTTTAGAATCTTGAGCAGAGCCTCCTCCGTCCGTTGCAAAGCAAAGGAAGGGGTAACCCCCTTGCCTTTCATGGGATGCATCAGTTCGTCTGGAAAGGAAAGCCATACCAACGCCTTTGGTCCCTGCAGGAAGATCGGAACATCGCCCGACCTGATGGAGCGGAAGGTGAATCCCTGCCACTTCTTGGGCATAGCTGCCGCTCCTGCTACTCCGAAGACATCACGGAAGAAAGCCCGTGTCGTCGATGGCACCCCTGAGTAGGCATAGGAGTATTGTGCAGGGTCGAAGCCCTTTTCTTTGAGCCGGGGCATTAGCCAGTTGGCCTCTCTGAGGGAGAGGCCGTCCAGCACAACGATGGACGCCTCCAGGCAACTGAACTCGGCTGTCCTGTTCTGGGATCTGGCCCGCTCCAACAGCAAATCGTAGAGTTCAAAGTAGGTATCCCTTATGAACTCCTCCAGATTATTGGTCTCGCGCTCTTGCTGGACATAGAAAGCATCCACATCGCCTGAGTCACCTGATGTCCATATATCATTTAGAGCCTTGAACAAAGGGCCGACAGGATCGTCCTGGGTGAGAAGCTGTGTGACAAGGCTATTCAGATTCATGCTTCTCCACCTCCAGGGTGGCCTTGATGATGCCCTCTGAGGGAACGGGCAGCTTGCCCAGGAGCTTCATCAGCTCGTCCTTCGCCATAGCCCGAGGCATCCATAGCTTTACAGACAGCTCAACCTGGCTGACGCCTTTCTTGCCCTTGAAGTCCGCCAGCAATTCTTCTAACTTGCTCGCCTCTTCCATCGCCTTACCTCTGAGAGATATGGTGACAGAAGCAACTTTGTCACCCGAGGAGAGACGTCCCTCTAACTCAGTGACCATCTTGAAGGGAGTAGTATGTTCCTGGCTAGCAAGGGGCACAGTCTCCCTTTCGGCGACCTTTTTGTCCTCTTTCACCGCCGTGCCGCCTTCGGGCGTCCGCTCATACTCTGTAGTTTCCCCAGGCACTACCTTCTCCGGCTCTTTCTCGGCGGTAATGGCCACCCCTCCGGGAACCGATGGCCCATACTGCGCCAGATAAAGCCGCATCTCGTCCAGGACTTCGTGGCACGGGTTGCTCTTATCATAGAGGCGCTTGTCCAACTCCAATATGATCTCACCGCTGACGCAGAGGCTGCGTACTCGGGAGGGCAAGGTTTCAGCATCCAGCAAAAGAGGCCTCCCCACTTGCTTCATGAACATACTTTTCAGCTCATCAAACCTTCTACCTTGCCCCTGGGCTTCGGCCAACTCCGTTATAATGGCATCGTCCACCACCTCGGTGCTAGCAGCGCTCCTGACCTTGTCGGCGATGTCTTCGGTGCTTAGCTCACAGGCGACCGGGCGGAAATATACCTGGGCACCTTTGCCACTGGCCTTCATCCACTCTCCATAAGCCCGCTGCACCCGGTTTCGCAGTTCATCCTCTTGTTGCTGCTGGTATTCACTCAGGGCTTTCTTCTTGTCTGCCCCTACCTCTGTTTCCATAGCTTGGCAAACCAGGATGCGCTGGGCCCTAATTAGCAGCTCTTCGCTTTGAGCAAGATCGCCCCCGGTCTTGGGACGAACCAGGATAACCATATTTCGCCATTCTCTGCCATGAAAGATCTTGTCCCGGATGTCATCGCTCTCCACAAACTTGGTTGACACTAATATCCTAAGCTGGCGGGTATCAGGAATTTCGCTATCAAGTGGGTAGATACTGACGTCCATACCCTTGAGGAAGCTCTTAATAACCTCAGCCAGCTTGCTCTGAGCAGCCTTGGAGTCTTCCGCAAGCTGTCTTTCAGCCCGGGCATTGATACTAATGGGGAGGTTTTCCTCGTCTCTAAACACATAACGACCATTCAGCGGATGGACAAACCAAGCATTCAGAGCACCTTGCCTAAGCTTGGATAGCACAAGGTTTATCTGATTTATGTCCCTCTGCAGAGTAAGATTTCCCAGGACTATTTGCCCCTCATTTGCACCGGGCTGGCCCGCCACAAAGGAACGAAGAAGAATTGTGGACAGAATGCCCCTAGCCAGCTTTTCGTCTTTGGTCCGCTTGATGTCGCTGAGACACCGTTCCACCAGCACCGGCTCCAGCTTAAAGAGGTCATCCTGAACCTCTTCATTTTCTGGGTTTATGTCGGAGGAGAGTAACAGATCTCTCTCTGCAGCGCAGTCACGGAGGACACTAGAGAGGAGATAGAGGATGCCACGGGTATTCTGATAATTTCGGGAAGCACCAAAGCTCTGGAAAAGAACCTCCAAAAGCTCGGGGTGAAGGGGGTAGTATTTGAGCATTTGGGAACGATAAGCATCGATAGGCTCGACAACAGTTTCCAGGGAACCCTTGATGTCTGCATAGCGCTTCACATAGGCTTCCACCACTCTCTTGGCCTTGGCCTTGTCGATGCTTTGGAACAGCCTGAACCGAATGACCTCCGCCTTGTCCTCCGAAGCTCCCAGGTCTTGAATGAAGACCTGCTCCCTGCCCAGCCTTCCCAAGATTCCTTCACTCCTACCGTATAGCGAAATCAAGACAATCAACTTGCAGTCGCTATCTGAGCTTACCTCTGAAAGGACCTGGAGGAAGTTGAGGTTGCGAGTTTTCCTTACAGGGTCGGCGATGGCCTCATACCAGGATTCGAGCTCATCCATGATAATGACAACTGGTTCCTTGCCGATGGCTTCTTTGAACTGGGTGATGGTCGGATAGTCACGAATCTGGCCAAGCATGGAGGCCTTCCCTAGCCCCTTGAACACGGGCTCCCATAAGAACTCTGGATTCCCCTCTTCCCCCTCCATCAACTGCAACACAACTGGCATAGCCTGTGGTAATTGAACTTTGATAGACCACCTGTCCTGCCAGGCTTTGGCCACATTAGGAGCCGCAAACAGGTGGTATAGCACAAGCAGACAGTGCGACTTGCCGGTGCCATAGCCACCGGCAAAGATGAAAGTGCCATGAGCTCTTCTACCCGAGAGCCGCTCGGTTATTGCTTTTAGCGCCTGGGAGAGTGCATGGGAAGGGTAGGTTATGGAAAGGATGCGATCGGCTGAGGCTTCTGGCTTGGTTGGGATAGTCACATTATATAACCTTACTATCCCGAAGATGTCGCCTTTCTGGGCTTCATCAGAAAGTGAAACAACATCGTTGATTAACATGGTTACCCCTCCCAGAGTCGCTTTCTGTGAAGTATCAGCTGCACCTAAAGAATGATCAGCATCAGGATTTCAGTATACTCCATTTTGTAGACCTTGAGAAGACAACGAATTGTGAAGAATTTCTCAAAGGTCACAACTTTTCGTCAGCTTCTGGACTCGCCAAATCCCTGGCAGGGTCTATCTAGCTCTATGGCGACTGACCAATCTATCGACTCCCAAAGCAACTAATCCCACCCCAAATCCCCTGGCCGGGCTATCTTGCAGCCATTCCTGCCCTGATTATTTCCTCTGAAGTCTTGACGGGACAGACCAAATGAGGTACTTTTTGCTTACCTACCACTGGCGGATTTTAAGCCGTCCCGAGGTGGCCCATTTGGGTGACCGGTGACACCTTGACAAGTACTATTATGATGGTCTAACATTCTGGCGCAGCTTTGTCCGAAAACGTTGAGCGTTACATAGATTCATGAACTATGTTCTGGGTTGGAGGGAGAAAAGGCTATGACCCACATACCTATGCTTCTTAGCGAGCCTATTCCAAAAGTAAGGTGCCTCCAATGTGGTGAGGAATACGAGTATGATCCTGTTGCAGGATGGGGTTGCCTCATACTGACAGATGAGAGGAATGCACCAACCGTCATTCTGGGAGTATGGTGCAGTAACAGCTGCCTTAACGAATGGCTTAATAAGCCTCAAGCTAGGCGCTCACTGGTGTCTGAATAGTGAGATTCTCCACGGGTCTTATCGCTACTGTCGGTTGGTCTTCGATCTGGCTAAAGATGAACCATTCTGGGTAACTGCCGTAACATGAATATATTATTGCAGAGTCTCATTCTATCAGGGCAGCACCTATCTTTGTTAGATGATGTCTTCCGACAACATTACCCACCATATGCTGAAATCACTAAGAAGCTTTTGAGCCTCCCTATCATGCATCCCGAAATGCTCGCGTCCGCAAATCCGCTGGCTGCGAAATCAGGTCAGACCTTTTCAACCATTATACCATCCCAATCTCGGCTTGGACGAAGGGTGACAGCCTTGGCCTAAGATTATAAACGTGGCTGCTCAATAAGGCCAACCTCTGAGAATGGGCTGGCTCTTGGGGGCACACAACGTCAAGTTGTTGGGCCCAGCGTGTAATCAAGAGATGACAGGGATAACTAGCCTACCGCTCGTAGGAATAGCCCTTCACGTAGTTGTGGATGGTCGGTTTGCTCACGCCCATCATCTTGGCAATCTGCCCCATGGATAGCCCGCCATGGTGAAGCTCCCTTGCCTTCTGGATACGCTCCTCAAGGGTCATCCTCTTGGGCAGCTTCATTGCCGGAGGTTCTCCGCCGGCTGCAAAGGCATGGCTTAGTTTGGCGGTCCAGAATGTGGGCAAATCATTCTCCAGAAGCCCCATGAAGTCGGCATCTGGAGAGTAAACGTAGCTCCACCTTCTTCTTTCGCCCTTCACTGTGCCAAAGGCTTGTTTTGCCTGGGTCGCAATTCTAGCCAGTTCAGGCCTATCAAACTCTAGCTGAAGCATCCCCAAATCCTTGAATACCACCACGTTGGCAGAGCTAGCGATATTTCTATCCACTTGGCGGGCTTCCTGGCTGACGAAGACAAGCGTCTGCTCCCTTTGGCGAGATAGATTTAGGATGCGGGACATCTCTCTGCTTCTAGCTGCTAGGCTCTCCCTGGAGTGATACCGCAGATAGGCTTCGTCCACAAGCACGATAGACTTCTGGGGGATGTCTTCGAAGCTTTCGGCAATGCCTATCCAGTCTGGGAGAAGCTTCTGGCCTTGCTTTGGAAGCCCAAGAACGTAAGGTGTCAGCACATATCTGCATAACTCCAACAGCCGATAGCCCAGGGCGGACTTACCACTGCCCCGCTTCCCTAAGATTAGCACCACGGAGGGGTGGGCGATAACCTCCCGCCATCTAGCATCGACCTCAATCTGGGCTTCAGTTCTAAGTGCTGGCGAAGTAATGGTCTCGGTTTCCCCTGCTGGCTTGTTATCAATCTGTTTGAAGGCAAGTGACCAGGCTTCAAAAAGCCGGCGTTTACTTTCCTGCATCAATACCTCTTGGCACTGTCGCCATAGCTCTACCAGGAATGGCTCCAAGAAGGGTGAAGCAATGGCAAAAGTAATGCCTGCCTGGAGTCGCCTGCCTTGAGGGGCGACAGCGAGTCCCAATAGGCCCCACAGAGCAGCGGAGTAATAACCGTTGTCTGTCGGCTGATTACTGACCATTCCAATATGTCGCCGTCTCAAATGTGACATAATAGCCTCTGGGAGCCATTGTAAACGAAAAGTCATATTCGTTCAATACCCTTCAACCAGCTTTGAAATTGAACGGCTGCCCGTTCAAAAGCGTCCAATTAAACGGCTGGTCGAACACCTGATTCAACAGTCGCTTTGCTACCTTTGCAGTAGGAAATGGTATATCCTCCGCTTCATCATCTTCGGGCGGACAGAGACCATCGGTTGGAAACAGCCAGTCCAGCATTTCGCACTCCCAGCCTTCACCAGCTATCCTTTGTTTGCTACCACCCAAAGTCCACCCCTTGTTGTACCCGCAGAGATTCCTCAGCTTGCAGGGTCTTGAAATACCTTAGTGTCATCCTGGCTGTTGTGTGCCGGAGCTGGTCCTGGACAGCCTTCGGATTGCCAGTCACCCTCAGTCTTTCTATAGCCCCGCTATGCCTCAGGATATGCACGGCCCCCACATGGTCGGGCTTAGTGACTCCGGCTTTAGCCATGGCTGCGTCAACAATCTGAAAGGCCCTGGTTCGGGTTATGGGAAAGAACTGCTCTTCGATATTGAGGCCGTGGCGGTAGGCATAGGCTTGCAGTTGCGCTGCAAGGCTAGATGATATGGCTGCTATCCCGGGTTTCTTACCCTTACCGAAGATCTCCAGGTGCCAGCCGGTAGGATCCTGCTTTATATCCCTCGGCCTGACCCTTAATGCCTCGCTGATCCGCAGACAAGCGTCAAAGAGTGTCTGTACCAACAGCCTGTCACGATCCTGGTGTCTGCCAGAACTGCCGGCGGCCTCAGCTATGGCCGTCACCTCAGCCAACCCCAGGTGCGGTACATAACCACTCTCAGCCACCTGTGCCCTGACAATTGCTTGCCTCTGAGCACTTTTGTTTAGCCTTGGAAGCCTTGGGGTCACCGCCACCAGGTTTGTTGACGACTGTGGTCTATCGCCACTGGCTGTCATTGCTTAACCTTCTTGTCCCTTTTGATAACGTCCCTCAGTCTGAGCCTATGGGTTTTCAGGATGCTGTATATATATCCCCGGCTACACCCTAACTCTTGGGCCGCTACCGTTACGCTTCCACACTTTCTCAGCTTGTCAAGAATGTTTTTGACAGGCACGTCCAGCCGTTTCCGTCCTAGACCACTTACCACCACTGTTTTGCCACAATGGGGACATTGGACGTTCATTGGTCACCCCTCAAAACAGAATTTATTTTCGTTCTTTACTGACACTTCATGCTTACCTAGCTTCTATATATACACTGACACTACTCTTGACACTTCACTGACACTTCACTGACAGTTTACTGACAGTTTGAACTGTCAGTGTTTGGACTGACAATTGTCGGGGTATTCTTTAGCTTCAGTTCGTGCCTAAGTGTCAGTATGTCAGTAGTGTCATGCATTTTAGGTGGCCTGCAGCATCCTCTTCTTGCCCTCGTAGTGGTTTCTCAGTACCCCTAACCTGAGTAACGGCTCCACTGTTGTCTCCAGTTCTTTGGCGGCCAGATTCAGATTACGATAGACATCGCGATACGGAACTAGACCCCCGGCACTCTTTACATATTCAACTATCCGCATCTCCTTCTGTTTGCTCTGCGACTGTCCGAAGTTGGCGAATACTTCAGTAACACCTGCTTCGAGGTACCCCCCTACCGCAATAGCCAGTTCTAGGTGATCTGCTGATATAACTTTTGACATGGCATCTGCGGCATAGAGTAGAGCTACCTTCCAGATGAAGTCCTGGACCCTGACAATGAGCGTAGGTATTAAGCCCGGCTGTTGGCAACGCCAGTAATACTGGCTGTAGTATCGCTCAAAGAGCGCCTCTGCCTCACTTGATATGGTTATCTCTCCATCAGGCACACCATCAGCCCATTGGCGGATCTCATTCAACCGTTCGACTACCTTTATGCGCTTCTCCGGGTCAACCTTTGGTGGATTGGGCATAGGGTCCTTTGGCAGCCCATAAAAGTAACACCAACGATTCGCAAAGCCGCCGTATATGTCCCGCTCGGTAAGTGCCTTTTGTAGCCAATCCTGTGTTGTACCAGCCGTGATAGACAGGAAAGGCTCTTTGGCTGGCTTGATGGGTTTTTGACGCACTTGTGCATTGAACACGTCTGATGAATCATATAACTCGTTGAGGGCTGGAATAATGTTGGCCACTGACTCCTGTTTCGCTTTTGCCAACAAAGAATAGAACTCGCCAAGCTCTATGAGTCTAACCTTCCGCTCTCCGGCTAAATCGTCCAGCACCCCTTCGGAACTTCGAATGCCCCGAAGCACCTTGAATGGCGGACTTCCCTCATCTTCTGGGGACAGGTGAAGCCTGTCTAATACGTCTCGGCCTCTTAACCATGTCGTATCTTTCCGAGTTATTCCACTTCTACCTACGAGACACGTATAGAAGTTTGGGTAAAGCTTACGTGCATGATAGACGAAAAGCCTTCGGCCTAGGGTACACCCAAAGACTTGAAGGAAAGTAGCATAGTGGAAAGCGTCCGCTGCTTCGGTAGTATTCGCCACCATGTCTCGATAGTCTGCGAACAAGCCCCGCCATGAGATTTCTGGTAATTCTGGATTAGCGGTGATGGTGATTGGCCTTGAGATTGTCTTTTCCGTAATCGTAATCTCTGGCATGGCTAGTCCCCCGTCAGCAGATCATCGAGTCCTTTGAACCTAGTATCCCAGTCCGCTTCAAAGGTGCGTAAACCGAACCTAATGAGGAAAGCGGCCAGCGTGTCCAAGTGCAGACGTACGGTGGTGTTCCGGTTTTTATCTTCATCGAAGGCGATAACGATGCGTTTCGGCCTCAGTTGACGGACTATCGGTATCACGCCTCGCCAGTTCCCTACGCCTGGTACTGCCAATACCAGATGGCCCAACTTCAAAGCAGCGATGTCAGCTTTGAGTGGCCCTTCCGTAATCCACATTTCGCTATCATTGGAGACTAGCCCTGCCACATGAACCGGCGCTCCTGGCGAACACCCGGCGTTAAACCCTTTGCTTGATAGCCACTTATATTTGCCGCCGCCTACCTCATCGCAACGTACTTGAAGCCCGACGATGCGCTTCTTTATATCTCGCACAGGTATCAGGATACCGACTGGCCCTGCCAACTGACATTGTCCAGCTTCAAGGTAAAACCCGGGCACTCCTGCCAGTCTAACACTCCTAGTTTCAAGTCTTATGATCAACTTGCCTCGTCCGGTGGGCGGTAATGTTCTATAGCATAGGCTGTCAATCTGTGCGTCTGTTAAACCCCGGCGCTGCAAGCTAGCTCGGTGTATGGCTGATAGTTGTAACTCTTCTAGCAAAGCGTTATACGTCTTGTCTAACACGTCGGGCGCTGCTTTCGGTGTCTGTTTAGGGTCTGGTCTAAACGTAGGTAGTGGTGGCAATGGCATGGTTGCGTCCAGCTTGTGAAGCCAACCTGCGCCTTTGTTTCCGGCTGGCTTGTCGCTCTCAATCCTGGCACATATCGCGGCTTTTCCATCCCCGGATACGAGACACCAATCCGGCTTGCCGCAGACCGGACATGGGTTGTGCCGGTTAACCCTCACCCATTTTGAAACTATGGCGGCAGTCATTAGCGGCCTACTTTTTCACTGCCCTGATTAGCGCTATATCGCCTGAAGGTATCCTGTCTGTTGTGGTCTGGCACCAGGGTGGTCCGCCGCCGCTGACGGCACGGCTTGCAACGCTTTGGCTCAGATAATGACTTGCTATGGAAATAGACTTGCTCTCCAGCCGTGAAAGTGAACTCCCGTCCACAATCACAGCAACGGAGAACCTTATCCCGGAAGTGAGGCTTTTTGCCGCCCGGCCTTTGCGTCATAATCCTTCCTTCCTTTCGAGTCGGCTGCTGCCTAATTGTTAGGCTTGCCAGCTTCAGCCAGCATTCGCTGAAGGGCGGCTTTAGGAATTACCAACCGCCGCTCCGATATTCGAATAACAGGTAGCTTCCCCTCCCGACACAAACTGTATGCAGTTGCCCTTGAAATCCCTAGAGCATCCGCCGCCTCGACTACCGTCATTGTCAGGCGTTCGCTCTCCTTCTTAGACATTCTCACAACCTCCTACTTGACAACTATCTCTAGTAGGAATTATAATTCTTAGTAACAGGACTGACAATGCCTAATGTAGGGACTAAGAGAAGCGACTGTTAGGAATAGAGGGATTAAGATGGCAGTCAAGCGCAAACGAGCCAAGATTACACATAAAGAAGAAACCATGATTCTTGACTACTCACGTAGGTTCCGCAAGTTGGGACGAACCCAATTGGCTGAAAAGATTCAGGCAGAAGTCAAATGGTCGGGCAAGCCTCCTGAAATAGAGGTATTGGAGAAAAAAATATCGAAGTATAGAAAAATTAATGACCCCGAGGAGGAACCCTGGGATATGTCTAAACTAGACAAGTATCCCATTCCGCCGGAAGCGCTACCCTCAGTGATACTGTGCTACGTCTATCGACTGGAACATGGCGACACCTTACTTACTGTCCGGGAAGCCAAGTGGGTTTCACGCATCTATGCTATTTGGAAAGACAAGGCAGAAGAGTATGTAAAAGCGCTCGATTATATCGCTTCGTTTCTCGCCCTGGGTGAAGTCAGCATGGAATTTATCGAAAGATCAAGCACCAGGAACAGAGATTTGGCAACTTTGCATAGCAACCTTCGCATGATGAACGTCATATGGCTTTACGGACAAATCACTAGAAAGCCGCCGAGTGAAGAGTTAGTAAGATGGATTAAGAACAAAATGGACGAGTGGCCGGAAGAGCTGAAGGCCCAATTTCCAGATTGGTTTAGGGAGGCAGATAATGAGAGGTCACATAATCAAGCGATACAAGAATAGCTACACGATTGTCCTAACCCTCGGCTATGACCCGGCCACTGGCAAGCGTAGGCAGCAATGGGTTAGCGTCAAAGGGACTAAGAAGGATGCGGAGAAGCGCCTGGCGGAGCTCCTGCACCAGCTCGATACCGGCACCTTCATGAAGCCTGGCAAGACTACCCTGGCCGAATACCTGGAGCGATGGTTGAAGGACTACGCATGGCCTAATCTGTCCCCGAGGACCGCCGAGGGGTATGAACACATCGTCAGGCGTCACCTTATCCCGGGTCTCGGCTCGATATCTCTGACACAGTTGAAGCCCGAACATCTCCAGCGCTACTACTCCGAGAAGCTATCAAGCGGCCGGTGTGATGGTAGGGGGGACTGAGCGCGAGAACAGTACGACATCATCACGTTACCCTGCATGATGCCCTGCAAACGGCTGTCAAGTGGGGATTGCTGGTCAGAAATCCGGCTGACGCAGTAGCCACCCCCCGCTTTCAGCCTCACGAGATGCACACTCTTTCCGAAGAAGATATTTACACTTTCCTTGAAGCCGCGAAGAAGACACCCTACTATGCCTTATTCTATCTGGCACTTTTCACCGGTATGAGGCGGTCTGAACTTCTGGCTCTGCAATGGTGTGACGTCGATCTGGCATTAGGTCAGGTATATGTTGCGCGTACTCTTCACCACCTGCGAAATGGAGGAATTGCCTTCAGAGCACCTAAAACAGCCAAAGGCCGCCGGACCATAGCTCTTCCACCGTCAGCTTGTATTGCTCTCAGAGCGCATAGGGAAGCACAGGAGGCAAGGCGAACCATGCTGGAGATCCCGCTGAGAGAGGATGAACTGGTTTTCTCTCAACTGGACGGTAGACCACTACTTCCTGATACGGTAACCCATGCTTGGGTTAAACTGGTAAGGCGCACCGGCCTTCAGGGAATCCGATTACACGATGCCAGACACACCCATGCTTCCTTGATGCTGAAACAGGGTGTCCATCCCAAGATAGTTCAAGAGAGATTAGGCCATGCCAGCATACAGATAACCCTTGATACCTACTCCCATGTGGCCCCCGGGCTCCAAGCGGCTGCCGCTGTCCGATTTGACGAACTGCTGGCTCCCAAGCGTGACAAAGAGGTAGTTGAAAAAGTTGGTTAGCTATCCGTTAGCTAAAATGAAAATGCCCCCAACTGGACGGGCCATATTGAGGGCATTTTAGCTTCAAAAATGGTAGCGGGGGTTGGATTTGAACCAACGGCCTTCGGGTTATGGGCCCGACGAGCTACCACTGCTCCACCCCGCGATATAAATAAAGGTACTGCTCCAGGGGCAAATCAAGCCCTCGACCATTAGTACGGCTTAGCTAAACGGATCGCTCCGCTTACACCTGCCGCCTATCAAGCAAGTAGTCTCCTTGCGGTCTTACCCCTTTCCTTGCGGAAAGGGTGGGAGATCTAATCTTGGGGTGGGCTTCGTGCTTGAGATGCTTTCAGCGCTTATCCCATCCAGACGTAGCTACCCAGCTATGCTGTTGGCACAACAACTGGCACACCAGAAGTCTGTCCCTCCCGATCCTCTCGTACTAGGGAGAGCTCCCCTCAAATCTCCTGCGCCCACGGCAGATAGAGACCGACCTGTCTCACGACGGTCTGAACCCAGCTCACGTACCGCTTTAACGGGCGAACAGCCCGACCCTTGGGACCTTCTCCAGCCCCAGGACGCGATGAGCCGACATCGAGGTGCCAAACCTTGCCGTCGATGTGAACTCTTGGGCAAGATCAGCCTGTTATCCCCGGGGTAGCTTTTATCCGTTAAGCCACGGCCTTCCCACGTAGCACCGTAGGATCACTTTGCCCGACTTTCGTCCCTGCTCGACTTGTAGGTCTCACAGTCAAGCCCCCTTATGCCAATGCACTCCACAGGTGATTTCCATCCACCTTGAGGGGACCTTTGGGCGCCTCCGTTACCTTTTAGGAGGCGACCGCCCCAGTCAAACTACCCACCAGGCAGTGTCCCCCAGCTTGATCTGAGGTTAGGACAAAGACTCAACAAGAGTGGTATTTCACCGGTGACTCCACCCCGACTAGCGTCGGAGCTTCTCCGTCTCCCACCTATGCTACACATGCCAAGCCCTAATCCAGTGCCAAGCTATAGTAAAGCTCCACGGGGTCTTTTTGTCCCGCCGCGGGTAGCGAGCATCTTCACTCGTACTTCAATTTCACCGAGCCCCTCGTTGAGACAGCGCTCAGGTCGTTACACCTTTCGTGCAGGTCGGAACTTACCCGACAAGGGATTTCGCTACCTTAGGACCGTTATAGTTACGGCCGCCGCTTACCGGGGCTTCGGTTCACGGCTTCGGTTCACTCGAAGACGAATCCACGAGATCCCCTAACCACTTCCCTTAACCTTCCGGCGCTGGGCAGGTATCAGCCCCTATACTTCAGCTTACGCTTTAGCAGAGACCTGTGTTTTAGTTAAACAGTCGCCTGAGCCATTTCTCTGCGCCCCCGCCTGAGCGGGGGACCCCTTCTCCCGAAGTTACGGGGTTAACTTGCCGAGTTCCTTAACGAGGGTTCTCTCGTCCACCTTAGGGCATTTACCCTTGCCTACCAGTGTCGGTTTGCGGTACGGACGCTCACCTCAAACCATTGGGCTTTTCTAGACAGCTTAGGATTGGCTGAGTCGCGTTGGGTTTCCCCTCAGCTTCCCCTCCAACAGAGTCGAAGGAACGCACCATGTCCAATAGGTACGATCAGCCTACCTTTCTGTGTCCCCCAAGGTTTAACGAGGCTAGCGGTGCTGGAATATTAACCAGCTGTCCATCGCCTACGGCTCTCGCCCTCGGCTTAGGCCCGACTAACCCTACGTCGATCAACGTTGCATAGGAAACCTCAGGCTTTCGGTGGGTGTGTTTTTCACACACCTTAGCGCTACTTATACCGGCATTCTCACTTCCCTTTGCTCCACTCTGACTCACGTCAGGGCTTCCCTGCCAAGGGAACGGTCCCCTACCACTCGCCCAAAGGCGAGTCCATAGCTTCGGTGGTGGGCTTGAGCCCCGCTAAATTATAGGCGCAGAATCACTCGACCAGTGAGCTGTTACGCACTCCTTAGATGATGGCTGCTTCTAAGTCAACATCCTGGCTGTCTGAGCAACTCTACTTCCTTTGCCACTTAGCCCACCTTCGGGACCTTAGCTGATGGTCTGGGCTGTTTCCCTCTCGACTATGAAGCTTATCCCCCACAGTCTCACTCCCAGGATATAAGCTATGGCATTGGTGGTTTGGTTGAGGTTGGTAAGATTCTCTCCCCCTAGCTCATCCAGTGCCCTACCTCCATAGCTGAACTCCTGAGGCTGCACCTCAATGCATTTCGGGGACAACCAGCTATTTCCGAGTTCGTTTGGCATATCACCTCTACCCACAGTTCATCCCACAGTTTTGCCACACTGAAGGGTTCAGGCCTCCACGAGATTTCACTCCCGCTTCACCTTGACCATGGGTAGCTCACTCGGTTTCGGGTCTGATCCACGCCACCCGTGGACCGAAGTCCACTACGCCCTATTCGGACTCGCTTTCGCTTCGGCTCCGCGACTACAGTCACTTAACCTAGCGACATAGATCAACTCGCCGGTTCATTCTTCAATAGGCACGCCATCAGTCGCCAAAGGCGACCTCTGACCGCTTGTAGGCACACGGTTTCAGGTACTATTTCACTCCCCTCCCGGGGTGCTTTTCACCTTTCCCTCACGGTACTGGTCCACTATCGGTCGTCAAGGGTATTTAGCCTTGGAGGGTGGTCCCCCCAGCTTCCCGCAGGATTTCCCGTGTCCCGCGGTACTCAAGGTCATAGCCAGAGCCTTGCTCCCTTTCGCCTACAGGACTCTCACCTTCTATGGTTGTCCCTTCCAGGAACCTTCGACTAGAGGCAAGGTTTGTAACTCTGTGCCTGTCTTGGACCAGGCTGCTATGCCTTACAACCCCCTAATGGCATAAGGCTCCAAGGCCCACTCTTCCTTTAGGGTTTAGGCTCTTCCCCGTTCGTTCGCCACTACTAGGGGAATCTCGGTTGATTTCTCTTCCTCGGGTTACTAAGATGTTTCAGTTCTCCCGGTTGCCTTACCTAGCCTATGTGTTCAGCTAGGTACGCCCCGGTTTTACCGGGGCAGGTTTCCCCATTGGGGCATCCCTGGCTAAGCTTGCTAGACAGCTCACCAAGGCTTATCGCAGTCTTGCCACGCCCGTCTTCGGCCCTTGACGCCAAGGCATCCGCCGTGCGCCCTTAGTAGCTTGATTTACTTACCCGAAGCAGTACCAATATTCACTTTTTAAGGTACAGGCAAGGCGAGGAAATACTGTTCACAACAACTGATGGCCCGGGCCTTGCCACGCGAACTATTAGTATAGCACCATGATTCGAGCCCTGTCAAGCCCGCGATTTGACCCTTAATCCGTGGATTGATAAGGGAATCTGAAGCTATGCAGATTCACTTTTGTACCAACCTTCCGGGTGGTTGAAAGGGGTAATACTCTGTAATACCATACCCTTATGGCTAAGGTAGTAGTAACGTTCAAGTTGGAAGCGCAGATCTACTCAAAGCTGAAGGAGATAGCTGAGAAGGAAGGCAGAGAGTTTCTGAGATCTTGAGGGAGTCTTTAACCGACTGGCTACAAAACAAGAAGTACGTTTCTACGTCTGACTTTATTACCTTGATAAAGGAGCAGAAGAACGCTGGCAAAAGCTGGGCAGGAATATCATCCCTGGTACTCGGACGATATGGGATTTCTTTGGACAAAGAAACGATACAGTTCGGAGGCTCAAATGCTCTGAAAGGGCTCGCCTCGGAGGATGCTCTGAACGTTATGTTGCTCGTCAACCCATTCTCATTCTCGGCGTTTGCCTTTCGCTCTTAGTTTCTCGCCAACGCTGAATGCCCTGGCTATGACATCTCCAAGCGCCTGGTATTGACGATCTGGGGATGGAGTGTACGCAAAAGGCTTGATTTTGCTGACGTCTGGCTTGCCATCGGTCAGGCAGTTCTCTGAAACATGGGTTTCCTCAATTCTACCAACGACAAGGGAATGGCTGCCCAAGTCCAAGATGTGGACAACCTTACACTCCAGATTGACGGGGCATTGTTCAATAAGCGGAGCACTGCCTAATTTGCCGTAGAACACTTTGAACTGGCAGACCTCCACTTTGCCTGCTTTAGAACCAGAGGTAATACCACAGTAATCCGTTTCCACTACCATATCTGTGGAGGGTACATTCACGGAAAAAGTCATGTTCTGTCTGATGCCTCCAAGGGTATAGCGATGATGCCGGATGGCCACAGAAATCATTGGTGGCTCGCCATTGGCAATGCCTGACCAGGCTACTGCCATGAAATTTGGTTTGCCATCGACATTTGCCCCGACTAGGAGCGCAGGCATAGGGTAGATCAGCGTCTGAGGCCCCATGGTGATTTTGTTCATAGTCTTTCCTCCAACCAATCGAGTGGTTTTCAGGTACCGAGAGCTCACCTCAGAAGTGAAGAGTGCGTGATTTAGCTAGGATTGTAACCTATTTGAGCCCAGATCACAAAAGAGCAAACAACCGACGTAATGTGACCCCAAGGGCCGTCCCATATTAATTTGCCCCGCCGATAGCCTTGCAGGAGTTCAAGCTGCACCACTTTGCACTCAGCCGTAGGTTGTGGTGGCATAATGCCCAACACAGTAGTCTCTTGGCTGGTTAGTCGGCGGAGCCCACCGACGCATTGCGTTTCATACTTTGGTTTGCTACCCAGCAGGATTAAAGAAAAGCAATTAGGCCTCGTACCCCCAAAAGCGTGGTACAATAGGTTGCACTATCTCACGAGAGGATAACAGGCAATAGACAACCTCATAATTACAAGAGAGATGCCTGGAGCGAACTGGGGGGCACTTGATGCAGACGACTGGCATTTTCTATCACGAGATAATGAGAAATGAACATGCTCCTTTAGACATGAACATCGGAAGAGCTTTCGATGCTCTGAAAGGAGAGGGTCTACTCTTGGAAGAAGGAGTAAGTTTCTTTGAAGCGGAACCAGTCACTGAGACTCTTGTCCTCAAGGTGCATACCGAGGAGTGGGTGGCGGAGGTTAAGAGAGGAGGATACTGGAAAGTGAGCCTTTATTCAGCGGGAGCCGTTGCAATGGCTTTCGATAAAGTCCTCTCCGGCGAGATGCATAATGCCCTTGCCCTTGTTGGGGCCGGTGGACACCATGCCCGGAGGGATTACGCCTGGGGAGGATGCTACATCAATCACGAGGCCATTGCCGTAGCTCTGGCAAGGGAAACCGGCAGAGGAACAAGGTTCGCCATAGTTGATACCGACACCCATCACGGCGATGGCACCAGGGATATCTTCTCAGAAGACAAAGATATTCTTCACATCTGCTATTGCGCGTACGGCAAAGGAGAAGGAAAAACCAAAGTGTGTCTTCCCCATGCATCTGGAGACGACGAGTTTGTACGCAGATTTCGCAACGAGGTCCCTCCCCTCATTCGCGAATTTGAACCAGAGCTCATTCTGTGGTTTTGCGGTCTCGATACCCACAAAGACAGCTACGGAACCAGAAAGCTTACGGAGAACTGCTATCCTCGGCTGTGCGAAGTCCTGATGGAAACAGCTGAGCATGTGTGCCGGGGGAGGCTTATCGTCAGAATAGGATGCAACGCGCCTTCCTATGTGGCAGCAGAGGCGCTTCCGAAGATGGTGAGGATTCTCGCCATGAGAAAATCGTGACCATAGGCAACAGTCTTCCTGCACTACTGCTATCCGACGACCAACACGCCATTGAGATAGAATTCACCAATTGACCAAGGGGCCAACAGCCCGGTTACGTGCTATGGGAATCTCTACGTCAACTATCGATGAGAATAGGACACATTATGGCTCTTTGCATCGTCGTGGTATTGGCCAAACCCTGAACACTCATGAGCTGTGGGCTGATAAATACAGCCGACGTATCTCAGGCTGCTTTTATCGAGGCTCGAACAGACCAGGGCCTCGCCTCTTTCCACTCGGCCAAAAAGGTGATATCGTTTGGGAGGCCACTAGATCGCAAGGGAACACTGATGACTGAACATGAAATTGTGCATGTCGCAACGGCTCCCTCACATACACTTGAGGCAAATCTGGTAGAGAAAGTGGCAGCCATCGTTGGTAAAGACCTTTACAGGACACGACTTCTCTTATCTGGAGAGATTCCCAGAATCATCACCCACCATGACACCATGCAAATGGCAGAATTGACCGCTCAGAAGCTGAGAGACCTGGGCCTGGTGGCGTTTGCGTGCCGTGATTCGGAGCTTCGCCAGCCGTCTCGGGCCTACAGAGCACAGACTCTGAGATTCGCGGAGAGAGCAATCCACTTCTCGGATAAGGGTGGCCAGGTGAGAATAATGGATTCCACGAATACCTCCTTGGTTATCAAGGGAAGAATACAGGCTTACACAGAAACAAAGGCGGTAACAACAAAAAGGAAGTTCAGCTTGCCAGCCACAGTGCTGACTGGCGGCATTCCTATCTGGCGCACAGTGAAAGAAGACACTACGGATAAGTCCATTCAAAATGAGTGTTTTGTCAGGCTCTACGACCGGATATCGGCCGATGCTGCTGTGGAGGTTCTCCAGTATGACCTTGACTATTCGTTCCTAGGGGTGAAGATGGTTTTATCTTCTCTCGGAAACTTGAACATCGTTGTCATGAGAATCAGAGATACACTCCCACAGGCAGTTTTCGATGACAGACTGATGAAACCTTTCAGGTTGGATATATCTTCTGCTACGCCCAAGGAGAACATTGAGATCAACTGCAAATTGATTTACTTGTGCCATCGAGTCATGAGTAATCTTAACCCGCACCTATAGCTGGTCTGCGCACATTTCGAGGCAAGCAACCAAGAAGAATAGAATCGATCCGATCTCACTTTGAATGGCACAAACTGACGTAATGTGGCTCAACGAAACTGACGAATGTGCCGTCGGCGCCTTTGGACACGGATCTCGAGAACGTGACGTCTTGACGGTTACAAAGCAGGGTTGTAATCTATCGAGATGAAAGACCTGCCTTCAGCCTGATCGAAGCCAACGCTGCCTATAAGCATATGTTGGATCCCAAATACAAACAACCGTCAATAGACCTGAACGAGCAGTTTAGACGTGCCCTCGACATGATGGAACATACCGGTACGAGCGTTTTCATCACCGGACGGGCGGGCACAGGGAAGTCGACTCTGCTTTACTACTTCCGCCAGACGACCAATAAGAAGGTCGCGGTGCTGGCGCCCACTGGTGTTGCTGCTCTCAACGTTAAGGGGCAGACGATCCATTCCTTCTTCGGGTTCAAGCCCAACATCACTTTGGAACGGGTCAAGAAAGTGCCTTTCAGTGATGACGGAGAGAATATCTACAGAAACTTGGATGCCATAGTCATCGATGAAATCTCAATGGTGAGAGCCGATCTACTCGATTGTATGGACAAATTCCTGCGACTGAACGGCCCCAGCGCAGACAGGCCTTTTGGCGGCCTACAGATGATCTTTATCGGCGACCTCTACCAGTTGCCTCCTGTTATCACTAGCACTGAAAAGGAAGCTTTCAGCTCTCTTTATGAGACACCATACTTCTACAGTGCCAAGGTGTTCGACTCCTTTGAAATGGAGTTTGTGGAACTGGAGAAGGTCTACCGCCAGCATGACCAAGAGTTTATCGACCTGCTCAACTCCGTCCGGAACAAATCGATTACCGAAGAGGGGCTAGAGCTTCTCAACCAGAGGTATATGCCGGAATTCGAACCATCTCCGGATGATTTCTGCGTTTACATTACGACAACGAACAGGCTTGCAGACAAGGTCAATAGCCAGCAACTGGCAAAACTGAAAACCAGACTCCACACCTTCACTGCTGATATCGAGGGGGATTTTGGTAACGAATACCTTCCTACTGCAATTGATCTCCAGGTCAAGGTAGGGGCACAGATCATGATGCTCAATAATGATATCGATGGCCGCTGGGTCAACGGCACCATCGGCAGAATTACCCGCATAGCTGGCGACAAGACTGATGAGTGTATCATTACGGCTGAGTTGGCCGATGATGAAACCGTGGAGATTACGCCCTACACTTGGGAGATCTTTTGGTTCTTCGCCGACGGAGGAGAGTTGCAGTCAGAAGTCATCGGCAGGTTCAGACAGTACCCCCTGATGCTTGCCTGGGCGGTAACCATACACAAGAGCCAGGGTAAGACGTTTGATAGGGTGGTCATCGATATCGGCAAGGGCACATTTGCCCACGGGCAGGCCTATGTGGCACTGAGCCGGTGCACCAGGCTGGATGGCATTATCCTGAAAAAGCCTATTCAAAAGAAACACGTCTGGACAGATTACAAGGTGGTAGATTTTCTGACTAGATACCAATACAGGAAAGCGGAACAATCCTGCCCGCTCGATAATAAGCTTGAAGTGATCAAGAGAGCCATCAAGGACAAGGCGACACTGCAAATAGTGTACCTGAAGCCTAACGACGAGAAGACGAGAAGAACCGTGAGGCCCGAGGCGCTTGGGGAGATGGAGTACCGTGGCAAGAAATACCTGGGAATGCGGGCATTTTGCATGAAGCGGAACGAGGAAAGGACTTTCCGGATCGACAGAATACTGGAAATAGAAGGCGTGTGAAGGGAGCGCAGATACGCGAACTCAGTCTGTGCAGGGCAATCTTGCCGGTGGGCACTCAAATAGCCGAAACTCATCCCTATTGCACCATCTGGCGAATCGCGCAATGCGGTAACCGACAATCCCACAGAATAGGCTGACTTGGTACAATCATAGAGTTTGTCAGGTCTTGTCGGCTGCCTGTGCATGGCGTCTTTGACGAGAAGCAGAAGACTGTGCTATACCTCACACAGATAGAAAGGGGGTCATATGAGACTTTGCATGGTTCAGATCCTTGACCTGCCTGAAGAGTTCCTGGATCCTATGTTCAGCATGATGAAGCCCAGCTTCGACAACGTCCTGCGGCCGGACACCGAAGTGGTGCTGAAGCCGGCCAAGGGCGGCCACCCGACGGATCACCTCGAAGACCTGGACAATCCCTATTTCGATTTCCTGAACAAAAGGCCCATCATAGACGCACTCCTGGAGGCAGAAAAGGAAGGCTTTGATGGGGCCTGGGTAAACTGTTTTGGAGACCCTGGGATTAAGGAAGCCAGGGCCGCTGTCGGCATACCGGTTTTCGGAGCCTGCGAGTCAACTCTGCACTTCGCCTGCCAGATAGGCCGTAAGTTCGCCATAATCACTGCCAACATGCCAGGGCAAGTGGCCCTGATGGAGGATCAGGTCAGGCAGCACAGTTTGCAAGACCGCCTGATCATCAACGGGGTGAGGACGGACAAGACTCCCTTTGATGAGGCCATGACGAAAGGCATGCAGGATCCCAGTCTTATTGCCTCCAGTATCGAAGAGGTGGCCAGAGGCTGTGTTGCCGATGGTGCTGATGTGGTAATAATTGGCTGTTGTGGACTGGGGCCACTCTGCACCTTGGCCGGCTTCAACAAGATAACCGTCGGGAGCCAGCAGGAGGTGCCAGTCCTGAACGCCGTCACCATAGTCGCCAAGACCACCGAGATGGCTGTTGATATTAGAAGGGGAGCAGGTCTGCCCATCCCCAGCCGCATCAGGGGGCAGGCCCTTCCGTCAAAAGAGGATTTGGCCAGGGTGAGAGCTGCCTACGGACTGCCGGCTTAGCCGGGAATCCTAAGCACTTGTGCTGTTCAGGGCAGCAACGGCCGATGAAAGGGTTGCCTGGGTGTGCCGCAAGACTCGTCCGACGCCTACGCCAATGCTCTGGGCACCACATACACGTAAGCCTGAACGCTGAAGCAAATCTAGGAGGTGAAAGGTGAGTTCGCTGTTTTCTCTGAAAGATAAGGTAGCTATTGTTACTGGGGGTGGCCGCTGGACAGGAAGGACTATTGCCCTGGAGATGGCTAAGGCCGGGGCTGATGTGGTGGTCTGTGCCCGAACTGTCGAGGGGATCGAAGAAGCGGCAGCAGAGATTCGCAGCCTGGGTCGCCGATCTCTGGCTGTTCAGACCGATGTTCGGGTGAAGAAGCAGGTGGACAACCTTGTGAAAAAGACCCTGGCTGAGTTCGGCCGTATCGACATCCTGGTTAACAACGCTGGTGGCGGCTCCATGGAGAAAGCCTTGGAGTTGGATGGAAAGGGTTGGGACTTCATGGTACGAGAAAACCTGAAGTCTGTATTCCTGTGCAGCAAGGCAGTGGTGGGCGCTATGATGAAACAGGGGGGTGGCTGTATTGTCAACATCGCTTCCTGCGAGGGCGTTCGGGCAGCCCCTTGCAATCCTGCCTACGGCGCAGCCAAAGCCGGAGTAATGAATCTCACCATGACCCTGGCAGTCGATTGGGCTCCTTACAATATCCGGGTCAACGCCGTAGCTCCGGGCTTCATTGCCCTCCCCGGTTTGCAGGAGTTTCTCCCCTTTTACCCTCACCTGGTGAACATCTACAATAAGGTTCCCTTGAAGCGGGCTGCGAAGTTTGAAGAGATAGCGGGACCGGTTATTTTCCTTGCTTCCGCTGCCGCAGGCTACACCACTGGCATAACGATTATCGTTGATGGCGGGATGACTAGCTCGACAGGATAGCTTCGGTCTCAAAGAAGACTATATACCCTGTTCAGTGCGCTGCAAATATGAGGATGCCAGATCTCCAAAAGACATTTTCCTATAGTCGAGGGCGACCATGGTTTCCATGGACTGGATGCCTGGGATGGGGCCCAGTTCTTCTGCTAAGAAGTCAGATAGGCCTATCGGGCCTGGAAACATCGTCTCAACAATGACATCATAGCGACCAGTCACTCGGATCAAGGACCATACGTTGGGCAGAGTCTGAACCTTATCCATGACTGTATCGATATCTCCCGGTGAGACTTTGATACCTACCATACCGAAGGTGCGATACCCCAGATGGAGCGGGCTGGCAAAGGCAACGACCTTTGTAATCTGCTTATCCAGAAGCCTCTGTAGTCTGGCAGATGCATTGGCCCAACTTATGCCAAGCTTCTTGGCTAAATGCGACACCGCCTGGCGACCGTCCTCTTCCAGCTCCTGAAGAATCCTCAAATCAAGTTGGTCAATGCTGAGGCCTGAGTCCTGGTCTCTTTGTTGAGCCTGAGGAGCCTTCTGTTCTTGTCGATCGCGCCAGGGCTCTGAATGAGAGGAGAGCGCGTCTGAGAAAGACATGATTCTCCAGTTATGGGAATGCGGTGGTGACAAGCAGACGCGCCATTCGATGACCATCATTGTTTCGGCGGATTGAATGCCGGGGATGCTACCCAATTCCCTGGCCAAGAAGATGGAAAGATCCGACGCGTTGGCAAACATGCTCCAGATAATGATATCTTGCCAGCCAGCGGCTATGGTCACCAGTTTCACATTCGGGATGTCCCGCAGCCTGTCGCTAACGCTACGCAGCTTTGCCGGTGATACCTGGATTCCTGTTAGCGCCATAAGTCGGTATCCCAAAGCCAAAGGGTTGGCAAAGGCTGTGATCCTGGTGATCTTCCGATCCAGGAGTCTTTGCAGCCTTTTGCAAGCATAGGTCTCACTGATTCCAAGTTCTCTGGCGAAATGTGATGCAGGTAGTCTACCATTGGATCGGATCTCCTTCAGAATCTTCAGATCAATGACATCCAAATTGGCGTCCATTTTCACCACGGTTCAGTCTCCGTCGTATTCCTGGCAGCGCTGCCAATATCATCGATTGGGAGTTTCTACCCTACCGGTGAAAGGCATTCAGCCTCTATCAGCACTGCATATTATAGCCTGGTGTGACTAGCATTTGTCAATGGGCTGGTGATGAAACATAATACAAGTTGGCATATTTCGTCAATAACTATAAGATGATGTGGCACAATGATCGATATTACTACACACCTTCACGCTTATCCATTGACAAATGACTCTTCCGATGATACAATAACACGCCGTCTAAACTTCTCAATGGGAGGCTATCAAGCGAGGTGATGCCTTCGCTGATTGCTCCAATAAAAAATCCGGCGTTCCAGAACGGCATTCCAAGTTCAGCTAGGGTGGCTGAGGATCGAAAGGAGATAACCACAGAATGAAAGTAGAGAGGATTGATCATGTTCACGTCTACGTCAAGAACGTGGATAAGGCTGTTGAGCTTTTCGGGCCGCTCCTGGGCAAGGATTTCTACCTTGTTGTCGAAGTTCCTGAATCCGGTGCCCGCGTTGCTCTCAACCCCCTGCACCTGGAGTTCATCCAGCCTACTGATCCAGAGGGCATGACCGCCAAAGCCTTGGAAACATCAGGCTCCTGGGAGGAGGGGGGTATCTGTATCTCTCTAAAAGTGCCAGACATCGAAAGAGCGACTGCTGAAATGGAATCGAAGGGTATCAAGGTGCTTGCCAGCATGCAGGTAGGGAAGCTAAGGGAGGTGGCCTTTGACAGTGCCAAGACCTTCGGGGTGATGATCGAGCTATGCGAATATCCAGGTGATGATATTACGCTGGCTGCCATGGGCTGATAGAGTCTAAGTACACGATCAGAAAGAAAGGAGAGCCGTGATCCTAGACAAGTTCAAGCTAACGGACAAGGTGGCCATAGTCACTGGAGCTGGGACAGGCCTGGGCCGGGGAATGTCTCTGGCCTTTGCCGATGCTGGTGCCCATGTGGTCTGTGCAGCGCGAGGCGTGGAGGCACTGGAGGCCACAGCGAAGGAGGTCCGGGCCCGGAAGAGAAAGGCGCTGGTTGTGCCTACTGATGTGACGAAAACGGACCAGATAGACAATCTGGTGAGCAGAACTATGAAGGAATTTGGGCGGATAGATATCCTGGTCAATAACTCTGGAGGAGCTTATTTCATCAAGACTATGGACCTCACTGAGGGGGAATGGGAGGGATTCATTCGTTTGAACCTGAGCAGCGTTTTGCTGATGAGCAAGGCTGTAGCCAAGGTGATGGCGGAGCAGAAGAGGGGCAATATTATCAACATCTCTTCTCAGGCCTCCGTTGGGGTGGCCAAGCACGTTTCCTACTCCGCTGCCAAGGCAGGCATCATATCGCTTACCCGGGCCCTGGCTTGGGAGTGGGCCTCTTACAACATTCGGGTGAACTGCATTGCCCCTGGTCCCGTGGTTCATGAGAGGACCAAGGAGTTTTTCAGCATGATGCCGGAGGAAGTGAACACGGCTGCCCTTTGCATCAAGCGGCTCGGCACTGCGGAAGATGTGGCTGCTGCTGCGGTGTACCTTGCCTCGGACGCTTCAGAGTGGGTCACCGCCCAGACCATGAATATAGACGGCGGGCAGCGCTGCGGCTATACCTATGATGATCAGGTGGTTGACATGATGGTGGCCTACGCCAGGCCATTCTACTGGGGGGAGGCAGGGCCACCGGGATCACAGTGGAAAGGGTAAGAAAAGGGGCATGATGCCAGACAAGAATCCATTCTTCCCAAGGCTATTCTCTCCTGGTCGCATCGGAGAAATGGAACTGAGGAACCTGATTGTCATGCCGCCAATGGGAACCGGGCATGGCAGCACCGAAGGATACGTCACCGAGAAACTGATGGACTACTACGAGGCACGAGCCAAAGGGGGCGTTGGGTTAGTGATTATTGAAGTGACGTGCGTTGATGCTACCACCGGCATGGATATGCGCGGTCGGCTGGTGGTGGATGATGACAAGTTCGTGCCGGGCCTGAGCCAGTTGGCTGAGGCTATCCACAGACACGGAGCCAAGACAGCCTTACAGCTACACCATGGTGGAAGAGTGGCCAAGTCAGCGCTAACTGGCAGGCAGCCTGTAGCGCCTTCGGCGATCCCCATGCCAAGCAGTGGGTGGGCATGGGAAAACCCTGAAGTGCCCAGGGAACTGACCATTGCCGAGATCAAGCAACTGGTGAACAAGTACGCCGAGGCAGCACAACGCGCCAAGAAGGCGGGATTTGATGCCGTGGACATCCATGCCCAGGGTCTTTACCTTCCGGCCCAATTTCTATCTGCCGCCTCAAATAAGCGCCAGGACGAGTATGGGGGTGAGCTAAAGAACAGGGCCAGGTTTCTCCTTGAAATCATAAGAGCCATCAAAGAGTCAGCGGGGCAGCACTTCCCGGTGATAGTCAGGCTGAACTGGGTGGAGTTCGGCATAGAGGGTGAATTCACTTTTGACGAGTGCCTTCAGGTAGCCCAGATGATCCAGCAGGCAGGTGCCGATGCTATCCGCGGTTATATTGCTGGATGGGGTATGCCTGACCTATCACAGGTGACAGATCCAGCGGAGTTTCAAGCATTCCTGTCACTGTCCATGGAGGAGCCGCCAAACAGCCAGGCCTTCTTTACAGACAGGATTAAGAAACATGTGACTATGCCGGTAATAGCAGGGTCGAGGATCACCCCCGAAATCGGGGAAATGATGCTACGGGAGAACAGGGCTGACTTCATCGCCATAGGCAGAGGCTTGATCACTGACCCGGATTGGGCCAAGAAAGCTGCCTCTGGCAAAACAGATGAAATCGTGCCGTGCATAGCCTGCATGCGCTGTGTCAACACTGCCCTGACTGAGGCTAACATGCAATGCTCAGTAAACCCGGCCGTGAGCCGGGAGCGGGAATATGAGATCAAGCCAGCGGCCAGACAGAAGAAGGTGGTAGTGGTAGGCGGCGGCCCCGGTGGTATGGAGGCGGCCAGGGTGGCGGCGCTGAGGGGGCACCGGGTAACGCTGTACGAGAAACAGCCCCAGCTTGGCGGGCAACTGCTTCTGGCAACGGTGCCACCGCACAAGAACAACCTGGCTCCTTTAGCAGGTTACCTTTCAACGCAGATGGAGAAGCGCGGCGTCAAGGTCAACCTTGGCGTTGAGGCCACGCCAGAGCTAATAGAGAAGGCTAAACCAGACGCAGTTATCCTGGCCACAGGTGCAAGTCCCTTCGTTCCAGACATCCAGGGCATTAGGCGGAGCAGTGTGTTTACTGCTGAGCAGGTTTTACAAGGCCAGCTGGTAGGAGAGAAGGTTGTTGTCATTGGGGGTGAGCTGGTGGGATGCGAAACTGCGGATTTCCTGGCAGAGATGGGTAAGAAGGTTACCATAACGAGGAGGGGGCCGAAGATGGCCACCCGAATCGGGCCAGGGGTCAGAGAGATGCTTCTGGGAAGGCTGGCTGCTCTTGGAGTGACCATGCTAACTGGTGTTGAATATGAGGAATTGACAGACAAGGGTTTGGTCATCACCACCAAGGACGGGGGAAAACAGACCATTGAAGCAGATATCATAGTTCTGGCTGCCGGCGCCAGGCCGAACAGGAAGCTTCTACAAGCGCTGGAGGGGAAGGTTCCTGAGATTTACAGCATTGGCGACTCCGTTGAGCCAAGGAGAATAGCGGAGGCCGTGGCTGAAGGCTATCAGGCTGCGCTGAAGCTCTGAATGTGCGCTTCTAATTAACGCAAGGAGGTAAAAGGGCCGATGAAAGTTGAGAGGATCGATCATTTTCATGCCTATGCTAAGGATGTAGATGCGGCCGCCAATCTCTTCGGGGAGTTGTTTGGAACGGAATTCGATCCGCCCTGGGTGTCGGATGAATGGGGCTGCAAGGTGCGCTTTCACCGATTGGGCTTCGAATTCATTCAACCAACAGACCCAAACGGGCTAATAGCACAAGCACTGGCAAATCGAAAAGAAGGCGTGATCTGCATCTCGCTGAAGGTGCCTAACATGGAGGAGGCGATTGCCGAGATGGAGTCCCGAGGCATCAAGCTGCTGCATCTGTTTCAGGTGGGGCAAAACAAGGAGGCGACCTTCGACTATGCAAACACCTTTGGGTTGCAGATCGAACTTTGTGAATATCCAGGTGACGACATCCAGGCTGCATCCTTGTAGCAACAGACTGTGTGATATGTCTCAAAATATGTTGAAGCCTGCCTGGGTAAGAACTGATTTCAGAAAATCCGACAAATGAATTAGTCCGAATAGTCAGAGGGGGTGGAATCCTATGCCAGTGTGAGATATGTGAATTATGCTACAGAACGAATGAGACGAAAGGGGAAGAGATGAGACAACAACTGAAGATAGCCATGGCCGCTCTCATGATTGTAGCTTTACTGGTAGCCACACCTTTGCTGGGTTGCGGGGGTGGGGAGGAAGGGAAGCGGGTGATAACCATAGGCACTATCACGGACCTTACAGGGCCTGCTTCGCCTGCGCTGATCCCCTTGTATATGGCCTTGCAGGATCTGGTCAGACATATCAACGAGGATGACCCCATCCCCGGCGTGAAACTAAGGGTTATCGCCTGGGATGAGAAGATGGACGCTTCACGGGTTATACCCGGTTATGAGTGGTCAAAGGTCCGAGGGGCGAAAGTTATTATCAATCCTATCGATTATGTTGCAGCGATACTGAAGCCCTTTGCTGAGAGGGACAAGGTGCCAGTGTTTTCATTGTCTGCTTCCCAGCCCCTGATTGATCCCCCTGGGTGGGTGTTCTGTGCCAATTCTCTTATGTATCAAAACGTTTTGACCGTGGCAAAATGGATCAGTGACACGTGGGACTATACCAATGAAGGGTTGCCAAAGATTGGTTGCATAGCTCTAAACGCTAGTGCGGGCATAGAGTCCGAGAAGAAACTGAAGGAGTATTGCCAGAACAACCCGGACAAGTTTGAGTACGTTGGCGGTTTTCTTGTTTCCTTTGCCAGTACAACTTTTGGTGGCCAAATAGATAAGCTGAAAAGCTGTGACTGGATATGTTTCCCCGGGACTGACGGCATAGGTATGTCTAGTTTTGTTAGGCAATTTCGTGCCAAGGGATACACGGCGAAATTTTTCAGCCAGGAGACTCTGCCTTCTTTCTGGGGCCTCATGGTGGACAGTGTAGGCTATGAAACTCTTGACGGATGGCTTTGTGGCTGCCCGGCTGGATGGTGGGGTGACACATCTCCTGTGGTCGAGATGCTCAAAGGTCTTCTGCAAAGGTACCGTTCCGGTCAAGCCCAGAAAATAATGCACGAAAGCCACGGGTATGTTGGTGGAGGCGTCCAGCAGTATTTCATGCTCCAGATTCTGCGGCAGGCAATAGAGAAGGTGGGCGCCGAAAACTTTGATGGGCAGGCATTTTACGATACGGCAGTCAAATTCAAGCTCACCATGGAAGGCTATCCGGAATGGGGCTACAGTGCGACTAGACGGGTTTGCCTGGATCAGATGAGGATATACAAGCTCAGCGCTGAGGCGGAGGATTTGGTACCCGTAAGCAATTTGGTGCCTATCCTACAGGAATAGACGTGGGCGGGCAGCCAGGCTGAACCTGTCCTGCCCAACAACGCCCCGGTGACCTGACGTATCGCTGGTCAGTGTGTAGGCACGATTCTTCGCCCTCGTGGGGTGTGCGGGCGTGCTATCCTAGAGCAGCTTGGCTTGCTGGCAGCCCAGAGTGTAAAGGCAAAGCTGCTCGCGAGATAGACGGAAAGGAGGAATAATGGCCAGAAGGCTCAGTCATGTGGGGATCGTGGTCAGAAATATTGAGGAGGCAGTGGAGTTGTTTACCAAGGCTCTTGGCTTCAATGCGCCACCAACCGGGATCGTGGATGTTCCAGAGGCGGGCGTCAAATCAGCCTTGATTCCTATCGGCAACAACTATATTGAGTTGCTCCAGCCCACTGACCCGAACATCCCAACAGGTGCCCTGCAGTTCCAAATTCTGGAAGAGCGGGGAGAGGGGCTGCTTCATCTTTGTATCGAGGTCGATGATGTTGATGCTGAGGTCAAGTTTCTGCAAGGGAAAGGGGTTCAGGCCTTTGAGATACCGCAGGGAGAAGTCGTCGACTACAAGAGTGCCTACCTTCTACCTGAGTCGGCGAAGGGCGTGCCCATTGAGCTGGTGCCCAAAGGCACCGCTCACAAGTCAATGCGCAAAGCACTTGGCCTAGAAATGATAGACGCACCTCTGCCCCAGTAGTCAATGACGGAATTACAGGAACGCGTATGACAAAAGCCGAATGCAGTGGGCTTGTGATGGGGTCATTGGTATCTCCACCGCAAGACCAATCGCGCAAGCTCCGTGGATAGAATTGATGTAAGAGCAGCGTCCCGGGAGCCACGGGAAACCATTTGAGTAACTGCTGAAAGGGGATCGAATGGCAGAATTCGGATACGCTGGCAAAATCCTGAGGGTAGACCTCTCTTCGCAAAGCATTACCGCACTATCTACTCGAGATTATGCTGATAGGTTTCTTGGCGGACAGGGTATCGCTGAGAAGCTCTATTGGGACGAGGTGCCGCCAGACGCTCGTGCTTTCGACGCGGAGAACGGACTGACCTTCGCCACGGGTCCCCTATGCGGAATACCCGTATTCGGAGGCTCTCGGTGGCAGGTGAGTGGGAAATCTGCTGCCCCTTCCCCAGAGCATTTCGACAACTGCAATTTGGGAGGGAGGTGGGGAGTCTGGCTGAAATTCGCTGGTTACGACGCCATTTTTGTCCGAGGCAAATCAGAAAAGCCAGTCTATCTGTTTATCCACGACGATGTAGCTGAGCTCAAGGATGCCTCTGCTCTCTGGGGCTGGGGTGCTATTAAGACCAGGGAAATCTTAAAGGCCGAATTGGGAGAGTCAGTCAGCGTGGTGGCCATCGGCCCCGCTGGCGAAAACATGGCCACCATGGCTACCCTTCTTGCGGACAACGATGCCAGTGGCTCCGGCGGCTTGGGCGCCACCATGGGGTCGAAGAAGTTGAAGGCCGTCGTGGTAGAAGCAACCAGGAAAAGGGCAAAAGTTGCCCAACCAGAAAGGCTGAAGGAACTGGCCAAGAAGTTTCATGAGCTTTCCCCAGGTGCGCTTACAGAGGCGGGGGGCATGGTCCTGAGAATAATGGGGCCTCGGACAAAGAAAGAGCTTTGCTGGGGATGCGCTGGCGATTGTCTGAGAAGAAGCTATCAGGCAGAGGACGGCAGGATAGGGAAGTTCATGTGCCAGTCAGCCATTTTCTATAAGTTTTTTCAATCGATGGCAGGGGAGACTCCAACGGAGAGCAATGAGCTAGCTTTCCACGCCAACAAGCTGTGTGATGACCACGGGATTGATACGCTGGCTATCACCTTGTCAATAATCTGGATGTATGGCTGCTACGCGGCGGGCATTCTGAGTGATGAAAGTACGGGCATTCCCTTGTCCAAGCTGGGGAGGCCCGAGTTTATTGAGACGTTGGTCAAGAAGCTTTCCCTCCGAGAGGGCTTTGGGGATATTCTGGCTCAAGGGCTACCGAAGGCTGCTGACCTGGTGGGGTCGGGGGCGAGGGATTTTGTGGTCAACTATATCTCTAAAGCCGGACAGCCAAGCATCAATGACCCCAGGTTGTATTGCACCTCGGCCCTTTTGTATGCCATGCAGCCAGAGCCACCCATGGCCCAACTGCACGAACTCAGCAGTCACATACTCAGATGGTTGGACTGGCGCAAAAGGGCCAAGAACGCCTACCTATCCAATGACGCCATGCGAGCTATGGCCAAGCGGTTTTGGGGGAGCGAGATGGCTGCTGAAATGGGCACCTTTGAGGGGAAGGCCCTGGCAGCAAAGATGATCCAGGACCGGGAGGTCGCCAAGGAATGCCTGATACTGTGCGACTTCGTGTGGCCCATTATGGAGACGCCGAATACTGATGACCACGTCGGCGACCCCACATTGCAGAGCCAGATCCTCTCGGCTGTTACTGGTAAGAATGTGGATGAGGAAGGGCTCAATCGGATAGGCGAGCGGGTCTTCAATCTGGAGAGGGCTATACTGGTGAGGGAGGGGCACCGGGGGAGGGAAGATGACAGTCTTCCTGAGACCTGGCATACCATGCCACTTGAAGGAGACTTCACCAATCCTGAATGTATTGTTCCTGGAAAAGGAGATGAGGCTGTGCCTCGAATTGGCTCAATGGTTGACAGAGAGGAATTCGAAAGGGCAAAAGACGAGTACTACCAGATCCGGCGGTGGGATATAGCCACAGGCCTTCAGACCAGGAGAACGCTCGAGGAGCTAGGCCTCGAAGATGTCGCTCAAGACCTGGAGCAAAGAGGGCTTTTGGCTCCATCCCGGCAATGTCATGAAAGGTGCTACTGATGCCCCTTGCCTCGGTGAGTCTTGGTGGTCCGTCCTGTTATCGCCCTTAGCCATTCAAGAGCTTCAGGGTCTTCCTCCCAGAATTTCCCCCAATCTTCCCAATAATAATAAGCCTCGTCAGCACCGCCTACGGTGACTCTGTCCGGCATGGCTGTCCTGGGTAGGCGATGTCTCGTCTTCAACAGCTCCTTGCGCACCAAGGGCAAATATTCCACGGCCTCCTTGAGCGCTGCAGTTGCTTCTCTTCTTCTGCCCAGCTTGAAAAGAGCCAACGCCCGCCCATAGAGGGTCTCAGGCATTACATCGTCACGGTACTGCTCTGTAATCTCAAGAGCCTCCTCCAATCTTCCCAGTTTGAACAATGCGTGTTCGGCCAGGGCTCGAACCCCCTGATTATCGTTGGGGTTCAAGCAGAGTAGCTCTTGATATAGTCTCAAAGCCTCTTCCGTTCTACCCTCCTCGTATCTCGATAGAGCTAACGCATGAAGGCATCGGAGATATGGCCTGTTCTCCAACCATCCCCATTCGAGGCGATCCCTGCCCAACTGAAAATCTTGAGGAAACGCCTTGCGACCGATACGAACGGCCTGATCCCAGAGGTCACGAGACCGGTCAACCGAATTCCGTTCTGATATCACTAGAGCCAGGTGATGAATAGCATCCAAATGGTCAGGCATCTGGGCAACCACCGCTTCGAAAACCCTCTCGGCTCCATCGAAATCGCCTTCCCCATAAAGCTCGCATCCTCTGTAGAACTCGTCCATAAGGTCATCATATATGTCCGGATATACGAATTCCCACTCGTGCGGAGCCACCTGAGATAGCTTCAGCATGAACTGCCCCCTTCATCTGGAATTATCTGACAATCACCGTATGCTTGGCAAGGCCACGTCTCATCGCATCATTTCGTGCGCTTTGTTCGTGCTTTACCTACTGTGGGGATATGATCACGATCCCGGATAACCCGGATAGCAATATGTCGCCCTATTCCTTGCTCAACAATCTGGACGATTGTGTGGTGTGGTCGCGGCCTCGATCTTGCCAGTCTGGCTGACAGGCCGGATCAAGCACTCCAAAAAGGAAACCCAGACCCTATGTAAGACTTTCTAATAGATCCACCGCAGCTATGAATGCGTCCACATGCTCCGGTTTCCATAATTCGTCATCCACAACAACCTCAGGATACTTCTTATCCATCTTGCCGGCGAAGCCCGGTATTTTGAATACGCTTGACCAGAAGGCCTCGTGTGCTTCCGTATCCAGGAAAGAGCCCGATGGATCAGTGCCGAGCCACATTGTAATGCAGTTAGGACGCAGGAAAAGCAGGTTCTTGCCATTGTAACGAAAGACGAAGCCGCGTTTTGTGAATGAGGAAGGTTTGAACCTCTCATGTACCGACAGTGTCTTCAAGCCAGCGTATAGCCGCTTGAATGCGTCGCTTGTGTTCCTCGTGAGTAGGTCTTCATTCATTTGAAGCTTTTCTTCTGCTTGAGGAGGCGGTTGGCCGACTACTTCCGGCACCAGAATCTCGAGGTCATCCGTTGGGAAATGTCGCATTTGTAGCACGTATATTTGAGGTGCATCCTTGCCACGCGAATTCATGAAGTCGACTATCCGGTTCAATTCCTCATTGATGGCATCAACCGCTATGATCAAGCGAAAGCTACCCTTTTCCAAATTGGAAGCAACTCCAACTGTGAAGTCTTCTTGTGACCAAGATTCAAGCGTGTCCCCTATCTTGTGCCGCATGACATCAACTAGATGCTTATCACCCCATTTCTCCGCCTTGCAGCAGATGCCGTCAAACAGCTCATGCTGCATATGCCATAGGTAAGCAGCGTATTCCAGCAATTGTCCGATAACTTTCCTGCGAATATCAGTATTGACTGCGAGCTTACATTCAATGATGGTGATACTGCCCTCTTCATCTATGCCAATCAGGTCACTATAGCCCGAGCCTGGTAGCCCTGCCTCCTTGATGAAGACCTTTGGCTTTAGCAGCTTCTCTCCTAGCTTCTCAATCGGTATGACCTCTGGTGATTCGTAAAGGATGTGTTGCAGCACTGCTTCGTTATCAAACTTCCGTTCAGCCACCTTTCGCCACCCCCTATCATCCCTTTTCCTGATAAGAATCTCCACCTATTGGCTCCTTCCACGTTTGCGAGCTTGGCTCGTGTGCAAGCTAACCTACTGGGATCGCAGTCCAGTTCTGCCCAGCCTACGTATTGTATGTCTTCAGCAAGAGTGGGACTCCTCGGCCCAGAGACTAATGGACACTGAAGGCATTATCTTGCTCCGTTTGGGTGGTGTTCACCATTATTACATGCAGTTGCAATCACTACTATCCTCCATCCACATAGTCGTCATATGCAGTATAGCTGACTAGTTAGAAACTGCACAAGCCGCTATTTTGGGTTCTAATCGAAGTGTTTCTGTATTTCTTCGAAGAAGTTCTGCGCCTCGGTATTTAAGGCTAAGAAATTGTCTTGTTCGTCCCTCTGGAGGACAATATCCTCATCAAGACGTTCCAAAAGAAAATCTTCTATTCTTTCACAAACCTGTTCGAGTATCTGGCAGCGGTGAGAGTTTCGCTCGCTGTCAGCTTCCTCAGCGATGTAACCCAGAAGGTCTTCGAAATTGTCCTCGCTTCCACATAAGACAAAGCCTCCCGACGTCACTTTCGCTGCGTCAATCACTCGCTGATTGACCCTATCGACAATCAATATGTTGCGTAGTTCGCGCAACTGTTCGTCGCTAACCAGGATCTCCCCGGACCTCGCAGCGCTGTCCTGCCTTTCCAGGTTCTGTGATAAGTCCCAGCTGGACTCTTTCCAGTTACTGATTACACCTTGGTCATCACAAGAACTACAATGCCACTGTATAGGGGTGGAGTGGCCCGTCCTGTAAATTCGAATCTGTCCCAGACATGGTTTCCTCCCAGGGCGCCTCCGACACCGAATAGCGGAATCCCTCCATACCCCTCTATCCACAACCGACGCCGCAGAAACGATAGAACCGAAATAGCGCGCGATCCTTCCCGCTGGCCCTTTGGCAAGTTTGGGCGGTAATCCCTCAAAGTGAGTTATGTCCGTGATATACGTATCGCCCATTGCCACCTCTAAGCCTACCGGCGACTACCAAACCATTCTAACAATCGGAGATAGTGGACGCAACCACCAATGGTGATCGTATGTAGAGACCCCTAGCGAGGTAAAAGAGAGGTTTGTTACGTCTAGCTTAACAATCTGAGTCTTTGTTACCACAGTGCATTTGCCTCCCCGCTGCACACCAACCCTCCTACCCAAGGACCATGACTGGTACTCGAGAAACCACTTCACGGCTATCCCAGCCACCTCCGGAACGGCTTTACGATCTTCTAACCCCCGCGGCCTCAATAGGCCTCCACTGCCATTCTTGTCCTTCCTGAACAACGTGACCCAGACCCGGGAACGGGAAGTGGAAGGCAAGTACCAGGGCTTTCTCAGCTGCGGCCCTTTTGAGAAGCTGGCGCCTAGTAGCGGCCCCTTCATCGGGGGCAAAGTCTACAACGGCATGCCATTCTGGCTGCTCGACATGGATAGGATGAAGAACGGCATCTGAGATGCATAGGAGTTGCTCGCCTCCTGAGGAAACGGCCAGTGCCATGTGCCCTGGCGTGTGGCCAGGTGCTGCGACGGCTGCCATACCAGGCACAATTTCTGTTTCGTGGTCAACGAGGTCGACTTGGGCTTCAATGGGTGGGAGGTTATTGTGGGCGAACTTCAGGAGGACTTCTTTGCCGTGTTCGTCAAGTTTCATTCTTGCCTGCTCCGAAGTCCAAAAATCCCACTCGTCTTTCCACATAATGTAACGGGCTTTGGGGAAAGCTGGCTTGCCCTTGGCATCAGTGTTGCCACCGATGTGGTCCGGATGACCGTGGGTAAGGATGACCGTGTCAATGTCCCCAGGCGCAATCCCCTCAGCCCGGAGATTCCGAAGAAGTCTCCCAGTGTTTGCGTCAAGACCATCCGCACCCGTATCCACCAGCACACAGTGTTCACCCGTGTTGACCACTACGCAGATGTACGGACTTACCCACGCTACCCAATCATCCAGTCCTATGTTATGCTCACGAAGCACTCTAATCAGGAGTTCTCTCGGCGCGTTAGCGAAAAGAAGAGTGGCAGGGGGTGGAAATGTCGGTGGTGCGTAGGTCAGACTGCCATCGCTGACGGCCATGCATTGGAAAACCCCCACCTTAAAGCGATAGACTTCAGTGCTCATGGTGACCCCTTTAGCCGCAGACCCAGCTCAATTATAACATAGAGGTTGAGGTATGAAGAACACGACTGCACAAACCCGAGTTTTAGTATATGGAATAACTAAAGGAGACAGCTCCGGCTACAATAAGAGTTGATGGTGTCGGTGAGCACCAAATCTAAAGTAGGAGGAGCTATCTCAGATGAAGAATACTGCAGCCATGAAACGAAAGC
>Ga0194125_10000170_pt1 | contig 99528 bp, 143 predicted proteins | sample TA2KigC250mmetaG_FD_148626 | JGI IMG/M metagenome (GOLD analysis project Ga0194125, IMG submission 148626) | Freshwater microbial communities from Lake Tanganyika, Tanzania - TA2015034 Kigoma Deep Cast 250m | ecosystem: Environmental > Aquatic > Freshwater > Lake | place: Tanzania: Lake...
AGTTCTTCAATTCCACTGTCTGAATCGTTCATTTATCTTCTCCCTTTTAATTTCTTGTTGCCGGCGATGCCGCCACTCTCGGCGCAGCCACCACTTGAATCTTCGAAAGTATTCCTGCTCAGTAAGCCGAACACCAACTGAATACGTCTGACGCTCCTCGCAGTTTTCGAGCCAGAGATTATGTACCCAATTTCGGAAAGACATCATCGTTTTAGGGTTACGAAATACATGATATAGAACAACCCTATAAGGAGAGATATACCCGTCGCACCCCCGGCCTTGAACAAGATGATCAAAAAACAGGCCACTAGAAATACCAACCAGCGATTTTCAATGGGCTCGAAATTATCCTCTAGCCAATCAAAGGCTGATTGGATCTTATTGAAAATGATTTTTAGGTCCACAGACTTTCTCTTATTTTGATTAATCGGATCATCATTTCTTCATCTTCTTTAGCATATTGTAATTCCAACTCTTGTGATTTGTCAAGAGCGGTTTTACACATCTCCGCTTCTTCAGGAGTCTTATCTTCCATATCGAGAAACTTATAACCTTTTTCACGGCGCATTTCGCAGTAGGCAGTCCATCCTGAAGCATCGTGGACATCTGGACGATTTGGATAGACTTCTTTCCACCAAGTATAAAGTTCTAGAATTTCTTTGGCTGCTTTGGCCTGATAGGTAGGTTCTGCTAGATGCTTCTCATCTTCGTCTAAGAATTCTTCGTTAGTCAGTGTCATAGCCCACTTCAAGTGATCGACGCCTGCTTCTGAACAGCGCCACGTACGAAAACGAAAGAAATTTCGACTCCAAGGTGTCTGATATTTTTCACGTGCTTCTTTGTCCCACAGTACATGATGCCAAGCCTGCTCGATTTCTACAAAATCGACTAGTTCGTTAAACAAGCAAGGCAAGAAACGATTTCCTACGTCTGACCAGGACCCTGGTTTGATATCTCTAGGATGAGCAGTAAGCCTGTGAGTATGGCTGACCCAGCGATTGTTGATATAATAGCGGATGTCATTAAGTCGATCCGCGGGCCAATTGACGAAATTTTGGAGGTAATCGAGACCCTCTTCGACGATCCAATAACGGATGGGATGGCTAGTTTTGGCCTCTTCTTCCCAGAGGCGCCATTCTTTGCCGGTGCCCGCTTTGATTTTAGCGGTACCCCGCAGCCAATCTGCGAACCGTGAACATGACCAGTAGTTTGCTCTCATAATATTTTCTCTATGTCGAACAACTTAATTATACGAGATCTTTAAAAACCTGTCAATATCAATTGGAAATTAATGATTCTGCCATTGGAAATACTTTGGCTATGGTTTCGGCACAGGCTCGGGCGATGTCCATGTGCTCCTTTTGGGTACCATTGGCTGCACGTAATTCTATATAATGGATCCATGAACGCAGTGTGCCGTTCATATACAGCCGGCTTTCAGTATTGCCTTCCGGTAAGACACAGCGAGCCTGCTCCTTGGCTATACCGTTAGATACAGCCCAAGTGTAGGCTTCTCTACTGGCTCTAATGACAGTCTGTTGTTTTTCCGCCCATAGACGTGCAAGTTCTCTTTGTTTGGGGTCTTGCATATCCAATTCGACACTGTTCTGTCTGTTTCTTGTGTCCTGCAACCGTGCTTCTCTAATGTGGAAATTAAGATCCTCGACAGGGTTAGCATATCGCTGTGAGAACTCTTGAAAACTGAACGATCTGTGTCTAAGGATCTGTCTTGCGATGTCTCTAGTCGTCGTGATTTCCAAGCAAGCAGAGACCATCTCGAGGGGGCTCCAGTGTGCGTGTTTAATAAGATATCGGATAAGCTTCTCTGATGTCTCTGAATTGAATTGGTTTGCGGGATTGCTGACACGGGCGCAGAACGCGATGAGTTCCTGCGCATCTTGGATACCGAGGACTGCAAATTCATCTGAGGGTTTTGAATAGGATACCAAGCGAACATTCATGTTATTCCTTTATTAAAATATCATAGTTAACGATGCATCTAGGGCCATTCCTAGGTATTCCACCACCGTGTTTGATCAATCCATCGAAGAATATTACTCTGCCCTTTTTAGGCATTACTTCATCGACGACTTTTCCTTCCTGATCATAGAATGCTGTAGGTCCATCTGCGTTGTTTACATAATAAAGACAGACATGATGCGGGAAATCAAAATCGGTATGCGCAGCATAATTTTTTAAGTCTGTCTTATGGGGAACGGTCAGAAAGATCCTTGCGGTGATTATTTCTCTAAGGATAGCATTTTCTTCGCTGCAAACGATCTGCGGAATGAGACCAAAATTATCTAGGTGATTCGAAACTTTAGAACTGGATTTTAATACGTGCGTAAAACTTATCGGAGTATGGTCGTTTTCCCTAGACGTGCTTTCGTATTTGCAACGAAGATCTATGGTGGGATGTAGGCATTCGTCTTCTCTGTCGGTGCGTCCTAGGATAGATAATTCAAAAAAATCCTGCAGATGTACAGGAATGAGATCATCGTAGACTTTTATCATTTGTTTTCATCATCGATCGGTTCGTCGAAACAGAGGCTTTCCATGGTTTTGTAATGCTCATAGGCTTTTTTAAGTGCTTCAAATTTTTCTAATTTGGCAGGATCTGGAACTAGGATAGCCAGTCGCTGTTCCATTTTCGTCATAAATTCTTTGAGGCTTTGGTTTCCGATCTTGATGTCCCCGCCTTCTCGGATATCAATACCGTCATTACCTATACTAACTATACCGTCGTTGAGAATACTTCCACCTAGCGTATAGCCAGATCCGCTGCTGGTAGTAAATGTATTAGGGTAATTGTAGTGCGCACTGTATCCTGGTATGGTGATAGTACAAGGTGAGGTTATCGATGTATCTAAAGTTATGGTATCTGAACAATCAAAACTCAGAACAGATTGTCCAGCGGCACCACCGAGATAATCGATATTGATCATAGTATCTTCATTGCCAATTATTTTGTCTTTGTCGTCCATAAAATCGTCCTTTATTTTTTTCCTATGATCATGAATCTATTGAATCCCCAATCTGGATACCCAAAATGCTTGATGCCAGAATAAAAAACTTCCGATAACGAAAAATCGCCCTTGAAATCATCTAGCGATCCGTGATTATGACAATGATCTTCGTGATCCATGTCATTGCTTTGTAATGCTACCAAACACCCGTTTGGTATATTATCAAACCATCGATGCGTGTCTATGTGTTCTACGCTGGTGTTTATGACTAGGTTACTGTTAGAATAATCGTGGTCGTTGGCATCAGAATTAATAGATTTGAATTTCCAATTTTGCCAGACCCAAGTATCGTTAATCTTATCTGCTACGGAACAGGCGTCTGCATCGATATCGATGCTTCTGACAGATTCTATAGACATATTTGATCTCACCCTTAATATGAAATTAAAAACTCCGTACCAACCGCCTACTAAAACTATCCTGGCTGGATTAGCATGCACTCTAGCGATCGGTTCTAGTTCTTGGGCTAACCATAGTTTGCTTACGACCTGACCGCTAGAAAATGCATCGTAGTCCATTACCCGGCCTTGGCTTCCTTGCGAGCATTCTTCTCTGCTGTAATTTCATTACGGCGGGCCTTGACCAGTTTGGCCACTTCTTGCAGTGCTTTGCGAGCACGGGTGCCGGCAGATCCATTGCCTGCTGTAAATTTAGCATCTTCTGCCAGGAATGCGTCGAATTGTGTTTTTAATTGTTCTACTGTGTTTGACATTTTGTTTTCCTTATAAAATGTATTTTACTTATGTTATGTTATGGTGCGGCCGGTAGGTTTCGAACCTACAAAGACTGCGAGTTATACTCATCGTCCCGTCCCCATTCTGGACTATGGGTCCAGCGGGAGCTTTGCCAATTTGCTCACGACCACGTTTTTAGTTTATATTCAGTCAAGTTAAAAATCAATGGAAAATTGTTATTTTTTATTTTCTTCAAACTCATAAATTCTTTTAATTGTTCCTTTAGGATTTTTAAGATGTTTTATTAATGCATCGTATTTTATAACTACACGATTTTTCCTATAATTGTGTTTTGGTCCGTCTATGACATAATCAATACCTTCACACCCTTGATATTTAGGAAAATATTCTAACTCATTTTTCCAATATTTTCCATATAGAAAGGGTTTGATGTAGATATCCCAGTGATCTTTCATAAAGTTAATTTCTTTTCCTGTAGTTTTTAGATGGTTACTGGCGATATAGTTATACGAATACATAAATGATGTAGTAATATGATCTGTTAAAATACTTAATAATATAGAACCAGTCCTTTCCCAACATATTATTTTTCCTTTCCTTTCCAGCATACCGAACCCTCTCAGCCTAGAAATTTCCATAGAATCTGCACAATCTAGGGAATACCAAGTATTGTTCCTATAAAAAATGTCAGGACCGTGTACTCCTTGAACAAAATCGTAGTCTTCTGGTAATTGTTGTAGAAATTTTTTGTGTATCAGTTGATTAGGAGGGATTCCTGTTTGATTATAGTGATCTAATATTTCTTCTTTAATGTTATTAGGATCAAGTTCTATAATAATAGGATTTATGTTATACTTTTTAGCAACAATTTTTAATTGATTGTATTCTATTTCATTAAATTTAGGTTGATATAAAAATGCACATTCGATTTTAATGCCTTGCTCAAAAAAGCTATGTAATACTGCTTGACTATCTAGCCCAGAACTTAATCCTAACAATATTTTTTTGCTTGCTTTAGATAATTCTACTGCACGTTTTTTAAATTCTTCCCTATAATTTCCAATGTCTGACCCGCACGAGATATAATCCACAAAAAATTTATTATTATCAAAACCAAAATTAATGCCATAATCAACTATTTCATTCATTTTTATGATATTTATGATATATTTGTTTCTACAGATTTCCCCCATTTTATGCGATTCCAAATCCTTTCATGGCTCCAATATAGAATGATATTGACTACAGTAGCCATTCCCGCAAATAGCGCAGCCTGTCCCCAACTACCGGTCATGACAAATGGAATCACGAAATTGCTTACGGTGATCAAAATTCTCCAAGATACTACTTTAGAAATAGATCTCGGATGGCCTTCTGCGAAATTTAATTTTTCGTTCTCTCGACGATTCCACTGAAAAATGTTCCATGCACGTTCATGGATCCAGAACAAAGCACTGTTAATTACCAAGGCAAGTCCTGCTATCTTAACACCCATTAGCAGACTTCCTGTTACTATGAATGCATTAACCATATGGCTGATTGTTATAAGAACTCTCCAAGAAATAACCTTAGATATAGTTCGCAAGTGATTTTCTTTAAATTTGTTCATGTAACAGTTTCCTTAAGTAACTACTATATAGTTCTATTTTATTGTTATAATATTTTTTATACATTTCTATTCTATCACTGACAAAACATTCTTCAAAATTTGCACCTAGATTATGGAAATCAAAAATACCAGTCCATGGAAGTTTATTGCCTAGCCTTTTTTCTAATTCTATATAAATTTGCCATGCTTGAAACGACGTCATACCTTTATTATTAATCCAATGATTGTTTGGTAACATTTTGTAACCATATTTTATAGGATCTTGATCAAATTTGCTTGACCATGGTTTCTGTTTAAAAACTTGATTAATTCCTAAAGAATGAAATCTATAACTATGTAATAAATTTTCATTTTCTAAAGTAGACACCCATGATTTAACTGATTCGACAGAATCGTTTGGCAATCCTATTATGAATCCTCCCTCAGTCCTAACATCTTCTTTCCATACGTCTTTTATTTTTTGCAAAGTGGAAATAATTTTATCTTGTTTAATGCCTTTACCGATAACTCGGTTAGATTCATAATTTAAACTTTCTATGCCAAAAAAACAACTTACTAATCCACTTGATAACAATAATTCAATAGTTTCTGGATGAGCATTCAGTAAGTCTAATCTAAGGTAGGTACAAAATTTAATTTTAAACGGTAATTTAGAATAAACTTTATTAAATAGTAGTTCTAATTTCTCAGTGCTGTCGTTGTGTGTATCGTCTAAATAAACATAATTTGTAGTCTGGTATTTTTCGTAATTTGAAAGAAATAGTTCTGTTAATATTTCCGGATTTTTAATATAATCTAATTTCTTTTTACCGTTTAACGGATACGAACAATAACTACAGTTGAATATACATCCCCTAGAAATTTCTATTGGCAGAGCTTCCATAAAATTTATATGATCCGAATCATGCCAACTGAATTTGGAATTTGAAAAATCATAATTAACTGCCTTTGTATCATTGTTTATTATCATTTTTCCTTTGGATAAATTATATTGGAAAAATGGATTTTTGTTTTGACAAAATCTGGTGAATTCTATTACTGATTGATCTGCATATCCTAAAATAAAAACATCTATTAGTCCGGAAGTATCTTCTATATATGCTCTGCCGCCCCCTAGAACAAATTTACATTTTGGAGATATTGAATAAACGTAATCTTTAATCTCGGTAATTTGTTTGTTATCAAAAATATTGTTTTTAAATGTTTCATCGATTTTATTAATTTTATTTGAATTCTTTTTAGGTTTATGAAAGAAAAAAGTAGTGCTAAACCCGATCCATAAGGTATCTTTTGATACATATTTTTCTAATATATTAAGGAAAATGCTATTATTTTTGGAAATAATAGTAGATAACCAATCAACTACCTGTACTGTATAGCCTTGTTGTCTTAACGCATTAGCTATTTGATAAGCTCCGATACTCCGGAAAAATCCTCCACTTTCTATACATGTAAACAATACTATTTCTGCCATTTTTAAAATCTTTTTGAAAGATCTTTTGTATAAATTTGTTCTTTTCTATCATCTGAGTACGCAAGTCGAGTCCAATCGTAATCAAAATCTTCATCTATAATTTCGTAACATATCCATTGCTTTGTTTGATTAATAATCAGCGGAAAATCGATTATTTTAAGTCCATTACTGAATAGGTCATTTTTATTTCTATTTGTAACTCTTTCTTTATTTTCGCCTAATCTATTTCTTTTAAAAACCTGTATTAAATTTTTATTATACTCATTAAATGACAGAAATATTATTTTTGCTTCTTTCTTTATAGCCCAAGATCGTTGTTCTGGGAAAAAATATTTTTTGTTAATAGATTGATTCCTATACTCTTTTTTGATCCAAGTCCTTACTCCAGCCGAAAATATCAAAGGATGAAATTCGCTTACATGTATACCGCTACATCCAATTACTTCGTTGTTATTGTATAGAATATAAAATTTTCCATTCGGTTCTTTAAATTCATTAGTAGATTCTAATCGATATCCCAGAGTCCATGGTTTAACAAAGGTATTTCTAGCCCACATATTAACAGACGCCGATTTTTCCGTTTCTTTCGAAGCATCTCGGCAAAAATTAAAAAAAAATTCTTTATCTTGGATCGTTAAATTGTCATAAGTTTTTAAGATAAAATCATTCACGTAGAAAATTCCTTTTTGAAATAAATTTTGTAATCCTCTGGGAAAACGAATTCTGATCTCTTCATTAAAATTTCTATGTTGGTGTATGAATCGTTACCCACCCAAGGAGCTCCGGCTGCTATAGTCAACTTATAATCATCGTCGAAGTTATTCATTCCGTGAGGCCAACTTCCGTCCATTAAAAATGGTGATGTAATATTTGGAACATACACATCATGCTTATCAGTTTTAAAATACAGTGTTTCTGTTTTTCCTTTTAAAACTATTCTAAATTTATGTTGTTTTGTGAAGATCGAATTTTTATCACAATCTACATGTTCTAAATTTTTAGATTTCTGGTTTGTAAGCAGTGCCATAATTCTGGTTTTAGTTCCCATCCACGGAAAAACGTATGTTTCAAACCAATCTATTATCACTGGGGGAGTATAAGCCAACCATTGAAATTCTCCTTGTAGATTATTTTTAGTTCCAAATGGTCCGGGGACAGGATTTTTTGTCATTAGTGAAAGCATATTGGTTGCTCTATAGGGATCCCAAAACCAATAAGATTTATCAATCTTCATAATTTCGTATGTAGATTTTTCTTTGTTTAAATCTGGAAAAATGATTTTAGCGAACAAAATATCGTCCATAACTATATTTATTGATAAACTTCGACCATAAATACGCTTATGGAAATTCCGTTAAATAGTCATCCTTGGAAAATTTTTTCTGGGACCACACAAGAATGGGAATTATTTGATACGAAGGAAAGATTCGTTCGTAATTTGCAAAAAAATAGAAATTTATTAGCGGTCAACGGTTGGCTAGAAAAAAAAATTTATTATAATTTTAATAATGAAGGATTTCGATCAGACGAGTTCTCTCACGATAGAAATTCAATATTATTTTTGGGCTGTAGTTTAACATTTGGAACCGGATTACAATTAGAAGAAGTATATGCTTATCAGTTATCTAAATCCCTAAATATGAAATATTATAATCTAGCTCTGGGTGCAAGTTCTAATGATACTTCATTTAGACTTGCATATTATTACATAGCGAAGTTATTACCAAAGATAGTAATTTGTCTTAGTCCAGAACCAACTAGATTAGAACTCTGGGATGATGAAGATGTGCTATTTTTTAGGCACGAAAAATCGGAATATTTGAATAATGGATTTTATAAAACGTGGTTGCTGAACAATAATAATTCTTTCCTCAATCAAAAGAAGAACATATTAGCGATTGAAAATATATGCAATTCATATCGAATTAAATTTAAGACTTACAATTCTAATGAAGTTTTTACAAATGAAATATGGGCAGACAATGATTTTGCGAGAGATTTAAGTCATCCTGGGAAGCATACCCATAAGTGTGTGCATGATAAAATATTAAGCACGTTAGATTAGATTATTGATCAGCAGTTACACCAACAAAATGCAATCTTTCATAGTCAGAAGTATTAATAAATGTGTGTGCTAGCCTGGTATCAGTTAGCCATATTTTATCTACAGTTAAATGCCTTATTTCCCCGGTCCTAAATAAAAAATAACATTCTTCATTAGTTATGATAGGAACATGTATTCGAGGAAGTCTATCTCTATGAAAACTATAACATCTATAAGGTAAAACCCACATAAGTCTACTTCTATATAAATTATATTCTGTTATGATATCTTCAAAAATTGTATTCTTAAAAAAAGGATTTAATTGATCGTAGTCAGTTTCTGCCCCTGTTTGCCGACCAACAGAACTTGCCCAATGATCTTCTCCTTTTTTGAATTGTACGCTTGTTTGTTTCGAGTTTACAGAACTGTGCCATTGGATTTGTGAATCTAATGTCTGGTAAGTACGTAGAATTTCTTCAATGGCTGTTTTATCTAAGTTTTTTAAAATTTTTATCATTTTACATATTATTAAAATTATAAGGATAAATTATATTTATGAGCAAATATTACAAGTATTTAGAGATCCCAAACATTGAAGAAATAACCGAAAAATCTCTTAATTTTGTTAAATCTATAGACGAAATATATAATAGAAGATTGAATAACGCAAGTTATTATATTTTAAATTTTAATAAATTATTAAATTGTTGTCCGATTATACTAGATGCATTTTCTAAACTGAATATGGAGCCTTATTTCGCATCAATTTTTATTATGTACAATAATAAGCATTCTCCTGTACATACAGACATATCTCCTCCATCTGCCAAAGTATTGATTCCTTTGTTAAATGCACATAATACAAGAACAATATTTTATGAATCATCAGATCTAGTTGAATGGATAAATCCCGATTCTGGGGTAAAAAGCTACAAACCAGGAAATAATTACAGGGCTAGAGATAGTATTGTTATTAAAGGTCCATGGATAATGAGGACAAGCGTACCTCATAACACTATCATGAATGAAAAAAATACTCCGAGAATAACTATGGCACTAGAATTTAAAAATGACCCTGTCCACATGCTAGATGAATTATAAAAAAATTAATATAAAGAATATAAAAAGTATTCAATCTGAGCTTTTAACCTATCTCAAAGTCCATACTGATATTTTAAATGATAAAACTATCGGATTTATACCATTAAACAAACAGAGTGTTATTGATCACTGTGCAGATACTCTATACTTTTTCTTAAAATTAAATTTGACTCCGGTTAGATTTAATTTATATAAAACAATAAAAAATGGTGATAGTCTAGTTCATATTGATACCTATGAATATAAGACCAGGATTAATATTCCGATTTTAAACTGTGAGCATAGTCAAACCAAATTTTTTAAAGCCAGACCTAATGTTAAAATAGTACAAAAAAATAAACTTCCATTTATTTTATGTGATCAAGAATCTGCAGTTGAAGTGGATAATTTTGTACTGGATATGCCAACTGTATTTAAAGTAATGACACCTCATCAGGTAATAATGGACGAAAATTTTTCTCCAAGAATAAGCCTCACTGTAAAATGTGATCCTGATCCTATTTTTCTATTACGTGATTGATATTCTTGAGTTGATCTATGTAATCATTTACTTTATTATTTCGAAATGATAGTAGATCATATTTTTTTATTATTTCTGATTGAGAGAGATTAGTTATATCATAATCATTAACTATTTCTTGATAAAAAGTCCATAGCCAACCACCAAATTTCCAATTCGTAAAAGATGATTTACGCCGAATCTCTTTTGATCTTGCAGTGCAGTAATCATAATCTAATCCTGTGTTTTTATTGACCCAACCAGATACCTTCCAAAATTCACTAGATGAATCTAAAATCTCATATCCATATTTTTCATAATTTAAATCAAATTCTGATTGATAATATGATTTTTTCGTATAAGAAGGAAATATTCCTAACGGGAAAACATACCAATAATCTAATGGATTGCTTGAACTTAAAAGCCATGATTCAAAATCATCTATAGTTTCTTTAGTATCATGCGGCAAGCCGATTATAAAATTCCCAGAAATTAATATATCTTTCCACACGTCCTGTTTAATTTCTCTTACAAAGTCTAATTGTCTTTTTGGATCCATTCCTTTTCCAATTGACTTAGCAGATTTTGGATTGGTACTTTCTATTCCGCAAACTGCACTTTTTAATCCAGACTCTTTAAGAATTTTTAAGGTTTCTGGAAAAGTTGTTAATAAATCTAATCTTATGTATGTGGCAAATTTTATCTTAAACGAAAGTTTTGAATAAACTTCGTCATATAAAATTTTAAGTTTGTCTACACTATCATTGTATGTATCATCGGTAAAGGAATAATTAGTGACGCCAAAGTCATTATAATTCCTTTTTAACTCTTCTTTTAAGACATGGCTTTGTTTAATCCATTCTCCTTTGGTTTTACCGTTTAAAGGATAACTACAAAATTTGCATTTGAAAATACATCCTCTGGATAGTTCTAATGGAAGTACGTCTTTGGAATCAATTATATCTGATTTTGTGTATTTTATTGATGATTTTGTAAACCCTTCGAATTCTTTTCCGACTATATGGTTTGAATAAAATTGAAGGTCTATTTTATTGGATTTTCCAGCCAACCAGTTTGTAAAATCTACAATTTCTTTATCGACATATTTTTCAAATTTTATAAACCCCAATTTATCTAATCGGTAATTTCTGGCTCCACCATATATCATTTTGATTTTAGGATTTATTGATCTAACGAAAGAAATAAGTTTATGTATTTCTTCTTCTAGTGTTTCAAAATTTAACGATTTATATCTTTCATCATCTATTAATTGCAAACTAAAAGGGTAACTTAAAATTTTATGTAGAAATGTTACGCTTATACCTATCCACAAAGTTTCTACACCTACAAACTTCGTTAAAATATCTTTTAAGTCTTTATCTAGCTTTTTAAAAATTGCTATATCTATCGTCTGTACTGTATACCCGTTATCTCTTAATTCTGACGCTATTCTAAATGGACCGGCTGCTTTAGGCCCTGTAGGAAAATCTGAGTTACCATAAAGTATGACACAATTAACCATTGATTAAATTTTAATTATTTTTATTATCATCGCTGATACATCTATTTCCCACCATGATTCACCGCAACTGTAGTTCTTAGGATGCCTATGATGATTGTTGTGCCATGTTTCTCCCCAGCTAGGAATCGCCCATAGCCAATTGTTTGTGCTCTGGTCTTTCAAATTATATCGACGATAACTTCCAAACCAATTAGGTTTATGTCCTATGTAGTTTACAACATTACTCATGATCCCTGTAAGCAAGGCAGGAGCCCAGTGCAAAAATATCATCAGATATGATCCCCCTAATATGAATAGGATTAGGCTCCATAAAAATAAAATTATAAAATAGTAACGATGTAAAAATTGTTGATATCTATCTGTTATAAGTTTTCTCATTTTCCATTTAGTGTTACCATCCACCCGTGCATCATACGATAATGAAAATATTTTGTATCCTCTGTATTTAGGACTATGAGGATCGGTTACTTTATCACTTTTTAAATGATGATTGATATGGATAGCAGTCCATGCTAATGGGCTACCTGTGTTACCGAAGCATCCCAGTAGTGAAAATAAATTTTTTATTATAGGAGTAGTCTCGTAGCTATTATGGGTGAGATTTCTGTGGAATGTGACCACTATTCCTAGACATCCATATAAGAAATATCCAATAACAATAAGTAATAGAGCAAAATAGTCTAATCCATGACTGTAAATTCCTATAATTGTGCCGATTATGCTTATGATAGCGAATATTTGGACTCCTAAAGTATTACTAGAAAATATATTTTTCATTTTTTTACCAAGTATATAAGGGGGGCTATCAGATCTAATTCCCACCATTTCTCTTGCATATTCCAATTTTTGGCATTCGAATGATGATTATTATGCCAACCTTCGCCCCAGAGCAATATGCCATATACCCAAAGGTTTTTGCTATTATCTTTATACTTATGATTAGTATACCCTAAATTATGACCAAAATAAATGAATGTGTTTAAAACAAAATGAGTAATTGATACCGGGACAAACCAACAAAAATATGCTATCCAAGGATCGATGATTATCAAAATAGAGACACAAGATAATACTAGCAACATATAATAGTCATTAATATATATTTGTTTTTTATTAAGTAAATCCCTTACCAGTCTTACATTTATTTTTTTACCGTAATCCATCAAATGCGGAAAAAGCACCCGCCATCCTTTTATACTAGGAGAATGAGGATCTTTTTCAGTGTCAGAAAATGCATGATGTTCTCGATGTACATGAACCCAACCTATAATACTTCCTCGTCCAGACATTAAAGCGAACCAGGTAAACACATATTTTAAAATGGGATATTTAAATTCAAAACTTTTGTGTGCGTAAAAACGGTGTAGCATCATACTCACTCCGATACCACTATATAGATAGTATGATACGAGAATAACTATAATAGACAGATAGTCAAAACTAAACACCCATAGCCCAATTATAGCTCCAATTGTAGAAATTATTTGTATTATAGATAAAGATATAGCCGAAGCTGAAAATAGTTTCATATATAATTTGCACCTGTTATCTTTTTATTTATTAAACCCGAAATAAGCATTTCGAACGGGTGTATTTTACCATAGAATTCATTGCTGCACCAGCATTGATCTAAAGGATTGTAATCGAACCATGGGCTAAATCCTAAAACTATATGTATTCTATTTTTTATCGAATTTATATAAGGAAATACTCTGTGGGGAACGTTGGTATCCCACGAATACATGTGTCCATATTTTAAATGTAGAGTCGATTTTCCTAATAGTTGAAAAAGATAATTATTGTCAGTTTGGATAGGTATGTTAATTCGTATATTTTCAAAAACAGATTCATCTCTGTGCCACCCCCAGGAATTTATAGTTGTTGGATCTAAATGTTGAGAATTTAATATGGCTATCCTACTTCTGATTAACGTTCTATCAAAATCTAAAAGAAATGCGTCTAATAGTTCTGCGCAGGGAGATAATTTTCTAAACCCATATGTATCATAATACGTATTTTGTAAGTCATTGAAATTATGGGTTTGATCAAAGAAATATTCTGTTTTCTGATTGCGATATGTCCCAAGAGTTTGACTATTCTCATTTGAGATATCACGGTACTCGGGATTATAAGTTAAGCTTAATCCCCCGTAGGCTTGATCTTCTCCTACATTGTTCTTCCATCCTTGGTATCCAAATGTATCAATAATTTTTGTTGTAGTTTTGGTCAGACCTTTAATATCTATATTGTGTATAAGATCTAAAATCGTATATGTTTTTACTGGCGACACTATAGTTGACATTAATTTTTTAATGTCGGTGGTTTTCATTATCCACTGCCATACTGTAAACTTTTTCGGAATTTCTGTTATAAAAATTTTATGTTTCATTGAGTTAATTTTTTTAACAATGAATTATAAGATATTTTAAAATACCCATTGTGGGGTATAGAATAATCCATAGGATCAGTTCTGATCATTTGAATATCGGGATGACTAAAAATTTTAGATGTTCGTATAATTTCGAAACCATCATATTTGCTTCTTGACCGCATATCTTTAAAATGTCTATCATAAATCATTAATTTACTAGAACTAGTACCTTTTCTGCCTTTAATTTTATTAGACACAAGATCTTTTATTCTTGGTTCATATAGAAATGATAACAATGTTTCGGGATTGTAATTTAAAAATGATGGGGTTCCGTCTAAATTTTGGTTTTTATACCAATTATACCAAACTGATACTATCCTTTCTCTTTCGTCAAAATACCAAGTATCAGAGTTATCATCTTTACAAAGATGGGGTTGATCGCTACCAAATATTATAGTACCGTCCAACGTTTTTGATAGTTTTAAGAATACCGGGTATTGATACACAATGCAATTGGCAGATCGAGCCACTTCAAGAAACTCACCCGAAGTTACAAAGTTATCGAAATCAAAATTTATTATAATAGGTTTTAAATCGTTGTATTTGCAAAAATCTATAGCGTATGAAATATCAAACGAATTATAATTTGGTTCTAATGAAACGATAATTGGTGTTATTTTAATTTTTTGAGAAAGAAAGATCTTAATTATGTATTCGCTATCTAATCCCCCACTATAGAATACATAAATGTCTTTCTTTGTATTTTCTTTTAGAAAGATCGCGTTATTAATTAACTCTTCTTGGTATGTACCTACCGCACGAGAACATTTTGATATGTTTAAATTAAAATTTATTCCGGTACCTTGGATAGTGTAGTAATTTTTGTATCTCGGTGTGATCATAATAGATAAGTAATTTACGGAATATTTATAAACATGCCAGATACTTTTATTTCTTTAATGAATTTCAATTTAAATTGGTATCAAGAAATTGATGACAATCTAAATTTATATTATGAATCTATCCATGAAAAATACAAAAATGAAGGATATCAAATGATAAACCATGTTCCACCAAGAGCGACAGGAGCTATCATATTTGAAAACTCAGAAGAAAGAGCTGCATCTATTTTTTATGACGAGTTTAAATATAAAAATGCTATTTGGATTAATATAGCATTTGTTGAAAAAAATCACAGGAAGAAAGGATTATACAAAGTTATGCATGAATATTTAAATCACGTAGCGATTAACCTATCGAAAAATAGAATATATTCATCTATACATTTACAAAACAAACTAATGATCGACAAAATTTCAAAATCGGTCGGATACGAATCTTTGATGACCATAGTTTACAAGAATGTTAATCAGACTATTCAGGATCATTAGAATCGGAAGATCTTGACACAAAAACGATATCTGTTACTAAATCCTTTATACGCATAAAATTCATTATTATCCCGTTCTCTTCATTATATTTTTTATTTTCTTCTTGAATTAATAATAAAGTTGGATCATTCTGCCATCTGTCAAAAACATTGTAATTTTTAAAATATATTTTTTTATTCTGAACTAATCCATTTCCGCTTGTATTATTTTCTATCAAGATATCGCCAGGAATAATAAAAGTTTCTTCTGTATAAGAGAAAATATCGACAAATTTTTCTTTATTGTCTCTTATATAATCGAAAAACCATGGAATTTCAATAGATTCTCTGGTACATTCTATTTCTTTTTCAATTTCCATTTTTAGCCCTTTTTTGAAGATATAAAAGTATTTATCATATAAGTACGATTATGAAATTACTTAAAGGATATTAGTTATGTTCAAGTTAATAAATGATGATTTTGTGCATAACGATAGACATAGAATTTATGTCAGTAAAGTAGATGGCAATCGATCATTTGCCAGTAAAGAAACCACTCGATTTATCATGTGTAATGGTGATTTAAAATCAGAAAAATTTAAATTTTCTGGAGTTTTTGCAGCGTCAGTAAACGTCGAGTTTGAAATAGTAGGCCACGGAATAGTTATAGATTTATTTGGATATAACTTTCCTGATCAATATATTTGTTTAATTAATCCGGGATTACCTGGGAATTTAAGTTACATAGATGGATGTTCTAATTCTAATCTAGTTTCTCCTTGCAGGAACGGTGATCCTTGTATAAATTATTTGTATTTTCCAAAATTTATCAAACAAACATTTCATGTTCATCCTAGTATAAGAATAGGAATGATAATTTCAGGATCTGGTGTAGCAGAATTTAACGATCGATCACAGGAACTTAACATAGGTGATTGTTTTATTTTAAATAGATTTGAATCGCATAGGTTCATTACTAATGAATCAGATATGAGTTTAATTGCTTTTCATCCGGATAGTGATGACGGTCCCACAGACGAATATAATCCTATGAAAAGCAGAACTTACATTCCGAAATAAAGGTCTATAAAATTTTCTGGAATCTTGGTGTCGCTTAATTTTTTTCCAAAAAAAGTTTCTAAATTTATAATTGATTTTAAAGTTTCGCTAGCTGTACAAAATTTTTTTAATGGTCCTAAACTATAGGTGTTATGGTACGTGACCAATCCGGATTTTTGTCTATTAAGGTATTTGTAGTCTATTTTATTTAGAAAATTAACTGAATCTGACAGCATCATCTGATACGAAGTCGTATCTTTATGTAATTTGTAAAACCAGAAATCATGTTCTCCTAGAAATAGACTAGATGGTTTTTCAGCCTGAAAAACTTTACGGTAAGTGTTCGGATATATGCAAGGAACAATAGCTCTTTCGTATTTGCTATGTCTCATCCTGTTGTCGACATAACTTGTTTTCATAGCCCTATCGTAGACAGTTAGGTAACGCAGAGCGTACCAATTTTCTTTTTGAAAAATCCATTTACCTAAAACATGCGCTTGTTTAACCATTAATTCGGGCAAATCAGCTGTCCAATAAAAAAGAACGTTATCTACATTGGGATAGTTTTCATTGAATGGCGGTCTTTGTACATTAACTGTTAAATCTGAAAAACTAACCGTTAGCGATTCGTAGTTTTTGCCGACGACTAAAATTGGTTTGTCTATACCATAAACAAATGCTATTTTCTTACCCGATTCAGCTAAATTTTTAAGATGTTTATGCCTTTCAAATCTATACCTCGACAAGCTCGAAGGATGGACCCAATCTTCACACAAATACAGCCATTCTTCAGGTTTATAATCTAAAATGTCTTTGAAATAATCATGCAATGTTATTCGTATATTGGGATATTTTTGAGATATATCATTGATTAACGGTAGTTGAGCAAATTTTGTTTCAGACATAGTATTATAATGGCTACTGTCTGTATCATTGAAATTGTAGTTATTCAAACCTTCTAACGGAGCCGATGCAATTATTTCGTCAGGAAATATATCGTTATTAATAAAACTTTTTACAACATTTGTACTATCAGCTCCTCCGCTGCACAATATAACTATATAATCATACTGATCTCTAATCTGGGCCGCTCTTTTTGCATAAAGTTCATCTAACCCGAGATCTGGTTCGATTAACCAATTTACTTTATCAAAAATTTCTTGATAAAAATGCCATGTGACGTCTTCTTTGCTTTTATTTGCATATAAAATCGCTTCGATTTTATTATGAAATATTTTATCTTTGACTTTATAAAATCGGTTTGTAGGTAGTTCCATCCGATATTTATAGGAAATTTTTTTTGAATTTCTTAAGAATGAATATAATTCAGCAAATTACAGTGTTAAGCACCTACACCAGCATTCAATGTTTTCACTAAGGTGGCCAGTCTATCTAAAGCTTCGCCTACAGTTGTTGGTGCAGAACCACTCCAATCTCCCGGAACTGTCGCATAATATTTAAGTGATCCATTTGTTCCGTCTACTAACAAAGTAGATGAATCGGAAAAAACTGATCCAACAATATCCCCAACAATTGATAAAGTATTAGTAAGGGCTTGTATATTATCAACTTTTAACACACCATTTTTATCTAATTGAGCGTTTTTTATTAGTGTACCTGACGAATTTGCAGTATAAAATTCTAATCGCCCTGGAACTATTGAACTCGAAATAGATCCGTCTACCGCAGCCCGAATAGATGAGCTATCTCTATAAGCTAAACCGTCGTACCCAGCATATGTTATATTATAGATAAGATCACCGTCTTGCACAGCAGTTGGGGCTTCTATTGATCCCCTACTTCTTGATAACCCTATCGCTGTGGTTGTCGCTGAGCTATCATGATGGCAGCTGGCTAAAAGAACTTTAGTACTGGTTAAATTTGTATCAGATAGTATTCTTACTATACCCGAATTTAATATTTTGAGCGGAGTTAGTAATACACCAAGTGTATTTCTTACGTTAAATTCAAGATTGCCTGGAATATTGGTAGGAGAAATAGTGCTATCAACGTTAGAAGTTATAGCTGCCGCTGTCAGTTCTGTGGATCCGTTAAATCCTCTGAATAATATATTTCCTAATCGGTCTCCTATATTCACGGTAGATGGTGATGACGTTGTTCCTCTGGATTTGTTAAAACTAATTATAGATGCGGATGTATCTGAGGTAAAATTAGCCAGTGAAAAAGTACGTACTGAGTTTCCCCTTAATGTTGCGTCACCAGATAGATACAGATCTCGGAATGAATTGGTATTTGATCCTAGATCATGACTTGCATTCTGATTTGGTATCACGTCTCCCTGTACGGTGCCATCTAAATTGATCGAACCATTTGTCGCATCAACCATTATGGACGAATTTTCTGCAAATACAGAACCTTTGACATCTCCTGTTAAATTACCCGAAACGTCACCCAAAACATTACCCGAAACGTTACCCAAAACGTTACCCAAAACGTTACCCGCAACGGTTCCTACTAATGTTCCCCTAAGAACACCGTCTACAGCATCTACCAAAAGAGTTGAATCGTCTGCGAAAACGGAACCTTTGACATCGCCGGTGACGGTTCCTACTAATGTTCCCCTAAGAACACCGTCTATAGCATCTACCAAAAGAGTTGAATCGTCTGCGAAAACGGAACCTTTGACATCGCCGGTGACACTTCCGATCAACGTGCCATTAACTGTCGCAGTATCTACATCAATGACCACCGTAGATGCTGTGTTAAAAATTTTATCTGTCACGATAGCATCAGATACGATCGTTTCGTGAGTTAAAATATCAACAGTAGCGCTCAGTGTTTTTGCAACACTATCATAAGAAAAACTTATATTTTTGTGTGTTCCCGCTAGAATCGAGGCAGCAGCAGCATCTTTAGATTCGTTTAATGACACTCCGGCGATAGGCACGCCGCCAGCAGTTCCCCCGTCACCGACAAGAACACTTCCTGTCTGTGTATTGTAAATCAGTTCACCTACTAATGGTGTTATACTGTTAACTTCAGCGGTAGTTCCTCTACGGATCTGTAATGGCATGTTTTGACTCCTAAGATTGCTAATCCATGTATTTATTGTTTAGTTCTAAATTACTGCAGTCAATAATACTAAGAATTTTTATCACTACGATACTTATTTTTTTAAATAAACGTTATATGATTAGGAAATTATTGCTTTTGACCATGATAAAATACCAAAAACTATTCTATGAATACGATAAAAATAAGTTAATAAATGAAATTTTAAGCAATCGACCCTATTTTCACCACATGCCGCCGGATTTTTTAACTCTAAAACGTAGAAAATTCAGTTTGATCGATGGAAAAGATTATAACGATTTGACCATAGTTCACGAAAGCAATATTATTGCAGGAAAAATAAATTCTTGGCAAGGAGTATCTTTTACTTATAAAAAGGGTTTAAATGAATCAAAATCGGGAAAAAATTCTTTAAGAAGTCAATATGATGAATGGAATTGGCGGTATGAACTTAACTCGAATTACCTTCAAGAAATCGTTAAAGAACTTGGATTTTACGAAGTTCAGAACGTGAGGGCAATGATAATAGATCCCCCAGGTTTCGGACCCGTGCATAAGGATGCCTGCCAACCTGGATATTATGATAAAAATATAAGTGTAACATTAAATTTGCAAAATGGTTCTAAACCATTAGTTGCACTGCTTGATGATTCATTGGTTGAAATAGACGAAGATGTATTCATTTTTCAAGACGACTGTTGGCATGGAGTAGGAACCGTTGTTTCCCAGAGAATACAAGTAAGAATTAATGGAAAGGTTAAAGACATTGATCAATTCTTTTAAATAACTATATATTACATTTTGATTGTATCAAATCGGCAGCTCGATCTACAGAAATATAATCTTTTTCCATCATGTTAGGATATTTTTTTAATATTGTTGGAGTACCAACATATCCAAAAGAAACATATTCTACTTTACACCTGCCTGATACTCTGACCGACATCTCTTTTAGTATTACTTTTTCTGCTTGATATTTTATTAAATTGTGTCTTTCTGGCGTGAGACATTTAACATCAGCTATCCTACTACCAACATTGATTATTGTTTTTTTAGGTTCGTTCTTCCATATATTCCATAATTCTAAAAACATCAAGGTTTGATCAAAGCCGTTGTGAGCATTGTTTATAAAGATATCAACGTTCTTAGACATTTCTATAATTTTTTTCCGTGTTTCTGCATTAGAAATATCGAAGCCATTTGATCTGCTGAAACCTATTATGTTAGGGGATAATCTGTTATAAATTTCTAAACCAATCCCATGTGTATGACCTGTGATAGAATATTTCATTTGAATCTTAATGCCAACCCTATTTTTTCACCTTTCATTTTTGCCGTGCAATGTATCGTTTGTGTATCGAATACGATTAAACTACCGGGATCAAATTTATACGAGTTACCACTTAACCCAAACAGTGTGTCTTTGGGGTAATGCGTGAGGAAATCTTTATATAACTTATCGTCTATAGGATGGTTTGTAAGGTTTTCTACAGGATATTCATAAGGGCAGCCTTTAACTCCTATGTTAATTTCAAATCGTTGAACAGGTAAATGCATACACCATGTAACACTATCAAGACTCCATGTTTGGTCGAATATAACAAGATGGGGTAACGACTCGGTGTAATGTAAAGGAATGACTATGTTGATAATTCCATTTTGGAAACTTTTATAATCTGTATGAGGAAGATAGGGTGAATTGTGTTTATAAAAGTTTCCCTGTGTATACTCTAATTTTTTATTAAGACATGTTTCGATTATATCTTGGCATACGCTTAAAACTTTGCCAACCGGGGCTTTATTCATAGTCGGCGTGTCATATTTCCCTATTGAATGATAATAATCAATAATATTTGATATAATAGTTTTATCTATAGCATTAAAATATTGTTTAGTTTCTATCATTGTATTCTTTAACCCAATAAAATAGTCTGTCCGCCCACCCCGGAGTATTCCAAATTGAATCCCATTTATTAGCCCGTTCCACATATATATCTATATTATTGTCTTCAGAGTATGAATTAAATGGTATCTTGTCGTAATCTTTGATACTTTGTATAATAGATTTTGGAAAATTAATTAAACTGCTATAAGATGGACTGACTATAGGTATTGCGGTAATATTAAACTTCCAAAAATCTTTAGATTTTATATAGTCTTGCACAGTAAAAGGAGTCAATGAATAGTTAATTGAGATATCACTATATTTTTTTAACCTGCTAACGCCAGACAATATTTTTTCCCAAGAGCTACCTCGTCTAAACCATTCGTAGCTTTCTTCGTATCCGTCGACACTGACCGAGCAATTAATTGATTTCCATCCTTCCCACAACTCTGGGTTAAATGGTGTTACCCCATTCGTGATATACTGCAATTCACAATGTTTTCTGTTAAATTTTTTGAGATATTCTAAAATTTTCCAATGGTTTTTATCTAAAAAAGGTTCACCTCCTGTAAATTTTATAATTGATAAAGTAGGTAAAAGCTCCGATAGCTCGTTAAGAAACTTAATAGAAATTTCTATAGAATCTTTTATTATAGGCTTTACATGGAATTTTTTCGCATAAGTTGAACTCTGATCAGGACCACAATGAAAACAAGCTAATTGACATCTATTGCTTAATTTAAATTGTATCATTTTTAATTCTCTAGATTCACTTAAAAACGGCGTCATATTTCTTAAACTTTTCTGTCCTCTATTTTCTAATTCTTCGCATCTATGACAGAACGATCTAGAGTATTGGGTAAACCCAGTAGACAAATTGTCTCTTAGTTTGATCAACTTCTCATGGTTAAATGCCTTTACTAGCCCTTGAGAGGCATCAGCTATTCTGGCTTTAGTGCTGTTTTCTAAACAGCAAGGTCGGGTAAACCCATCTGTTTCGATAGATATCATATTTTCTATCCAGGCACACTTATATTTTTCCATCGATTATTTCTCTATTTTTTATATTGATGAATGAATTCAGTCGATAATATAGGAACGTTTAGGTAACTATAGAGACCAAGTAAATCTATTTATTTTTCAAAAAATGACATTCTGTTTCATCGACTATTTTTTTTGCTAACCTATAAGGTGTGAATGGAAAAAGGAAAGGAAACAAACTGTGTATAACTCCAGTGATCAGTATCAACACCGCAAGTAGATTAAAATAATTGGCATAGAAAAAGTGTTTAAAGTAACCTGAGTTGACGTCTTTAAGATGTTGCATATTTCTTCTTATAATGATTCTCAAGATAATTAAAATCATTTATTTGATATAATTGGTCAGTATTGTCATATATCTGAACAAATTCTTTAGCATCAAGATAGCCTTGATATGCCCATGCTGCGTTTTCTATTTCGATGTTTTTAGTACTAGCCCATCTATCAATATAAAGATTTATGCTTAAAGCCTTTGGCCTATTTCTAAATATGCAAGACATTAATTTTACACAATGACGGAATGAAGTCTTCCATGCGTCAAACGGACTAGAATTATATTTACTTATGGAATATACTTCGTCTACAATTTGTTTATTTTTAGTTGCATTAAGACTGAAATCACCTTTACTTAAGTTAGGATTGATAATAGAATTCTTTTTCCATAACTTCACTCCTCCTAATAAAGTAATTTTTTGGAACAGCGGATCAATAGACTTAAACATGAGTAAATCATGTTCTATTTGCTTTGCATATTTTAAAGGGGATATTAATTCATTATCTCCATCGATTGTCCAGAAAAATTCAGTGGTTGAAATCATGTCGCAAATTAAATGTGCTTTATCGATACCATTGATTCCGTGTACTCGTTTAGCATTAGGATGAAAAGAAAGAACATTAATCCAATTATTTTCACAATTAGATTCCTTGTAACTTATGAAAAAAATATCTATATCCATAGGTATTATAATTAATTGTTTTTAATTAATTATCTAATTTCATAGATTTTTATAAGTTTTCTAAGCTTATTGTTTTTTTTGGAGTCATAAAATCTTTCCAAACACCCTCAAACCCATTTTCTATAATAGAAAGATATTCTTGGCTGACATCTATGTTGTAATTTAATCTAGTTGGATGAAATTTTTTTAAAGTTTCGTAATAGTTTACCACATTTAGTTCCCATTTAGTTTGAGGAGTGCTATAAAATATTCCATCTCCTGCATATTTTACAATTTTCGTTTTTTCTAGCAACTGTAAGATTCTGTGAGTCCTTTTCATTTTACCACTGGCATCATGATCGCCATTGCTTGTAGTAATATAGAAATGTTCAACTCCTTCTCGTAAACCTTTGTTAATTTGATAAGGAAGAAGTACGCCGAAAGGTAAACTGTTCATATGGTTTTTGCTAAGACCACTAATTAATTTTTGATATTCTGGTAATGTAGCACTCCTAAAAAGGCATCTCATGAATGGAACCCCTTCTAGCTCCCCTTGTCCATACCAACAATGGGAACCACTGATTGAAATTAACTTCTTGTCATGGTAAATTCCCCAAAAACACGGAATTTCTTTGAGATCATATTCTCCATTAAATTTCATTAATTTTAACGAACTGTTATTTAAATAACCATGCTTTTTACATTCATCACAGAATTCTTGAACTAATTTTGTATGATCTCCAGTCAAAAATATAGACTTCATTCTTTGTGTCCTATCAACATGAATCTATCATAATTCCCTAATTCCAGTCTTCCTTGAAACATTAAATTCATTTTGTATTTGAGAATCATTTCTTCAAGATTCTTACAGATATTAACATGATCATATCCTTCGAGGTTGTTGCTGTGCAAGAAAATTAAAGTGCGATTTGAGATATTATCAAACCATTGATTATTTTTGATATGTTCGCAGCTGGTATTCACAATATAGTCGTAATTTTCAATATCTATATTATTAACGTCATCAGTGTAATGCTTAAAAAATCGATTATGCCTATTTAGGAAATTTGAAAACTTTTCTAACCTCGGATCAGGATCAATTTCATCAATGTGATTAAAACCTAATTTTTTTAAACAAAAACTAGTAAATCCGATCCATGATCCTATGACTAATATTTTTTTATCAGAGATATCCACATTGCTATCTATAGTAAATTTTTTTATATAATTTAGTAACCAAGCTTTTGATTGTATTTGTTTAAGTCGGAATGCATCTCTTATCTCTTCGAATTTTATCTCTGATGATATTTCATCGTGGTAGAGACAATTTATTACGTAGGGTATACAATTAGAAGGAAAATCAATGTTGACATCTTTAGCTATTTTAGCAATATTTTCTACGGTCATAAATTAACATCTTTACAGTGGCGTTTGATAAGATCAGTTACATCAGACAATGTATGTCTCCAATTAGTACCTCTACTAACATCTAATATATCCATTACTCTTACAAATTCTTGTATTTCTTTTTGATTCTCAACATCAAGATATTTTTTTAATATATTAATTTCTGATGATACCCATTTTTTGTATCTATAATCATAATCAAATTTTTCTAAATTTTCTATGATTTCTAACTTAGCATTTTTTGGAAAATGTCTTATATCAAAGTGTGTAGGAATTTCTAAAAATCTTAAGTACGCTTCTATATCATATTGAGCGGCTATTTCTATAACTCGTTGTACGGAATACGGTGACGCCACTCCTATACACCCAGAAAGATAGGCTATTGGTATTTTATTTTTCACAAGTAAATCTAAATTATCGATAAATTTATTGTAATTTCCGGGAAATCGTATTAAGTTGAACCTTTCGTTAGTATCATCTAAACTTATACATAATATTACTTTTTTGAAGTTTTTCCATTTATCTATGATTTTATTGTTAAGCACACTTAAATTGGTATCGTACCGTAATTGGATATTTTTTGCATATCCCTTAGTTATTAACCTGTCTAAACATTCTTGCATGGCAGGGACCAGTAATGGTTCCCCGCCGGTAAAATAAATGTATCTTAAATCTGATGATATTTTATCAAACTTTTCCCACCATATAGGGTTATTCCACCATTCATCAAATCCTTGCATGTGCAATTTTCCATGATTATCTTTTTCAAACGGATAAATTTTATATTTGCCTTTTTGTATTTTATGACCAATTTTAGATATTTTTATGTAATCTTCGTACCAAAGACTGCTATCTCTAGGACCACACATAATACATTTTTGATTACATAAGTTACTAAATCTTATATCTAAATTCACGACTTTAGAATTTACAGAACCGTCGTCGTTAGTGTGTTCATTTACATTTTGAATTGTAACATATTCTGATATAGTAGGACTAGTTTGAGTGAGCACACGTTGTCTTTTACTAATACCCGGCCAACCACCTCTGCGAGTGCTTTCCTCGGAATCATAACAATTTCTGCATCTAGTAGGTTTGATATTATCTTTCAGCCATAATCTATGTTCTTTATGTGTCTTGCTATTAATAGCCTCTTCTATAGAATCCGTAAGAATATTCATCACCCTGTCATTATCATCTCTAGCCATTCCAAAATCGTCGCTGAGATTAGCTAAACAGCACAATTTAAAATCTCCTGAAAAATCAATTTCTAATTGAGACCATAATTCCGGGCAGAAGCTTTCTATGTTATAGGCCATTTTATTATTTTTCCAATTACATTCTGTATTTCTTTGGTATTATTTTACAACCATGTGTTTTTCTTCCATTGTAAAATATCCAATCATTGATTTTATGAACACAATCGCCCGTATGAAGCCATCCGTCTTTATGCACATTTTTTCCTTTTAAAATAAGTTCTGAGTTTAAAATCGTAAAGTCACACCAGCATTTATCTCCTAACGGAATACCTTGATCAAAAATTTCTAATTCTGTTCTTTCACTGAAGATGTGATTTATTATAATAGGACCAGCTTCAGTCAAGCCGTAGTTACACATAAAATTGACACCATTTTGTAAAAAAAAATCTACATGTTCTTTTTTAATACAATCGCTACCTGCTACAACTAATTTTAACATGTTTGATTGAAAATTATTTAACTTAATTAATGTGTCTATCATTGCAGGAACTAAATGAGTCTTAGTTATATTGTAATTTTTAACGTCTTTAAAAAATGAGAATCCATTAAATTTTTTAATGATTACACTTGATCCTGCTAATAACGCAGGAAGTGTTTGAGCATTGATTCCACCGGTGTGATTTAACGAACAGACTGTGAAGATATTATCATCAACAGATAATTTTTGTGAATTAATAGCTATTTCTGAATTTTTTAAAATCATATCTTCGGGGATTTTTATTGCTTTTCTAATAGTGCCCGTGCTACCGCTACTATAAAGATATAATTCAAACACATTATTTAAATCATCCGGTATTAATATATTATCAGAATCATATTTTGGAGGAATAATTAACGGTAAATTCCTATAAGACGCATGCAGAATATCGATGATAATATTCTCATCTACTGCCGATGAAATAAGTTTGTATTCATTGTTGTGGATCAAATTTAACAAATCGTTAAATGAACAATCATTAACGGCTCGTTTTGATGGAAATTTTTTAGCAATATTTAAAAAAAGATTATATAGTTTCATATGCCGCCTTAGTAAACTGGATTGTATATTTTTTTTAAATCGATAGAAGGATTCATTTGTCCTATGAAATAATTATATGAAAAAGTTATTAAACCATCGGCTTTGTTATCATCTATGTTAACAAATTTAGCTGCATACTTTTCCACATATCTAATTCCTTCTAGCCAAACATTATGATGATCAGTTCCAGAAAGATTGTTAATAAACCAAGAATCAAATTCACTATACCAATCTTTGGTTGCTTTATCGCACTGAAACCATGTGTTATCCCATGTAGTATAAATTAATGTTCTCAAAATTCTTTCATGAACTAATCTATACATATGTTTAGTCATGTTTTTATGGAACCATATAGAATAATTTATTGGGTCTTTTTCTAGCCAACGTTTAATTATATGTGCTTGTTTACATAGTATATCGCAACTGTCAGGACTCCAATAAAAAAATTCTACGGTTGAATTAACGTAATCTTTGAAATAATCTGCTATACCAACGATATTAGCAGCACGATCAGTAAATCTTAAGTAAAATTTATTATTAGAATGGATGAACGTTCGAGGTTTTTCAATCCCTAAAATAACTGCAATTTTTTTATCTTTATCAAATTTTTTCCTTACTTCGTTGAAATGGAGATAATTAAACCTAGTGACATTTAACGGATTGAGTCCTTCTTTTTTGTTTAGAATCCACGATGCATCATTGTTAGATAACCAATGTGTGAAAAGATGATCAGTAAGATCTAAGATAGTTATTTTTGTCTTTGGTGATCTATTTTTGATTTCGTTTAATCGAGGTATAGTTTGCAAATAGTGTTCTGACGCGGCATTTTCGGGATTCTTTATCTTAGGATCGAGTATTGTAAATTTACTATTACCTTTTTCCATCGTGTTGATTATTAGTTCGTCTATATGTAATCCTTGACGAATAAAACTTTCAACTATGTTATGACTGTCCGCTCCGCCACTATAGCTTATGATGATATAGTCATACATTTCTCGTAATTGTCTAGATCTTTTGTCGTACAACTGGTCTAGCGTAAAATCAGGTTCTACAGTCCAATTATATTTTTCAAATACATCATTGTTGAATATCCATTTTATATCTTTATTAGATTTCGTCCCCTCTATACAGGCTAGAATTTTAGAATCATATAGACATTTATCAATTGCATAGTATCCTAATTTGTTGTTTATCATATGGGATATTTATTAAATACTACATCTTAATCAAATATTTTATATGTATAAATTTTTTAACTGTAGATATCCCATAGTTGCGGTAGCGATGAATTCGGTATCTAATTTAAATTTGGCCTTGGCCTGTTATAATGCAGGAATAATTCCTAGTATTTCTTTTTATAACTATTATACTGATAATCTACAGATCTCTGATTATGATTTACAAAAATTCGAAGAAGATGTAAAAATTTTCGTTGAACAGACTAACAGCGGAGAATTAATAATTAGCATGAGTGCTAATCATCTTTTTGATATTAAAGTACAAAATTTAATTAAAAAATATGATTTACAGTATATAGAATTATGCCAAGATGTTAATCCCAGCACTTTTGATTCTATCAAAAAGATAAAAAATAATTTAAATTTTAGATTAATAATTAAGTGTATGTATTCAACGCCATTAATGCGCTGTGATGCAGTGATTCTTAAAGGTCCATTAGGCGCCGGAAGATCTATTCCGGATGGTGAATCTCTTATAGATATGACGATAGCTCTAAGAAAAGCACATCCAAATTTAACAATAATTGCCTCTGGGGGAATAACAAATAAATCTGATATTGAAACAGTATTATCAGCAGGAGCAGATTTAGTCGGTATAGGGAGTCTGTTCGCTGCTTCACTAGAAAGTCCTGTTAGCGATGAAACTAAAGATAAAATTGTAAATTCTACGTATAGAGATTTAACACGTATTGGTAAATTTAAACAGCAAGGTCTGTTTTTCGGATCAATAGATCAAAAAGACAATATGAATCAATCAAATGGTTTAAATATCGGAATAAAAGATCCAACATCTGGTGGCCATATCTATTTAGGTAAAGCGGTAGATGAGATAGGGGAAGTGCTTAGAGTTGAGGATATCGTAAAAAAATTAATGTTTGGTTGATTTTTATAAATCATAGGACATCGTAGATATAACTTTCAATTGACTAGGCCGGTTATCTGAATCAAAAGTTAAAAAATTATAATTTACACCATGCAGAATTTCATTTAATTGTCCTTGATGATATTTTTTAATTTTATCATCAATATAATTATCTTTATAAAACCAATATCCTACTTCTGAATAATACATACTGAATATTTTTTTAACCTGGAACACTTCAGTATTCCAATCTTTGTATAATATTTTTTTTATTGGATCTGAATGAACATTAAACACAATTTTAAGATTTTTATTACCTTGAGGATTTTCTAAACATAAATCTTTACATTGATAGATATTCTTTGATAGTAATATATTTTCTATATATTGTTTGATAAGCTGAGATTGTTTTATTACTATTTGTGGCATGTCGGGGGTATAATAAAAATATTCTACCTGCGGAACGTATTCAAAGTTTAACTCATCAAAATGACCGTACACACCGTTGATGTCTATAAAAAAACTTTCGAATTTTTTATTTTCTCGGTTGAATCTTATCCTGGGTTTATCTATACCGTAAACTATAGCGGCTTTGTTTTTGTTTTTTAAATGAGAAAAAATACTGTATTGCCAACCTGTTGCTACAGATAAGAGTACTCCACTTTGTGAAAATTTATGAAATTCATTGTTTTTTATAATTTCTAAAGTTTCGTCTATGTAATCTAATACAGTAATTTTTATTCCAGGATAATACGTGTTAACATATTTTATCAATGGATATGCAGCATGAGTATATTCAAACATGTAATTTTTAGGATCATCGTCTCTAGGATCAAAATTTTTTATATATTTTTCTATAGCCTTAATTGGAAATGAACAAATTATTTCGTCAACTTTAATATTATTTTTTAAAAAACTCATTAGCATATTTGTAGAATCTGCACCCCCACTTATAGCCAAAGCTAGATATCTATAGTTGTCTCTGAGTTGAATAGCACGTTGTTTATAGATATCATCGATAGAATCGTTTATTTCTTTTTTCCAATCGAAAGAATTATAGATTTCATCAAAAAGATGAAATCTAATCTGATTATTACAAATTTTGTTAGCGTATTTTAAACATTCAATTTTGTTAAAAAAACATTTCTGGTTCACTTGCCAGAATCCTCTTTTTTTTAACATTGATAGATTAACGGCTGTTTGATAATCATAAATCATAATTTTATTTACTAATAGACTTTGTATATAGCCACAATTTTATAGATATAAAAATCATTGTCAGGATAATAATTGAAAAAGAGATAGGTTTATCTATAAAAATCATTAGGCTTCCGTCACTTAGCATAAGCGATTTTCGAAAATATTCTTCAAATAATCTTCCGATAAGGAATCCTATTACTAAAGGTGATAAATCGCAATCTAAAAATTTTAAAATATATCCAAGTATGGCCGAAAATATTAATATATAAAATCCGAATAGGTTGTTTGATATTATATAAGCTCCGAAGAAGCAGGTTATTACTATAAAAGAGAATAGCATTTTTTGAGGAATTTTCAAAATAGATATCCATATTCCAATTAATGGTAAATTAAGTATTAATAAAAATAAATTACCTACCCACATAGAAACTATTAATCCCCAAAAAATTTCAGAATTATTTTGAACCAGAGTTGGACCAACTGCTATTCCGTTTATTATTAATACAGCTAAGATGATAGACATAGCTGGAGTAGTTGGTATTCCTAATGCCAAAGTTGGAACGAAGTTAGTCTGAGATGCGGCATTGTTAGCACTTTCCGGAGATGCCACTCCTTCTATTGCCCCTTTACCAAATTTTTCTGGAGTTTTGCTAAAATATTTTTCTGCATAATAGCTAATGTAAGATGTTATCAGCGGTCCTATTCCTGGCAAAAATCCTAAAATTGATCCTATAAAAGTTCCTCTTAATATAGGGCGAATAGATTTATTGATATCAGATCTATCTGGATAAATTTTTTGGATATGAGGTATTTTTAAAGAAGTTTTCGCGTGGAAAAAATTATAAAGAATTTCACCAAGACCAAAAACTCCCATAGCGATGATGGCAATTTGTAATCCATCATATAAATCTATAAGACCAAAGGTAAATCTTTCTTGACCAGAATTATTATCTACTCCTATTAATCCTAATAGAATTCCGATACAAACTACTCCTAAGGATTTGTAAAAATTATTATTATTAGCAAATATAATAGATAATAATAAACACATGATCATAAACATTGTGTATTCGACCGGTCCAAATATTAATGATACTTTTGCTATCCAACCCCCTAAAATAATAATTAAAAATGTAGAAATAGTGCCCGCGATAAAAGATCCAATGACTGATATTGATAATGCTGAGCCTGCTTGATTATTTTTAGTCATCGGATATCCATCTATTGTAGTAATGACTGAGCTTGGTTCTCCAGGTAAATTCATTAATATAGATGAAACAGATCCACCATATTGGCTTCCGTAATATACTCCTGCCAGAAAAACAATTGATGACAATGGGGAAGAAATGTAAAACGTAATAGGCAGAAGGATAGATAAAGTTGCTAAACTTCCTAGACCAGGAAGAACTCCTACAAATGTTCCAATGAATACTCCTGCGAAACAGAGTAAAATGTTATCGAGAGTAAAAAAATGCAAGACTCCTAGAGAAACACCACTAATTAGTTCCATTTAACATTTTTAAAAATTAAAATTGATCCTGTTAATGAAAGAAGAATAGATATTATTAAGGGAAAAAAACCTGTGCCTATATCTGCTATGTTCCCTATATTGTAATGTAAAGAATATATTAAAAAAGTAATACCGATAATTAAAAATAAAACACCGGTCGTAATGTTTTTTATGTTATTCATTTTTTATAATCCATAATTCTGAAGATATTTTATATATTCTTCTAAGAGATTTGTACTAACATTTTTGTCTACTTTGAGATGAGGAATATTATTCTTAATAACATACTCGCTGAACTTTTGATTGTTAGTGGCCTGGTCTAAACAGTTATCAATAATCATTTCTTCTTCTTTTGTTAACCCTTTATTCGTAAAGATAGCAGCAAACGAAAGATTTTTTAATTTTATTTCACCTATATTAATAGTCTCATTGAATGGTATTTCACCGATTACTTTTATGTTATCAAACATTTTCGTCCATGCGTCAACATTTGGACCTGTGCTAAAATAAACATCTAAATCTCCATTCATTATCATCGGAAGAGCCTTTACATCACTTCCAGTTATTACGATTATGATTTTTGTATTTTTGTTTTTAATTTCTTTAGCAAATGCTTCAAATTGACTGCCTGGGTTATGGATGCCTATTTTTAGAGGTTTAGTCAAAAGGTCATTCAGAGTGTAGTTCTTGATAGTAATAATTTTAACTGATGATCCGAACACTATTCTATTCATCTTCACATTGAGATCCTTATTAGGATTATTTGCTGAATACATCATAGCAGGTGATAATAAAAATGTATTCTTAGATTTGTTCATATAATTGATTGCACTATTCCCATAAGCTCCTGGTTTGTATTCAATACCAATATTACTATTACCTATTTGTAAACTTCTAGCATTTATTTCGCTAGCACCCCCGGGGGGGAAAGGAATTAACAGTGTGCATTTTTCGTTAGCGCTTGCTAATGATATAGTAGATGACAACAATAATAAAATTAAAATAAAATTTTTCATAATTTATCCTTATTAATACTTATATATTTAAATCCGTCTGAATAAAAGATTTTACCTGACAAAATTTGGTTTTTAATGGAAAGGTTAGAGTTAGTAGAATTCTATCTCTGGTGTCTAGATTTATTACTGAATGAGTAATTTGAGAATTGAAAAGATACCATTTATATTTTTGATATTTTAATTCTACTATATCATTCAATAATTTTTTTCCGGGGTCAGGCATAAAAATAGTTTTAGAATTGTAATCATCTAGTACCATGTTAAGTGAACATCCTACGTTTTTGTCTTTGTGCCATGTATAAAAGGTCATAGATGGAAATTTGTATAAGTGTAAATGTGTTTCTCTAAAATGTTCTTGTAATGATCGTAAAAAATTATCTTTATCAATAAAATGCTGGCTGAAATTTTTCTTAAAATCTTTGCAGGTATATACGAAAGGTACCCAGGACCATGTGACACCATTTTGGATGTAATCATGTATTTCGTGTAGAATATTACATTGATTATCTATATAGTAAAATAATTCCGTTTCCATTCCTGATTATTCTAAAATTTTAGGTTATTAATTTCAAATAACATATTGAACATCCGCAGCCAAGATGAATCTAAAATTTTCGCTCTGTGGAATGCCCGGTCTGTGCCATTGATTGCTGGGATAGATCAACCAATTTCCGTCTGTGGGGCTGACGAAAAACTTACCGTCTTTTTCAGGACCATTTGGAGCCATCTCTGTGCCACAGTAATCTCGGTCTCGGACATCTTCAGGTATGTGCAGATACCAAACTCCGCTGAGCATTTTGGCATTTGGATTTTGGGAATGCCAATGATTGTGCCAGAGTTTATCTCTGTCTTCGTGCGTCTCGAGATTAGTCATGTACGACCAGGCCATCATGTTAGACACACGGACTTCACGGCCCAAATACATAAAAACAGAAAACAAAAAACTCATTCTGTACTTTAACCACACGGCTTCTTGCCTTCCAAATATGTTTTCTTTGGTCTGGAATCGTGGACTGTTAGTAAAGTAATTACCGTCTGCGATTATGTCTTTGATTATACCGCAGGCCTCTGCGTCGTCTCTCTTTGTTATCAGCGAACTGAAGTCGAATTTGCGGAATGTTTGGTCTTGATCGATTACGGGATTCATTAAATATTTTACCTTATAAGTTTAATATTTTTTTTGCATCGTCAAAATACATAAATCCGGGATTCGTTACCCTTAAGGTTAAAATTTTTCTAGAATAAGAAGATTCATTTTTCCAAGAATGGAAAATTTCTGTATTAAATAATATCATTTCTCCAACAGATGCTACCATAGACTTACTATGAGTAAACTTATTCATAGAATTGAAGTCGGGATATATATTACGAGTATAACTTTTTAGTCTATTGATGTTGTGATTAAAATGATCAAATTGATCGTTATCATACCAATAAGTTGTGCATAAGGTATCATGAATTTCTATAGGTATATTAAAACTTACCCTATGATCTTTCCCATCCTTATGGATTCCACATCCTCCGCCCGGCGGAGTTTCGAAAATTGAAACTCTATCTAAAATAAAATCAAATTTAAAATCATCCGGAAGCAAAGAAATTATTTCTTTAGAAATTTCGACTGGAAAATCTTTATGGAAATAGGTACTGGTATGTCTAATTTTTAGTGTATATAATTTAGAAATTACAAATTGAATAATTGAGTCTAATTTATCGAAAGTAAATCGTATGTAAAAAGGGCTACAATCTTCCAAAGTTTGAATCTTTGAATACATATTTTTTCCTAAATTAACAGTGCTAAGATATTATATTTTCTTTATTTATGGGATATTTACTGCATCTTCTATATTTGATTTTGTGTAATAGATGATTAGAGATTATAAATCTTCTTGGATCGCAAATCGACTTGTGGAGTTTCTCTTGCTCAGGTATAACCATCTCGTCAATCTACTCTTCGAATATGTCTGGCTAACAATTCCAGATGGACCCAGGCTGGGCAGTTACTCCGTCCGTCATCTCAGTTTATGGCATGGATATGCACACATCTACGGTAATCTCAAGGCCCGGCTCGCGGCATCGACCGTATGCGCCGTGTCAGTATGGCTGCGGCAATCGCCCCCTATAATCACGGGTAGGGATCCCGGGGTCGATTACAGCAATCCTTCTGCTGTCAAAGTATTTACTACATCGTCGCTCAGAGGAATTTCGGTCTTGATGTTTAGTTCGAGGATTTCGTCGTTGATCTTCTGCTTCTGCTTTTTGAGGTTTTTGATCTCGTCGCGGATCTGCTTGAGTTGATCCTGACCGATCACTGAAGTATTAACAGATTCATCTCGACCGTAGAGGCTGCGACTGTCATCCTTGCGATTACGGATCTTGTCTAACCGACCATTGATCACTGCGAGATCAGTCACAGGCTTGACCTGAGCCAGTTCTTCTAATTGAGACACACGTTTGTCTACGAATGCGGCTGTGGCTAATTTCACGTCGATTTCGCTCTGCGAGTTGGCAGCACCTACTAGACCACGGATATTGTAAAGCGCCAGCAATAATTTCTGTCGGCGAGCGTCATTGGCGAACAGAGAATTGTTGGCGGACTGCAACTCTGCAGTAACATCCTGGAATTCGTTGATATCGATATGGGTTTTGATCTCGATGCCGCGGATAGTTTCTTGGATAGCGTTTTGTACGGCGTTGGCTTTGCGCAGTGTGATGTTCATTTGTTTTTTCCTTTAAGAGATTTCATATAATCTTGTTTGGTATAAAGACCTTGTTCTACTTCTTTCAGAGCGGTAACTACCGGACCGTTGTCGCAGACGATTTTGGGAGAGGAGCCTCTCCTGAGTTCTCGAGCCCGTTGGCTAGCACCTAGTACCAGATCGAACAATCCACCATATACCTGTGCTGCTTTCTGCGAAGTAATCCTAGCCATCCTCTATCCTTTATATTATAGTGACGGATCGACGAAAGGTCAAGTAATAGACCGGACAATGTACAAGCGGGATCTGTTAAGATTTCCCTAGACAAGCCACAATGCACAAAGCACAGAGGCCTGCTTATATCCGATCAGCAAATGACAGGTCTGTATAGGATCGGAGCACACGGGCACGGAGCGATTTCAAGTCGCTTTGCCAGTATTGTCGTCTCGGGCATGAAGCCTGAAACTATTGTGTCTATCCTCATCTACCCTTCGCTTCACCGGTCCAGTATCGCTACTGGACAAAACTTATTATACAGTCTCTGAGACTGAGTCTGCAACCGGTTCTTGTGGTAATTTGAAACCCATTTTCTCCAAAGCACGGATCCTGTTTTGGATCCTACCCTTGTTCTTGGATCTGGTTTCTTTGGCTAACATTTCTGTCAATTGTCGGAGATTCAGAGGACCCAATCTAGTCTTGCCTGTTTTGGTCTTCATTGGATCTCTGTGTTGTACATTTGCCATTATTCTGCGTCCTTTTCATCTCTTTTAGTTTTTATTACTCTAGGTTGGATCAGGGATGCCAATTGTGCTTCGATCATCGAACGTTTATATTCTCCTCTCTTGTGAGGATCAAGATAGGTAGCCATGATCCTTTTTGACTGCTGATTTAATCGAAATGCTGCTGTGGGTTTTAGAAACATATCAGTCCTTTGTAAAAATATTGGTGGAGGGACGGGGACTTGAACCCCGAAGCCGCTTGCGCAACCGACAGATTAGCAATCTGCTCCAATACCATTATGGGACCCCTCCATTAATTTGGGACTACACGAGGCAGATAGGGAACTGATCTCGGCCCGTAGAGCTGCTGTAGCAGCCTGCGGGCTTCTTCGGCGCTTTCGGCACCTATCCGAACCTTGCGTTCTTCTGTGCCAGGCCCGGGTTCTCTGATCGTCGCTTCGTATAGTTTCATATCTTTGGTGCCCCAGGAGAGACTCGAACTCTCACGCACTAGGCAACGGCTTCTAAGACCGTCATGTCTACCATTCCACCACCGGGGCATTAATCTTAATAGTATTATGTATTCTAAATCTTCAGTTGTCAACGGAAATATGGTCCCAACTCTTGGAATCGAACCAAGCCCTTCTGTGCTTCAAACAGACGCTTCCACCAGGTTAGCTTAATCGGGTTTGGGCAGGTGGACGGGAGTTGAACCCTATCTTACTGTTTCACAGACAGTTGTGCGCACCGGTACACTATCCCCTGCATTGTTTGGCACCGCCGCCACGAGTCGAACGTGAAACTAAACCTTCGCAAAGTTTCGTGATATCCCTTTCACCACGGCGGTATCTTTCTCCAGCGCATCTCTGCGCATCTTGAATGAGCGATGCTCGTCGGGACGATGGACTATGAGATATTCTACTCCGTCAATCTGCTCGACGGCACGAGTATCTTCGCAGACGAATCGCTCACCATTCAATCGATTTCTAAATGTTACGGGTTTCATATCATTCTCCTTTATGTTTGGCCGGTCCGGAGAGATTCGAACTCCCGACTGCTGGTTTCGAAGACCAGAACTCTTCCACTGAGCTACGGACCGATGTTCCCGAGATGCTGCTTACCCGCGACAGCATAGTCTCTACTAACCTTATAGGCACCCGGCTGGATTCACTGTACAAAGACTGGAACATAGTTTGGTGGAAGCGGTGAGATTCGAACTCACGGACCCTTTCGGATCGTCTGTTTTCAAGACAGGTGCATTCAGCCAGGCTCTGCCACACTTCCATAATACTGGTGCCCCTAATCGGATTCGAACCGATAGTTATGACACTCCTTTTGAGAGAGCCGCCTTTACCTATTTGGCCATAGGGGCATACTGGAGTGAGGAGTCGGATTCGAACCGACGGCTTTAGAGTTTTGCAGACTCTTGCATTGGGCCTCTCTGCCACACTTCCATAATCTTTGGTGCCCCCAATCGGATTCGAACCCTCATAACCTGGCTTAGAAGGCCTGGCACAGCTCCATCTGCAGAGGCATTATAAATACTTGTATGAAAAAAATTAATACATTCTTTAGTCTTGCTCCGGCACCTGTGTTTCTACTAGGAGCCGTGATAAGTTATTTGAATTCTCATCATGGTATAGAAATGCCCATGATGTGGTTAGTAATGTGTCTGGCTCACATAAGTCCGTGGCTTATGTGGTGGCAACAAAGATCTTTTCAAAAATTCCAAACTCTGCCCGACAAGCAACAGTGATAGTGTCCTGCTAGTACAGCAAGTATATCCAGGTAAAGATCCCATAACCGATCTGGATACTGCTCATAGTACCCATCAGTGATAAAGCCTATGTCGTAGGCTCTGACCGTACCTTGAGGTCCACGGATATATAACCAAGTAACTGGTCCGTGATCACTGTCTCGGACTACTTCTTGAGCAAATTCAAGACTGTTAATTTTTATCCAGTTCATTGAATATTTAATATGGCCTCCCCGGTAGGAATCGAACCGATAGTTATAACACTCCTTTTGAGAGAGCCGCCTTTACCATTTTGGCCATAGGGGCGTTCTGGAGCAACGGGTGAGATTCGAACTCACGGTTTTAGAGTTTTGCAGACTCTTGCATTGGGCCTCTCTGCCACCGTTGCATGCATTTGGTCTCGGTTTTTATTTAGAAGAGAACCGAGAAAAACTCTAATCTACGATAGGGCCATTACCGCTGCGGAAACCTATTTCGCCACCTTCCTCTTGGATACGCTTTATGACATCTTCGAATAAGATTGGTGCGAAATCGGGAGTTTGTTCTACACAGACACAATGGTATCTAGGATCGATCTCATCGCTGTACAAAACAGCACCCGTTCTGGCATCAACTCCGCGGGCTTTCTTTACACGGTTGGCGTGTAAGTGTCCGTGAATGTTGGTACCGAAGCGACCCAAACTGTCACTGTGTACAGGAATGTGTGACAAGATCATTCCATTCATCACATGGTAAGCACGTAACTCACGGAAGTATTCGCGGTATTCGTCATCACGAAAGATATCGTGATTACCGCGGATCAAAACCTTATCACCGTTCAAACGAGCCAAGGTTTTCATAGCCTTACGATTGATCACCACATCACCGAGGTGGTAGACCTTGTCTGTGGGCTTAATCCTGTCGTTCCAGGCCTTGACCATGGCTTCGTCCATCTCATCTGGATCTGTCCAAGGTCTTAACTTCGTTACTCCGTCATTTCGAGTGAATCGGCACACGCCAGCGTGTCCGAAGTGCGTGTCCGATACTAAAAATACGCTAGGCATCATGCCCTCCTTTCTTGAATGTGGCGTACCGGGAAGGATTCGAACCCTCACTAGCAGTTTTGGAGACTGTCGTGCTGCCGTTGACACTACCGATACATAAAATGGTACTCCCACTAGGATTCGAACCTAGATCATCCCCTCATCTAGAGGCATCGCCCGGATATAAGCCGGGAGCTTTACCGTTAAGCTATGGGAGCAAAACTTGGAGCGGGTAGTCGGATTCGAACCGACGGCATTTTCCTTGGCAAGGAAACATTCTACCCCTGAATTATACCCGCATCATAATTTACTGATTTTAAAACCATAGACATGACTCTTTACCGTTTCTGGTAAGAAATTCATGCTCATCGACACCCTAGGCACAGCGACTTTCTGTTGATCGTACCCATGCATCAGTTCGCTGGGCCATATTAATAGATCCCCTTGGGACACAGGTATCAGATGTTTGTGTTTACTGTGCTCAGTTTCCTTGCTGCCGTTAACGTCTAGATAAGGTTTGAACAGACTGCTAGGTGACCTAGGGTTATGAAACTCTAGACCGCTGTGTATCTCAGAATCAAACTGTATGTAGTATGTGGCGCTGAAGAGACTATTTCCGTGGTTATGGGGATGCTGGAAACCTCCTATGTTAGCATTGATCCATACATTTAGATCTAGGAATTCTGTCTCTGTGATGCCAAAAAATTTCTCGCCGTAATCTTTCACACTGGATAAAATCCATCGATGTAGATCATGAAATTGTTCGTATTGCCGGAGATCAAGATCGCCATTTTGGAAAAAATGTATCAGCCCCGGCGTCTCACAGTAGGCTCGTTCTTTGGCATATTGGTCTAATATCGTTAGGAATTTGATCCTTAGATCTTCATTATCATCTCTGTGATATCTAGCGATAGGTACAGGAAAAAGGTCTACATAGTTCTTCATTATTATACTTATAGTTGATATTGGTACACGGTACGGGAGTCGAACCCGTCTCTACAGCGTGAAAGGCTGTTGACCTAACCGATAGTCGAACCGTGCATAACACTGGTGCGTCGTGAAGGAATCGAACCCTCAGATAGCTGGCTTAGAAGACCTGCTCCCAATCTATTGGCAGAGGTATTAATTCTTTACTAACTGTTGAACAAAATTACGCAGCAGTAAATGATGTCTATATTCATGCCAGTGGGGTTTTAGATAACCTTTAGCATACCAATAGATATCACTTTCGGGATGAGGTCCTATTAGGCCTATGTTGTTTTGTATAATAGCAGCTGGATCTTTATTAGCATATCTAGCTACTATATTGTAATCACCACCTTGATCCTCAAAGGTGCATCCGTCATAGAAATACATAGATTCAGTTTCACCTAACCAATCTATTTCTGCAACTGTTCCAAAACTTCTTTTAATTTCAGATCTAGGTCTTTTTATGTATTGTACAGGTTCAACGCCTTGAAGTGCATTAAGATAATACGAGCCTGCCCAGTATGCACCCATACAAATACCAAGATACTTTTTGTTTCTTGCCAAAAAATTTAGCACAGTATCTTTGAAAGGTTCCATTATATTGTGCCAAGTATCACTATCTCCTAGTCCGCCCGGCACAGCTAAAACTTCATATTTTTTTAAAATAGAATCTCTCAGATGATGACGTTCTATGCAATCTATTTCCCAGTCGTCGCTTAATGCTCTTATAATTCCGTGTGCGCTTTGCACACTACATTGAGGATGATTTAAAAAAACAGATAACTTTTTCATAACCCTATTTATGGCACCCCCGGAAGGAATCGAACCTCCGTCTGTGCCTTGTAAGGGCACGGCCCTACCATTAGACGAACGACGCAAAATGGTCCGAGTGGCAAGATTCGAACTTGCGACATCCTGCTCCCAAAGCAGGCGGAATGAACCAGGCTATCCTACACTCGGAAAAACTATGGTGGAGATGGAGAGAATCGAACTCTCAATTCCTGCTTGCAAAACAGGTGTGTTCCCATTAGCACTACATCCCCATTATATTGGCTCCGGAGGCTGGGCACGATCCAGCGACATTTGGTTTAACAGACCAACGCTCTACCAACTGAGCTACTCCGGAACGGAAAACTTGGAGCGGCGAAAGGGAATCGAACCCTTGTCGTGAGATTGGAAGTCTCTCATTCTACCATTGAACTACCGCCGCATCTAAAACTTGGTGCTGGTTGTCGGATTTGAACTGACGACCTATCGCTTACAAGGCGATTGCTCTACCACTGAGCTAAACCAGCGTAAATCTACTTATCACAATCCTTGGCGGTCCCAACGGGAGTCGAACCCGTCCCTGCGCCGTGACAGGGCGCTATACTAACCGATATACTATGGAACCATTAAGTGATAGCACGGTTTACTATCCTCTTGCTACCTGATGTTGGCAGATTATATCTGCCGTTTACCGGTATCACAGGCTTCCCGCTTCGGACAAGGTTGGGATTGATCGATCCCTACGAGCCATGCTATCACTTAATGGTGGATGCGGTAGGACTCGCACCTACGATGTTTCCCTGTCACGGTTTTACAGACCGCTGCCTTCGCTGCTCGGCACACGCATCCAGTGAAAAATTATAACACTCTCCCGCTATGCTGTCAACCGCTGTGCAGGCGGAGGTGGAGAGTGTGTAGTAAAATGCTCTCCGCGACTATGTCGGGTGTCCTCCTTGTCAACGGGAGTAGGAAAACATTTTACTACTCTACCATTTTTTTATCCACACAAGGATAAGCCATCCGGTAGGCCGCCCGTTTATTTTTTAGAGTGCTGAAAGGACCTCGTTTCCACATGCACTGTGATAAAAAAACCCCAGGTCTTTCGATCCTGGGGTTCCGTGTAATCTTGTATCGTCCTAGACTATGCGGAACCCCTTGTACGATCATTTCCTAGGCCAAAACAGGGCTCTGACCAATATGTTATGGCCATCTGTTTTGCACTGGTTCTAATCGAATGAAGTTGTTTCATCATAGTCCCTATTATATAGACACTTTATTTAGTTGTCAACGATTTTTTCGTAGTGAAATGTGGCTTTTTTGTCCGTTTAGTCGATCTCACGCTGGATCAGTAAGTGCTTACCAACTTCGAACAGACCCACACCACCCACATGGTCTAGGCAGCTGGCATGTATCTTACATTCCCCATTGCCTGTGGAACAGGCCACGAATTCTTCGATCTCCCCTGTTTCTACCATGCGTTTCATTTCGTCTAGGACTTCTAGCATCTCGGTCTTTCTCTTTTCGTCGATTTTGATCTTAGGATCGATAGATACCACTTTCATGTCATCCCCTTTCTAATATCTGATCGGCAGCGCCGAACTCGATCATCTCTTCTGAGGTCATGTAGACATCGTGTGCAGGCAGAAGTCGGGTCTTGATGATGCGACCATCTAGTCCTGTGGTTTCTTTCAGGACATTGTACATGGCTTGATTAAGTCGATCTGTTTCTTTTCTCTGTGCTTTGATATCATGATACTTGCCCATCTCTTCTGTGGATGACATCTGATGGCACATGATACCGCAGTTTTTGGTAACATAACGTTCACTCTTTGAACCGGAAGCCACGATGAGGAAAGCGGCACTCATCACAGATCCATATCCGATAGTCCGTATGGGAATCCGGCTGTTCCTCATCATGTCTATGAGTCCAAGTGCTTCGTAGAGATCTCCTCCTTGGCTATTGACATAAAGAGTCAGCACTCGATCTGGTCTAGGATCTATGTTCTCGTAGGCCAGCCATTTAACAGTTTCGTTTACGCTTTCCTCATCTATCTCCCCGACGAGGAAATGTACTCCTGCATCTTGGAATTTAACATTCTGGCGGTCTTGGGCGTTGAAATCGTCCAATCTTTTTGACACGATATCTCCTTAACGTTCACTACTACTTATCACTGTGATAATTATAGCATAGTATTATTCAACTACCGGGCGAAATCTAGCCAAAAAACTCTCTTCAAAACAGCTGAATTCGTTGGGCAAATGCGCTTCCGAAGTTTCCGATCTGTAGTAGACCCATCGTTTACCCTCTAGATCCACGGTGCCCAAAACTATAAAAATCTTTCCATCGCTGCTGGTCCATTTGCTGCCCATTTTGATCATAGTCCACTCCTTATGTCCTGAAAACCTCCGTGGCCTCTGTGTCCACGTTTTCTACCATATGTAGCATAAATCTGTAGGCGGACCAAGCGTTCTTGACCGCTTCGTTTTCGCTGAGTTCCGTGGGGAACATGTCCACCCAAATGCTATTTTCTGGCTGTGCGTGGCGATGTAGACCCTGTTTTCTGGGCTGTAGGATTCGATTCGAATCCCAGAGCTGCTCCGCCACAGCCAGGCATTGTTGATGGTCTAGTCCTTGGAGATACCTGGGTTCTGATCTGTACATCAGGATCACGTTGCCCAGTTGTTCTCTCTCCGAGATACTGGTAGCGGTGATGATGAAGGCCACATCGTCGATGCTGACTTCTCCGTTTACTATGTCTCTAACACAGCGACCTAGGCTAAATCCTATTTTCATATCGTTCGTCTCTTTCTCGTCTATGGGTTTCACAGAGCGTTTTGATCCAGCCCCCGTCGTTCTGTGTGCCCGGTGCTCCACATTCTTCGCAGGCCACCGCAGACCAGGATTCTGCCATACTGACCAGTCCAGAGATGTAGTCATCCCCGCCGTCATAGTAGAATCTCAGCGTTCCAAACTTTTCTTTGACCTGAGTGGCCACTACCTGAGCAATCTCATTGCCCATCTTTTCTTGCCAATCGATGTGATTCTGTATGTTGGCACAGAGGCTGTCGATGATATCGTACCATCCATCACCGTGTTCGAATCCCCAGCACATGGCCGTGGTCTTCATGTCAGCGTACCGGTTGGCAAATATCTTAGGATATTTTTCTACCAATCTTTGATCTAATCGTTCGTTCATTCTTCAACTCCGAAATGTTCTTTGATGATATATTATACTATCAAAACGATATCCAGTCAACTCCACCGTAGTCCAAAAAGCATATAACCATAGTCGTTCAATGCAGTGACAACCATGCCCTTACGCTGACAGAAATTTTTCGCACACCACGCATCCAATTCCTGCTCATGCTCTGCCCAAAATTGAAAATCGGCGAGGAAGAATGTTTTGGTTTCGAGAATGGCTACGTATCGACGATCAGTCACCTATCCTCCAATGTAGACTTCAAGCCCATTTTAACCGAAACATCAATGCATCTCGTTCTTCACGGAATAGGTAAAGGGCGATGTTGTCATAGTAATAACTGACATCCGAAACATCTTGGACGTCGTGGCTGACATAACTCTCACAATGTTCTCGTGCCCAATGATCGGCATTATGGAAATGCCGTTCCGATTCATCGTAGTCCATACGAGCATCATTGAGATATACTTCGAACATCTGTCTATGCTCCCTCCCAACATTGATGGCCAGCCTGATGCTCGAATGTTAGAAGTCCCACACGCTGGCTGTGGACGTTGGCACAGACTCCCCAATCTGCATCTTCTAGGCCTGGTTCCAAATCGCTGGACAATCTGCGGAAGTGCCTGCATCCTGATGAGCAGTCGGGATAGTTTTCTGTGGGATCTGCCCAGCGTTCCACGCCCCCACCATAGTCCGTGTAGTCGGTGGGCAGGATCTGTACCACCTGCCAGAGATGATCGCGTATCATTTTTTCCCTTTCTGTGCTAGATCATCAAACCAAAGTGCCGCGCAGACTATCTCTAAACGATCGCTGGCGGGATTGACCTTTAGTGCTTCGTCGTGGCCCGTTTGGTAGGCCTTGGCCATATCTGCTCTAGAGTATCCACGATCCCAATATTGCGCCATCATTGGTAGGAATCCCACGAGGAATCCTGCCACTACCGCTATGATCAATCTCTTAGATTCTTCATTCATAAAATCCATCATCACCCCCATCGTAATAAAAATACAGTCATTTCTTTCTTGCTTTTAAACTGGAATGTGTCGAAACTGGTCCTTCGTCCGCAATGGTGCTGTTCGCACCATTCGTGGACAGCATCCATTTCTGCCTGTGTTAAACCTACCTCCCATCCGAGAGGCTGTATTTCTGCACGAGCAGCCAAACGTAGTTTACCTTCACTCTGTATCCATTTGATCTTTTTATCTATGGCAGCCATCTCATCTATCCATACGCTATGGAACTTACGTCCACCGTAGAGCGAACAGTGCTGCATCTTGTTCATTTTGGAAATACCATGCCCTTCCTCTCGTGTCGCTCAAATCTCGGAATTTACACTGGCAATGCTGCAAGCACCAGGTCAGTTTTTCAGAAAAGTCTTCATCGGGCAATCTTATCATGTGATACGATGCGAGCAGATCCATCAACTTCTCGTCAACTTTGACATGCTCTTCTGCCCTCTGTGCCCGCATTATGCTCAGGGTGGGATTATCTTCTAGTGTGGCCATATCTCAGCAACCATTCTGTCAGTGCAGGTCCCGTGAGTTTGGCGCGGATCTGATATTTGTAGCCCATCATGGCCACATCCGCCATCCTGTGCCACGAGGGAGTCTCTACGGCATTGTTCATCACCCACTGCCCCTGTTCGCTTTTCTCCCACGTGATCAAAGGGTCGGCAGCGTAGAGATCTGGATCTTCTACATCGCCCATAGAGAACTCATGCACGACGATATTTCTAACTTCTTCCACCCTATCTCCTACTCGCATATACTTGTATGTATGCTTGGTGGGAGCGGGACCTATATAACCGTGGCGATAAGCGGAGCCCGAATCAATCCCGGTCATATAACTCCAGCATGATCTGCTCCAGATCTTTTTCAAACACGGCCCAACCCAATCTCACTCTAGGTAGATTCTTCCTTGGCTGTACGGTCATATATCCATCTTCATCGTAGCCGGGATTCCACCGCGAGTATCTGGTATTGTATAGGCTGTCTTGATTATACAGGAGATAGTCCTCGGGAATCAACCACGATCCGCCACGAGGCATCTGTTCACCCTTGAGACCTCGCATGATCATATCTCGTTCAATGTCTTCTCGGGTCAGGGGCCGCCATTCCGCACGATCGTAGAGTACATCGACTCCTATAGGCATGAAAGCCCGATGCTTGACTTTAGCGAAATCCGTTTCGCGGATGATGACTTTTCGTTTCAATGTTCTCGTCATGATGTCCACTTCAAACTAAACAACAGCATATCTCGTTCGTCAGCGAAATGATATCTGTAGCCACCAAATCGTTCACGGCCTGTCCAGAAACAACACCACCTGCCATCCAGATTGCCTATGGCCGCCCACCTCGGTCCAAAATGCTTACGGCACCACGCTTCTGCTTCATAATGACGTGACTTATGTATGATCACTTCATAGGGGAACCGATCAGTGTTCATGACCACCTCAACAGAAACATGATATATGCTTTTTCATCAGGAAAATTTACCAGTCTGGTGGCCAAGATCTCATGGATGTCAGCAGTCTTCACCGCCATCGTAGTGTGAACAAGGTAGCATCCGAATCTCTGCGGAATCGTAGAAATGTGTTACCAAAGATCTGATTGATGCTCCACTGGATGTCTCGATCCTCGCGAAACTCTGACCTAGTGGCCCAATCACCCGCACCGACATTATCTCGGCACCACCGTTCAATATCTCGGATATGGTGATAGTATTCGCGGCCCAGTTTTATTTCAGTCATTGTGTGCCAAACATTCTTTCTATGATTTTCTGCCACATAGATATTTCTTTCTGCTCTAAGACCTTGGTGTATTCTATGTCTGCGAAATGCCGGATTATCATAGATCTAGCTAGGTTGTATCTTTCTACCTTGTCGCGGGCACCTAGGACAATGACCACGAATCTCTGTCCATTACGTTCTAAGATCATGGCCACGTTCCAACCTGCGGCTCCAGTGAATCCAGTCTTTGAAAACTTGATCTCGTTGAAGTCCGCGATCAGCATCTTGTTGGTGTTATCCAGCAGGACTTTGTACTTCTTGTTCTTGACCTCCACCTGAGGCAACACTGAAGTATCTGCGATGATGGGCTGTAGTGCGGCAAACTTGACTAAGGTAGCCATCTCTCCGATCTTGGCCATGTTATTCGCACCCAGTCCCGAAGGATCTACGAACTTGGTGAAATCCATGCCTAGAGATCTAGCCTTGCGATTCATGGCAGCGATGAATGCTTTTCTCCCTCCGGGATAATCCTGGGCCAGTATCTCCGCAGCCTGATTATCGCTGCGCACCAGCAGGGCCGCGAAAAGATCTCCGCGAGTAGTGATGCCAGGCGGGATCTTGGAACCTGTTCCTATCCGCACTGGTTTTGAGAGATTGCTGTCATACTCTAGAGCGATTATCGCGGTCATCACTTTGGTGAGGCTAGCGATGGGTCTAGGTATGTTGCACTCTCGGCATTCTATGATCTCGTCCTTGTTCTGGTCGAAGATCAGTGTGCTGGGCGGTTTGGCCCATACAGACATAGACGCCGCTAATAAAATCACAGATATCCCAATTTTCATGACCAAGTCCTGTGTGCCTCCGCTACCCATTCTGCACCATCGTATTCCTGTATCAACCATTCAATATCCCCGGGTATCTCTACGATCTTGAGATTGCTGTGTCGACCGTTGGCAGCCATGCCCATTTCTTTGATCACTTTGACCAGATAGGGATCGTCTCTGGGTATATCGCGATCATAGAATTCTGGGTCAGTGATGCCTGCCAGTTTCTTGTATTCTGTGAGAGCGCGATCTGAAAGGCCGAATCCGCCATAGCAGTCGTTGATGACTACACGGCGCAGGCCTTTCAGGGCTTCAAACATACGCTCCTTATTCACGATTTATCCTTTCTGCTTTTTCTTTTTCTTGGCTTTCATCTTGGCTGCTGGTTTAAAATCTTGAAGATCACTGGGCATTTCGTCCCCGTCATCATCCCAGCGATCTTCTGCGATCTCATCCCAACCGTCTTCGTCTCGCCAATAGCCATCACCGTCAGGATATTGGCTGTCTAAGACTTCTTCTCTATCAAACGATTTTCTTTTGGATTCTTCGGCACGGATGGCTTCCCATAGGACCTGTTCTACCAACTGGTTCAGCGTGATGTCCTGTTCGTGCGCCCGTTTCATCAATTCAAAAAGTACGTCGTCGGGCACGGTCAACGGAACATTTACACGGGTGTCATATTCTATGCCGTCACGTATGGCCTCTGCTTTTTCACAGAAGTCCTCGTCATCTTCCAGATCTACATATTTAACATCGTCCCAGGCTTCTTTGGCATTGACACCACCATCACGTGCTTCTTCATCGTGCGCCTGCTTGAAATCGGGATTAATCATGCGGTAAGCACGGTCACGAGCATAGTCGCAGACTTCCACGGTGTAGACGGTCTGTGTTTGGGTGTCAAACACCATGTTCATGCTCCAACCTTTATGATCGCCGTTCCATGCGCTGAGGCTGAATGCATTGTCGCCAAAACACCGCCACAGATAACTGTCACCTTCAGTGATACGATACTCTACCAACTCCATCCATTCTTTAACTGTAATCATCGCTTCATCCTTTCTTAGTTGCGATACCATGTTGAAACTGCGGAGGCTGATCCTTGACCTCCCAAGAACGCCAATAGAACTGCTCGCCTAGGCTGTCGATCTCCGACTGTGGATAGCCCTGCTCTACTAACCACGCCAAGATGTCTCCATCTTTGCTGCCATCGTGGATCTTAGGGAATCCATAACGCCAACCACTGGGAGGATCGATATATGTTTTCATTTGTCGTCTTTCTTATCAGTCTTTTGTTTTTCCAACGAGTGCTTTAATTCTTCTATGACCTTGTGGTCTACGACAGTTATATCATGAGGATCAAAAATCTGCCATTTGATAGATTTCCAATATCTGCTGAATAGATTATTTAAAGCCAAAATTGCTAATCCAATGACGATCAGTGATACTGAAAATAATACCGATCCTACTAAAAAATTTACTGCTGATTGAATATCCATTTTTATCCCCGATTTAACTCGGCCCAAGTTAGAAACTGTTTAAAAGCATTATACACGGTTTCTGCTTCTTTGTCATCCACAGGAACCTTGATACCTCGAACATAGAACCCATCTGGCGCCACACGCATCATTTCGCATCCGCCTGCGATCATAGTGAGGCTATTTTGGTGCTGCTCATATTCTGGATCAATACCGATGTTAACATTGGTACTAGCAATAGGATAGTTTGGTTGATAATTAAAATTATTCACTGCTCAGTCCTCCAAACAGCAGTTCTCGTTCCGTCATGTATGCCACAGGTTTCAGCCAACCGTTGTTGATACATTCCTGTAGAACTACCTTGTATTCTGCGGGACAGCGATCTGAGATCTCAAATCCTGCTCTGGTAGCCATAAAAAACTCATCCTGGATTTGGAATCTGGGATCATCTTGGCGGATGGTCCGGATCTGGCTTTTACGAGTTTTGATATTCATTTTCTTTCGCCAATTTGCACATCAGTTGAAAATGTTCGTAGGCACGACGCACAGATTCATGCGCCATGAGTTTATCTGCTTCAGCCATCATAGCCTTGACACCTGCTTCCGCTACATCACGCATGGCGGGTCTGCGTAGGCTACGGGCTTCGTCGCCCCATACAGCGATGAGATTGTTCCAGGCATCTCGCTCTGCTTCAGTCATCGCACGACGGGTCGGCTGTATCTCGTCCGCCTTGACCATGGCGGTACAGACCGCATCTTCCGCCACACGACCTGCGGCGATCATTGCCGCATAGGCAGGATCAATGTTGAAGCGACGGCTGGAACCACCGGGGTACGACATGACCAGATGTGTACCTTTAGGGAAACTGTCTAGCCAATCGTTGTCATACTCTGCCACGGGAACGTATCTTCGTCCCTGCTTTTCGTAGTAAGTTTTTTTCATAGTTCAATGACTTTCTCCGGATCCCATCCGGTATCTTCGCTCCAACCATTGGTCTGATGGTAACCACGAGGATTACACACAACACGACAATCACCCACCATATAGTCAAAACAATGATGCGTATGTCCATGCGTCCAAAGTTTGATCTGAGGATGATCTAACATGATGTCGGTAAGATCGCTGTGGTAAGCACCGTTCATGATATGATCGTTGCCGTACATCTCGTGACAACTTAGATGGCTAGGGGTATGATGACCAACTACCACTACTCGCTTATCTTGATTTTCTTTAGCGATCAGTTCGATATATTGACGAGTCTCGAGGTGACGATCAGCGGTACGAGACGGTTTCAATTTAGTATAACCTAATCCATCATCGGTAATAGCACGAAAATCGTTCATCATATCACGGACCGCGTGTAGAGTCAAGGGATCGCCACGGTTCATATCCGTCCAAAGCGTGCCTCCTATGAACACCACATCATCTATGATTTTGGTTTCACGCTCGAGGAAGTAGATGTTATCGTGGACCGAACAGGCCGCACGTAGATTGTCTATGCTCTTTGACCAGTAGCCACCATAGAACTCGTGGTTGCCAGCGATGTAGATCACGTGGGGGAATTGGAAACTGCATCGCTTGAGGAAATCTCTGAAACGGACGCCTAGTTCGCTTTCGGGCTTTAAAACTTTCTCAGCCAGCATGATATCACCTCCGAGGATCAACACATCCGCATTTTGGGTGTTTTTGATGTTGATGTCGGAGAATTCTAGATGTAGATCAGATACTAATTGTATTTTCATACTAATATTATTATACTATCAGTATGTTAGATTGTCAACTAAAGAGATCCGATGATTCTGTAAGGAAGATACCAAAATTCCAAAGAAAAACGCACCCAATTATCGAACCAAATTTCCCAGGGAGTCATCATTGTCCGCTTAGTGGACGAAAACCTTCACCTACGGCTACGACGCAATACATATCTTTGGTAAATCGTTCAACGATAGTCCAAGACTGTGTTTTTGGGTTGACGAATATGACTAGGTTGTTTTTTACCAAACCTACTCCAGGCAGGTCTCTCATCGAAACTCCGCCAGCGAAACTCAGTTCTTCGAACTCTGTAATGGTCTGGGTGATACCTCGTTTATCTACGCACATCAGGCTGGTAGGAAACTGAGTTATCTCACTGGCTGTTGAAGGGTGGATTATGCCCGCAGTCAAGGCTATTAGTGTTAAGATTTTTTTCAACATCACTGCGCTCCTTTTTCAAACCACAGTATTATTTAACAAAAAAGCCCGGATAATCCGGGCTTTTCATGATCGACTATTATCTGCTTTTATTTTCCCGCCAGCGGATTATCCACAGCTTCTTTGATCTTCTTTTCGAGATCTGCTTTTTGATTACGCATCTCGCGATCTACTTCTTTGCGTGTATCACGGAGCTCGTTCCGCATGTCTTTGACATCTGCCAGTGTTTCTCTCTGTAGTTGTTTTGAGCTACGCTCTACTGATTCTACTACACCTTCTAGCCTGCGGATATCCTGTTTTAAATCATTTTTGATTTCGTTGGTAAATTGCATAGTCTTTTCGGTGTTTTGTACAGCCAACTCTATCTTCTTGTTGAGTTCGGATAGATCTGGAGCCACATAGGTCTGTATGGCTTCTTTCATTGACATGTAGTCTTTGTACACTTCGAAGGCACCCCAAAGACCACCTAGCACCGATGATAGGATACCGCCTGCTATCATTAGTTTAGCAGGAGTGAAATTGTATCCTCCTATCGAGATCACTGTGTTAGGGTCGACTGCGGCTTCTAGTTTGTCTACTTGTTCGTCGATGTTTTTTGACATTATTTCTCTCCTTTCCAAAACCCCCACGGGTCATGTATTTTCTTTTCTACTTGTTTAGGTTCTCGATAGTACCATACAGCCACCGATGTCAGCACTAAAATTTCTAACAGATAAAAAACCATAAACGCCTCAAACATATCACTGTCCTATGTTATACTGCTGATCGACCATGCGCTGATGTAATCTATCAGAGCCTAGCCCTCTGAGAGCGGCAGCGTTATCCACGTTTCTCTGCCCTCTGTAAATCTCTCTGCTGGTATAGAACTGGCTGTCTTTCAACTGTGAATTTAGATAGGTATTGAAATCTGCTGGTGCTGCTGCCAGTGTGCTCATATCTGCTCCGCCTTCCATACCTTCTACAGCACCGCCTCGTCGAACACTAGGTCCGGTTGGTGGCTGTGATCCCGGCACTTCATTGGTTTTGGTATTATTGTTGGCCTGTAGATTTAGATTATTCTGCGAAGAGGATCTTTCAGATGTTCTAGATTCTTCTGAAGAATCTTGACTCACACCTATAGGACGGAATCCCTGTAGGGTGATGCCAGTGCCCAAACCTGCCGCTTCGCTCACAGACTGATCCAACTGTGAAATTTCAACTGCTTCTTGCGCACGAGACTCTGCTAGTCTAGTAGCAGCAGCGGCTGCCGATCTAGCCACGGCCACGGCCCTAGGATTAGACTGTTTTTTCTCTTCTTCCTTTTTGGTTTCTTGTTTTTCAGCATCCTTGGCTGCTTCTTTGATAGATTCTTTGGCTGATCCAGTCTGACCGGTTGGGGCAGATATTTCTCCAGTAGTCGATAGTTCTACTCCGCCAGCATCTACCACTACTGTAGATTCATTCCTAGTTGGATCTGCTACGATCAGAGAACTGGTCGTCGAAGGCTGTTCTACGACCGCGATCTTGGATTCTACGGCGGTAGAGGGAGAATTCTGGAGTACGAAGGCAGCGGCATATCCCGGACATTGGCTGTTGTAAAGAGCATTTAGTTGGCATTGTTGATCGAAGTATGCCTGTGCATATCCCGGACAACTTTCATTGTATAGAGGATTCAGACTGCACTGTTGATTGAAATAAGCCTGTGCATATCCCGGACAACTTTCATTGTATAGAGAATTCAGGCTGCACTGTTGATTGAAATAAGCCTGCTGATATCCTGGACACGAAGCGCTGTACAGAGTGTTTATAGAACACTGTTGAGTTAAGTATGCTGCGGCATATCCGGGACAGCCGCTGTCGTACAGAGCACTCGTGCTACATTGTTGGTCGTAATAGGCCTGTGCATATCCGGGACAGGTCTGATCATATAACGGATTAGCAGAACATTGTTGTTGAAAGAAAGCTTCTGCATAACCAGTACAGCTAACACTAAACAAAGGATTCATCACGCATTGATCTGGAGTATATCTAGCATTGACATAGATATTTTGTATTTCTGCATTGTCCCAAGTTTGACCTTGTATTGAAAAATTTCCTAAACTTAAACTATTTGTACTGTTGGGTAAATTGTATGAATATGATTTACTTTGATAGCTATTGATATCATTGTAATCTCTGGTAACAGAATAAATGCTTTGACCCGCACTATCCGTAATATTAACAGTTGTTCTGGCCAAAGGATCTCTTTTATCTAAACATAATATCAACCAAACAGCACAATACGGATCATTGCTTTTTACATCGTAGCCCCAATTAAATCCATGTACTTTTACTCCCAAGCCACCATGTTGTAGTGCTGTGCTTATGGCTATGATTTCATTGAAAGACTGCCCCCAGCTTATCGATGGATTACTGCCCATCAAATTGCCTGATGTAACTATGTCATTGAATCCCGGACAACTGCTAGAATACAACGGATTGGCTACACAAGGATCTACAGAGTATTTTAATCTTACATCTACGTCTTTGATCTGCGGACCGTAATATCCTGCCCACCAACGATCATCTTTACCGGTTAAACTGAGATTTAAACTACCTAGAGACAAGGGATTATATTGAACTCCAAAATTCTGTACACCACTGACATTGGTCCAACCGGCGGTTGTCTGAGGCATGTTGTAATTATAACTGTGTAGTACAGCGCCTGTGTTACTTCTTATATTGATGTTGGCAGATAATGTACCTCTACTGAAGTCTTGATTGAGGTAATTCCAACTGTAGGTATATCCATCAACTAATACGCCAGAACCTGCGTTAGCAAAGGCAACAGGTATTGACGTAGAATAAGATACAGTACCTTGATTATAGCCAAACATCCATGTGCCAGTAGCGGGATTAAATCCTGGTACATTGCCACCAGAAGTTCCGCCACCGTTTGAATTAGTACCGACAAATGATCCAGACCAGGATGCACCCTGAGCGGCATATCCACCAGGCGGCGGATTAGCATCAGTATAGATTAGATTACCTGTGGTGGGATCTATCTGCTGTGCGTTAGAATATTGCGAAAAGCAAAGCACCAAGCAAAGCGCCGAAGCCAGTTTTCTTATAGAAGTCATCACCCTTTATCACCTCAGGTTTTGGAACTTTGTCGGGATTGTTGGTCCAGGCAACTTTGGCCTTATCTCCGATCATGCCTTCGTAAGGACAAGGCGTGCCAGCGTTCCACATGGCATCAAACACTCTGCGGTCTTGACATAAGGTTGCCACAGCGGCCACTTTCATGCCCATGTCATATAGAGTCTTGGCGTTTTTCAATCTTTCGCAGTTCATATCACGGACCGTGCCGCCTGAACTGACTCCAAGGATCTGTGTCTGTACAGCACCGCTGGTGCCAACTGTACATAGATCGTTGTTGCCTCCGCTCATCATAGCAGGTGCTATAGCAGTCGGGGGAGGTTGTTCTATCTTTTGATTTATGGTCGAATCGTTGATATTACGATTAGTCATATCTCCAGAATTGATATTACGATTGGTATTATCGCTGGTGCTGGTGTTGTTATTATTGTTAGTATTCGTGTTAGCGCTGGTCGTATGACCAGTATTGACATTGTTGTTGGTATTAGTACTGGTACTAGTGCTGACGTTGTTATTGTTGTTTGTATTGGTACTAACACTGTTAACGGTAGTTTCGTTAATATTGGTGTTTGTATTGGTGCTGGTGCTGTTAACTGTGCTCGTTGATGTGCTGTTATTATTGGTGTTAACAGTGGTCGCATCTTGGGCCACAGCAATGCTAGGGATAGAAAACAATCCCGCAACAATGCTCGTTATTATAACTTTTTTCATTCTATTCGCTCCCGGGTTGGGTTGTATATTATTTAACGGAGCGAACTAAAGAATTATCAGCTGTGATTATGAAGGATCAAATGCGAATGTGTAACGACCATTAGTACCGGTTGAATAGTAAACCTTGCTGGCATCTAGAGATATCTTGCCTTTAAAGTTAGGAGGATATAATGCATCAAAACCTGTGACAGCGACATCATTACCTTGTTTGGCAGTTTGAGTATAGATTTGCACGATAGGAGACGAGTTGACTAATTTAATACAGGTGTCTCCAAACCCCTTAATTTTGTTTACTTCTGATGCCATATCCTCAGCGATGACCGATAATACTTGATAACCTATATTATATCTAGGATTCTTTTTGTCTGCTTTTTTCCTACTGGCATAGGATTCTAGAACAGATTGATATTGAGGATAGGCGTTGAAGTCCGGTGGGTTTTTAGCGATCAGATCTTTGATGATCGGCTGAAGAGCAACGACGTCCGGTTTTTTTAATTCTTCGGCAATAGCGAACGGTCCATTAACAGACGACGCTTCCGCGACTATTTTGATTATGGCTATAGCTTCTGGGTTGTTTGTTATTAAAGATTGGTCTTGCTGCTTTTCTATGACTTTGATTCCGTCATAGATGTTTTTTATACTAGCTTTTGCTCCGTCCTTACCTTTGCTGGATATTCCTAGTGTTATTCCTGTTGGCAATTCTATTTCACTATCGACCAATCCGCTGGTTTTCTGATTCGAAAACTTGATAGTTCCAGACCAAGGCGCATTGTTGTTTAAAGTTTCCCTCGCTTCTTCGGAACCTGGTGTTTTAATTGAGCCGACCAACAATGCTATAGGAGCGAGTACTTCACCAAAATCATCTCTGATTGCAGTTTCTTTTTCAGCCATACCTTTGAACATCGGTAATTGACCTCGTAATATTACAGCGGCATCGGCTGCCAATGGTTGTCCGTTTGGTGATGCAGATAGTTCTTTGATCAGTGCCTGTGGTGTTGCAAATTCCGAACCAGGTGCGAAAATATCTAATGGTTTCATTTTATAACTAGATTTAAGGCTAGAAGCCTTTTGCAATTGATAATTACCAGGAAGACCGTCGTTCTTCCATTGTCCTGTCATGTCATTGGTAATTTGTTTGAAATATCTAGCAAAATATACCATCTTGTTGGTCTTGGTATCTTTGAACTCTAGAACAGCCACTGCCCGCATAGAATTATCTTGATTGTTTACAAACACTACATTCGGATAGTTTTTCTTTAGTTGCTCGACCCCCGCATCTAATTCTTCTTTGGTCTTATAGGCACCAGGTTGGCTTGGTATATAAGCGACCTGTTGGAATTCGATTTCCTGCCCTTGCGGATTGACAAACTTGTCACCTCTATCTCTGTACAAGAGACCTCGGGCTTTTTCTAAAAGTATTGATTCAGATAAAAATTCAAATGCTCGCATTAGAGTATTTATCGTATTTCTGGGAACAGACAATCCTGGATAAACACACGGACATCTTTTTCTGACAGACCCAGGCTGACCATGACTCTAGGTGTGTGCGGATTCTGCTTTTGGTTCTGTGCGTAATAGTTTTGTTCGAATGTATTGTCTGTGATGGTCCATGCAGTGTCCATAACTGTGGCAGTATAGTTATATACGCACTTTTCTGCTAGCTCTCGGATCTGTGCCAGTTCGGTTTCGTCCTGTACATTGCCCGCGGCCACCATCGAGGGACTGAATATGCGCTGAGCCCAATCTGGCAGAGCACGTTCTTTTCGCCACTCTAGGCTAGCTACTTCTTCTGCGAACCATTCGCACATAGGATGTTCACGATCTGAGGTAGGTGAATAATCTACGAAACAGCCCGTGATCTTGTTTTTACCTGCGATGACATCAAATCCGAATATAGGAGCAGGATTGTTTGTGTGTGGAAATACGCAACAGTGCATCATCCACAGTCCCTTGGTTTCTCGGGCGTCGACTACGTCTACGTGTGCCCTTCGATAGAATGTTCCAGTCCACACTCTATTGACCCAACCGGGCTGATTGAATCTGTCCATACCCGGTTCGAATATTTCTAATCCTGTCCGAGAAAAATGATTTATGAATAGATCTTGTATCTCAATCAGCGTCTGCCAGACATTACTGTTTGACATACTGCATCATCTCTTCAAAAAATCTAGCAGCGTATCCGAAACATAATTTTGCTTCGTCAGCCATCGAGTCGTCGACTTTGGCACGTATCTTTGTTTTTAAATCATCGACGTTCTCGAATTGATAATATTTTCCGCTGCCTGGGATTCTTTTAGCGATCATCTGACCGCCAGCTAGATCTCCCATATGTCTGACATAGATATGGGACATTAGTTTTCTAACATCATCTTTGATACTGATGATATATTTTGTATAATCTTTAACTACTGGACACAGTGCTGGTGCAACTTCACCTTTCCATAGTTCTTCGAAATCTGTTCGGATCGCTTTGCTACGTAAAATTCCCGGAACATCGTTTAAAATTCCGTGAGGCATAGTACAGACCTCTAATATTTCATACATAGGAAATTGATTATATAGATACGTCGCGTATAATTGAGGATCGATATCACCTTTAAACAAAATTTTAACAAATGGTCTTGTTTCGGCGAATTTGTGTTCTTCGTAAGTAAGTTCTTTTAGGCTCATAATATATGTATTTAATCTTTAAGCCTTAACAACAAAAATAATAAATCTTTTTCGTCATTTAATTTCAGAATATATTCTCGATCAGTCCTTTGATAATTCCATTTTTTTCCCAGTGGTCCTAGGCTTTCTTCAAAAAATTGCAACATCTTTTTTCGACCTCGGGTACCATTAGATTCAGATACTGGACGCCTGTCTCTAAAATGCACCCAAAATCCGAATCTACGGGCTCCGGTTGATTTATATTTTAATAATTTAACATCATCGAATGTCATTGTTCCATTTCTAAAGTAATTTGCAAAGGAAAACCATGACTGCGAGCTAATGTGGTAGATTCGATTCCTTTTGTTTCTGCTATCTCGTGCGTATAAACACCTACTACCGCGCTGCCTGTTTGATGTATTTCTAAAGTTAAATTTTTAGCAGTGGTTTCGTCGTGTCTAAAAATCTGAGTTAACAGATCGATAACGAACTCCATCGGCGTTTTATCATCGTTCAAAAATATAACTTTCCACATTTTCGGAGGTTGTAGACTAGTTGTTATTTTTTCGTCGATTTGTGCATCTATAGACATCTTTTCTCCCGAGTTGAGTTCGGAGTCTCCCCCGAACTCTGTGACTAATACTTTATTTGATTTCGACGATATCGATTACTCGAGGTTTCATTTCTTCTGGAATTTCTCGCTCGATTCTGATCTGTAGAATACCGTTTTTAATAGTTGCGCTGACGATTTTCATATGTTCAGCGAGAGTAAACTTACGCTCGAAATCTCTAAGAGCCAACCCTCTATGTAAAAACTCTACTGTAACATCATCGTTCTTATCTCTTTCGCCAATGATGGTAAGTTCGTTTTGTTCTACAGTGACCTTGATTTCGTCTTTTTCGAAGCCAGTGACAGCCATCTCGATCTCGTAGAGATTTTCCTGTAGTTTGGCTACATTGTATGGAGGATAATTATTGCTGATCTGGTTGGAGAATCGACGCTCCATGTCATCGAAAATCCTATCAAAGCCAACTAATGCTCTGTTTAATGCCTGTGTGTCAAAACGTTGTAATTGTGTCATTTTAAAATCTCCTTAAAAAGTAAGATAAGTTTGGGCCCTATGCCCTTGTGCTGAACCCATATAGGTGTCCTGCAACATATTTATATTTTACTGTCTCTGTCTGTGCGAGTCAATGGGGGACTGGCCCCCATTGGATCATTACATGCCCATATCCATTCCGGGATTTGGAACACCTTTCTCTTCTTTGATCGCTATTTCAGTGATAGCGCAGTCGGTGGTCAACAACAGTCCTGCGATTGAAGCAGCATTCACCAAAGCAGTTTTTGCCACTTTGGTAGGATCGATAACACCCATCTCTAATAGATCACCGAACTGATGTGTGGCCGCATTGTAACCGAAAGTCCCGGAACCTTCTACGACTCTATTGACTACTACATCGGCAGAATCACCGCTATTGGTAGCGATCTGGCGCAGGGGCTCTTCCATGGCACGCAGCACGATCTTGATACCAGCATCTTGATCAGTGTTCGCGCCTTTGAGATCTTTGATCGCTGTTTTAGATCGGATCAAGGCCACACCTCCCCCGGGAACGATTCCATCTTCCACGGCCGCACGGGTTGAACACAAAGCATCATCGATTCGATCTTTTTTCTCTTTCATTTCTACTTCGGTGGCAGCACCAACTTTGATTACCGCAACACCGCCTGCTAATTTGGCCAATCTTTCTTGCAACTTTTCTTTATCATAGTCGCTGGTCGCTTCTTCGGTCTGCACTTTGATGGCTGCACAACGTTGTTTGATAGATTCCTTATCTCCTACCCCTCCGACGATGGTAGTATTTTCTTTGGCCACTTCGATTCTAGATGCACGACCTAATTGATCTAACGTGGTCTTTTCTAATGTGTGTCCAAGATCCTCGGCGATCACGGTACCACCTGTTAGGATAGCGATATCTTCAAGCATGGCCTTACGGCGATCGCCAAAGCCGGGTGCCTTGACTGAACAACTCTTAATGATTCCTCGCATCGAGTTCAGCACCAATGTGGCTAATGCTTCACCCTCTGTGCTTTCAGCGACTACTAACAATGGTTTACCGGTCTTGGCCACTGCTTCTAGTACAGGAATCAAATCGCGGATGTTCGAAATCTTTTTATCAGTCAAAAGGATATATGGATCTTCGAATACAGCAGTTTGTTTATCCGGTGTGTTGATGAAGTAGGGGCTATCCCAACCGCGATCAAACTGCATACCTTCAACAACTTCCAATTCGTCTTTGAGACCTTTACCGTCTTCGACTGTGATGACACCTTCTTTGCCCACCTTCTCCATGGCCTTGGCGATGATTTTTCCAATAGTTTCGTCGCTGTTAGCAGAGATAGATGCGACCTGTTCGATTTCTTTGTTAGTCTTGCATTCTTTGGAAATCTTAGAAAGTTCTTCCACAGCAGCATCCACCGCTTTGTCGATGCCTCGCTTGAGATCCATGGGATTCATACCTGCGGTAACGAATTTCATGCCTTCTTTGACAATGCTCTGCGCGAGCACAGTGGCAGTGGTAGTGCCATCGCCTGCTTTGTCTGCGGTTTTTGAGGCGACTTCCTTGACCATCTGAGCGCCCATGTTCTGTAGTTTATCTTCTAATTCGATTTCTTTGGCCACTGTGACACCGTCCTTGGAGATCACGGGAGATCCAAATGATTTTTGGATCACTACATTGCGTCCTTTAGGACCTAATGTTACTTTAACTGCATTGGCGAGGATGTTTACACCCTCTACTAATTTTGCACGACTGCTGTCGCTAAATGTTACTTGTTTCGATGGCATGTCTGTCTCCTTATTCTACGATAGCCAATACATCATCTTCTTTGAGAATGATGTGATCTTTATTTTCAATTTTTACAGCCTGTCCAGAAAATTTTCCGTACAGAATCTTATCTCCGATTTTCACGGTCATAGGAACTAGATTTCCTTCATCCGTGATTTTACCGGCCCCTACTCCGAGTACTTCTCCTTGCATTGGTTTTTCTTGCGCAGTATCGGGGATCACGATGCCGGATGCTGTAACTGTATCGGTCTCTAAAGGCTTTACTAAAATTCTATCTCTGATTGGATTTACTTTCATTCGTATTTTCTCCTTATAAAGTAAGATTAACGAGGGACCCGATGGTGTCCCTATTATTAATTCTTGGTTTCTGTGTATGTAGCATCGACTACATTATCATCCTGTGATTCCGGATTGGGTTTTTCTGCTTGTTCTTTAGCAGTACGTTTTTCCAAAAGAATCTTCATCGCAGGATAAACTTTTTCTAGTTCAGATTTAATCTTATCTGTGTCATCCCCTTTGACTGCTTGTTCAACTGAGGCAACAGCAGATTCGATTTCTGATTTTTCTGAGTCTGTGAGTGTGTCTTTAAATTCCTCTACGTCACGTTTTACTTCATATACAGTAGATTCTGCTTGATTCCGTGCTTCTATTAATTCTCTGGCTTTTTTGTCTGCATCAGCATTGGCTTCGGCTTCTTTGATCATTTTTTCGATTTCTTCTTTGCTAAGACCAGAGTCAGACTTAATCGTGATCTTATTTTCTTTTCCTGTGCCTTTGTCTTTGGCAGAGATGTGCATGATGCCATTAGCATCGATGTCGAAAGTAACTTCGATCTGTGGCATACCTCTACGTGCCGGTGCGATTCCTTCGAGGTTGAATTCGCCTAGCATTTTGTTATGTTGAACTAACTCTCTTTCTCCCTGGAATACCTTGATAGTTACAGCAGGTTGATTGTCTTCTGCGGTGGAAAATGTCTGCTGCCCCTTAGTAGGAATAGTGGTATTTTTTTGGATGATCTTGGCCATCACACCGCCCAATGTCTCGATACCGAGGCTCAGCGGAGTGACATCTAGCAGAAGAACATCTGTTCGATCACCGCCTAGCACAGCACCTTGTACTGCGGCACCAACTGCTACCGCTTCGTCGGGGTTAACGTCTTTACGAGGAGCCTTGCCGAACAATTTCTCGACTTCTTCCTGGACCTTAGGCATACGGGTCTGACCGCCAACGAGGATGACTTCATCGATGTCTGCAGCCGTAACAGCAGCATCCTTCATAGCGATGCGGCAGGGTTCTAGGCTGCGTTGGATAAGATCCTCAACTAGGCTTTCTAGTTTAGACCTAGAAATCTTAACTACTAGATGTTTCGGACCAGACGCATCTGCGGTTACATAAGGTAAGTTAACTTCTGTCTGAGCGCTGTTCGACAGTTCGATCTTGGCTTTTTCTGCAGCATCTTTAAGACGTTGCAATGCTAGGACGTCGTTCTTGAGATCTACACCGTTTTCTTTCTTAAACTCATCGACCAAGAAATCCATGATACGTTGATCAAAGTCTTCGCCTCCCAGGAATGTATCACCATTAGTCGACAACACTTCGATCTGCTTGTCACCGTCGACATTTGCGATTTCAATGATCGAAACGTCAAATGTACCGCCTCCTAGATCATACACGGCGATTTTTCGATCTTTCTTATCAGTTTTATCAACACCATAAGCCAGCGCGGCCGCTGTAGGTTCGTTGATGATACGCAGAACTTCTAGACCAGCGATCTGTCCAGCATCTTTGGTTGCCTGTCTTTGACTGTCATTGAAGTAAGCAGGAACTGTGATAACTGCTTTGGTAACAGTTTCGCCTAGATAATCTTCTGCGGTCTTCTTCATCTTGCGAAGGACTTCAGCAGAGATTTGGGGCGGTGCTAGTTCTTTGCCCTGTGCTCGAACCCATGCATCTCCGTTTTTAGATTCCATAATTTCGTATGGCATTAAATCGATATCTTTTTGTACAGCCTGTTCTTTGAACTTGCGACCGATCAACCGTTTGGCTGCATAAATGGTGTTTTTGGGATTAGTTACGGCCTGTCTTTTAGCGCTGGCTCCGACCAGGATTTCGTTTTCTGTGTAGGCAACGATGCTAGGTGTAGTGCGAGCACCTTCTGAATTTTCGATTACTTTGGATTTTCCTGCCTCGATGATGGCCACGCACGAATTGGTGGTTCCGAGGTCAATACCGATGATCTTAGACATACATATCTCCTTATAAAGTAAGATCTATTTTTTAGGCTCTATGCCCTGAAAATTGCCCTAATAGTGGTACAATTTACGATTTTATTTATCTCTGAGATTATACAGCTAGATAAAAATATTTACGATACCTACGATGTAGATCACAGTGATCACAGCCTGGACGATGAATAGGCTATGTTTCCGCCAAATTACAGCCTGCATGACCCAGCTGACGATCTCTGTCAGCGTATTCTCGATCTCGGTTGGCTCTCCACCATTCAAGATACAGATTCCAATCGCCGCCAAACTTTTCACGCTTGACAATTTCTGTGATTTCGATGCAGGGCATGATTTCGGTATTGGGCAGCAGGGCTCTTGATGCTGCCCAATCACAATGCCAAAAAATTACTAGAACAGCAGCCAAATTCATGACTGTTAATATCCTTCATGTTAATATACTCTTGATCAAGGGCGGCAAATAGATCACTGTGATCACTGTCTGTACAGTGAGAAGACTCCACTTGCGCCACATGATGGCCTGTATGGCCCAACCTAGATTGGAAACAAACAGGAACCATATATTTAGTGGATAGATATTCATAGAAGTCAAAACCGCACCTACTATTAGGATTGCGGTTATTGACCACTCAAACCAGAATTGCCAGGGTTTTCTAATCCATTCGATCACTTCATGGCCCTAGCTTCTTCACGCCATGGTGCAAGACTGACCAAAGGTGTCAGTGCCAAGATCACTCCTAGTTTGAACAGGGTGCTGCCGCTCACGATCCTAGCGATGGCCTTGTTGAGATCCATGGCATCACCACCCAACAGCGGAGGAATAAACACAAAGGCAAACAGTACAAATAAAACAGCATCCACTGGCAAGCTGACTAGGTTGCTGACAAATGTTCTTGCCCACGAACCCCAGTCACGTTCCCACAGCACTTGATACACCCAGGTGTTGACCCACTGGCTGACCACTGTGGCGATTTCTGAACCGATCACTATGCCCAGGCTCATCTTCCACACAGCATCAAAGTTCACACTGGGTCTAAATGCCGGAGCAGGAATAAAGGTCATGGCATACATGAATGCTGCCACAGCAAGATTCAAGACCACACCTATTAGAATCACTCGTTGCACCACAGCAGCACCGGCCAGTTTGTGCAACATGTCTCTGACCACAAACACCACAGCAAATAGCATGGCGCCGGCAGGTGTCACTACCCAACCAAAATCCAGGAACTTGGCAGCAGCAAAGTCTGCCACGGTCATGGCCATGATTAGAGTGGCACTCAAACCAATGATCCAGTACAGTGTTCGGTTGTCCAGTTCGATCAAAGGTCGATCAAAGAACTTATCGTTCAAGTTAGTTACTACACTCATTTCAGTCTCCTCTTTAAAAAATTAAAATTTTGCATGATCACTCTGTCTTTCTTGGTAGTGATCACAGATGTCTGTGAACATGCATTGATCGCATTTGGGTGATCTAGCACGACAGATATACTTGCCGTGATCTATCAACCATTCATGAGCACCCCAGCGATACTGATCAGGGGTATTCTGCTCTAATGTTTCTGCGGTCTTGTGTTCTGCTTTTGTATTTGCTATGCCCAGTCTGTTGCTGATACGATGCACATGGGTGTCCACGGCGATAGCAGGTTCATTGAACACAAAACGCATCATGATGTCTGTGCTTTTGCGACCCACGCCTGCCAACTGCATCAACTGCTTTCTATCATTGGGCACTGTGCCGGCATGACGATCCAACAGTTGCTGACTCATCAACTTCAGATTCTTGGCCTTGTTGTTGTACATACCAGCAGGCCGTATTAATTGTTTTAATTTGTCTATGTCCAGGGATAGGATTTCTTCCGGAGTTTCAGCATGAGCGAATAAGTTAGCGCAGGCTTCAGCGGTGCGTTCATCTTTAGTCTGGGCACTCAGTGTCACACCCACCAGACTCTTGAACGCATTGTTGTAGATTTTTTCCCGCGGCGGATTATTTGGCACAGGATTTTGTGCGTGAAATCGTTCGTAGACTGTGACTATTTTAGACATTGGCCGCTTGTAGTTTCTTTTTATTGGCTACTGCCCAGTTGCCTCTCAGTGCAAAATAAAGTCCACCAATCCATAGGCTGAAGTGCAAGTAGTCAGAGAGAATAAAAGCCCATAGACTTTCAGGCTTGAGCACTACCCAGATCACTCCGGTCATCACGCAACACATGACCAGGCCGCAGAATCTAGTGAGTGCATCTCCCAGTTCGGCAACATAGGGCAAGTCCCGAATCTTAGCCACAGTGGCTAATCCTCCCGCCAGTAGACCAACACCGGCTAGTATTTCACCAAAGACCACGAACCACCATACCAAGGCCGGCAGACCAAATGCTGCTCCACCCGCAGGATCAAATGGCATCTTGGCCAAGCCCTGTGTGATAAACACCACGGCCAAAGGTATTCGCAACAGCAGGTTGCTCCAGTCAAAGTCTGGCAATGTGTGCCAATAATTTTTTAGAACCAGTTTCATAATATGTTTCCTTTCAAATGCGACGGCAAATAGAGACCGCACCGCGCGATCCCAGGTCAATCAACTTTACCCATAATTTCAATGCAGGGTTGATGGATCTAACACGCGACCCAGCATCATGCTTGTGATGCACTTCGTCGGCCTGGCATTTTTTAAGTACGACTACCAGATCGTTGTGTTCGGGATAGGAAGATAACTGATCAATCTGTTGTTGATAATGATGGTCCACAAAAGTTTCCACAGCTTGTATGGTAGCATACACTGTATTGCGTCCAAATAGAGCTGGCACAGCACCAGTGAGCCAACCTGCTATTCGCCAAGGAATCTGCAGACGACTTTGCTGTGACACATGTACCAGGGACTCCATCATTCTTAAATGCTGTCGTTCCACAGCTCCATGTGCATCAGCAAACTCCAACAATTCGGGGTCTTCCCGCCACAGGGCCACTGCTTTTATACCCCGATAGATTTCTACCGCTCCAACTTCACCTGCATGATCAGAGCGTAATTCCTGATTGATGTAGTTACTGATTGACACTTTACTTCAGTGTAGCAGTATAGGCCGCGATGTTTTTAATATCGGCTGGAGATAGTTGTGCAGCAAAGCCCCACATCAACTGACTCTGTGCGCCAATCTGTTGCTTGTTTTTGTAGGCAGTGAGTTTCCTCTCAATGTCTGCCGCTGGCTGGCCGGCCAACTTGGGACCTGCACCACCTTGACCTTGTGCGCCGTGACAGGCCACACAGGTAGCGTACTTGACTTTGCCTTGGGCCGCATCTTGTGCCATGGCTGGTACGCTTAACGCGACCAAACTTGCAAAAATAAATGATTTCATTTTGTTTCCTTTAAACAATTAAATTTACTAACATTAATAATGATAACACAAACACTAGAGTTATTACAAGCCCCGCAACAACCAATACCACAGGATTAAGTTGTTCAGCGTCCTGTTCATATTCGGATCTTTTTCTGATGCCCAGAAAAGACCACATCACTGCCCGAATTGTTCTTAACCACATATTGGAATCACTGCTCGCCCCAACTGACTCTCAACCAAACACGTTCATGCACATAAAAGATTATGGTATGTATGATGGCCAGAGCTATGGCCCCTTGCCAGCCTGCAAAAGGTATGGTTATTAACATGGCGATCAGTCTCCAACTGACTGCTCTAGCCCAGGTGCGTGTTTTGGTTTCTGTCATTTGCTTTTGTTTTCAAACTGTGTAGCTGACGATCTCTGTCAGCGTATTCTGGATCACAGTATTTAGATACTCGCTGCCTTCTCGGCTCGTTCTTCATCACTCATCTCAGAATCTCTCTGGGCACGATCCGATTGTCGCAGTTGATCATATTTTGGTCGATCGGGATACTGTTTCTGCACAGTCTTGATCACCAACCAAGTTATGAACGCCATGCTGACGATGGCCATGTGTCCAAACACATTGTATCCCAGATACCACATCTCGCCCGCATATAATGAAAACGCCAGGGCCCAAAAACAGGCCAGCATGATGCTGGCGATGTATTTGATCTGCATGGGAGCATTTCTCATACCATTGAAGTTGGGATCCAGCAATTGATAGAAAGTCCTAAACAGTAATCGCAAAAATTTGTATAGTCCGTACATGATTATCCTCTCATTGACACACAGAATCGTAATACTTGCAGAAGAAAAAATGCCATGCGAGATGTTGGTCCCTCACAGACCATAGGCCTGCTGTGATCAGGGCAACGATGCCACATATTGCGGCGAATATTATGTAAACCTTCATTTTATCTCCTCTAGAGTGAACTTCTCCTTCAATATCTGACAGGCACGATTCAATGCGTGAACACGATCACTTCTGCTTTCCTTCGTGATGATTACATCAGCCGCGCAATGACAAATGTTTTTATTACAAATTATCTTTTCTTTAGGCCAGTCAAATCCTGTAACTATATTTCCTAGATGACCGCCAACTTCACAATTTGCACGTTGCACTCTTCCGTCATGTAAAACAAATAAACTTTCTAATCCTATAGAGCATTCCCATCCGAAAAAATTATTTGATTTAGTTTTTTCTAGATCCGATTGTATGTTTAAAGAAAAAAATTCTTGAGATCCATCATCATATAACACATTTGATTTTGTTTTGTTCATTCGATGATTAGTTAATTTTTTTAGTTTCGGATCTCCGAAGACTATAGGCGTGTTTTTTAAAAAATCTAATTGTTCGTCAGTGTAAGATGCATCAAAATAATTAATTCCCGTACCAAAGTCAGGTAATATTCTTACCACTTCGATAGTAAAAGGTTCAGATGCTAACAAAGCCTTTTCATACATTCTAACGCATCTATCCCAATTTCTGGGATGCATCATTATTCTTAATGTAACATAGGATTTGTGAGATAATTTTGATAACTTATCAATAAATTCGTCCTCTTCCTCTTCTGATATTACAAATTCTGAATGATAGCTTACGCTTATAGAACAAAATTTATAAGCTATATCTTTCCAATAATCCCAAGAACGTACAAGATTTGTAGTCACATGCACAGTTCCGCCTTTATCATAAATGGTGTCAACTAAATCTTTAAAAAAAGGACTTACTGTAGGTTCTCCGCCTGAAAGACTGCAGTGGACATAAGAGAATTTTTCAAAGCACCGATCTAAAAAAGGCTTTACATGTTTCCAATCGTAGTGATGATTTTTGCCGCCATGCACAATTTCAGGACAATAACTACAATGATAGGTACAAATATTATTTAAAAGCCAGGTAAGAAAAAGTCCAGGAGAAGTTTTTTCTATCTTTATTATTTTTTTACCGTTATAGATTATTGGATTCATAATTTAACCTAATATAATCTAGTTCTTGAATTCGTTCGTTCACGGTTGTTTTCCTTTCTTTTATTTTAAAAATACATCGTTGATTGCTTAATTTATCTCTGTTTTGCCAGTGGTGTGAACAATTTTCCATCCATGCTGCTTGCAGATCTCAATTTCTTAAACACATTTTGTACACCCACTGCCTGATTCCAAGCATCTTCTAGCGCATGATGTTTCAGCACAGGTGGCCGCTGCGGATCTATACCGAGATCGAACAATGTGCGTGTATCCCTGACTTCCCAAAAACTCCAAGGGATGGCTTTCCCGATCTTGCGGAAAAGGTGTTCGCAGATTATGACATCAAATCCTGCCCCATGGCTCCAAACCCGTTTCGCTCCCCAGCAGAATTTGTATAGTTGATTCATAGCATCAACGATATTGATTCTGCCTTCAGGATCGAATGCTTCTTCCTGTGCTGCCTTACTTTGATTTGCCCACCAGTCTAGGGTAGATTGGCTTACGGTGCAACCTATGCGATCACAACTATCTAAGTCTACTTTAACATAAAACTTTTCACAAGATGGTTCAGATATATCGTCACCGAATGGATCAAATTTGACTGCGCCAATCGTTAAAATAGTTGCTGTGGGGAGAACATCTAAGGTCTCCATGTCGATCATGATATCAGTAAGTGCGGTCATGCTGCTATTATACTTTCTATTATCGTTTAAGTCAAATATTATTTTTTACAAATACATCATTGATTTGTCGATTGACCCGGATAAATGTAGTGCATTTCGATAGCTGTTTTAGGGTCGGGGCGCCTACATAAGTACAGGCACTGCGGAGTCCCCCCAGCAGATCTAGCACTGTGTTTTTTACTAGACCTTTGTATTTTACTTCTACTGTGCGTCCTTCTGAACTTCTATATTCAGCAACGCCGCCGCTATGCTTATTCATTGCTGTGTCCGAACTCATGCCGTAAAAGGTAACTAGGCCGTCCTTGACTTCGCCACCGCCTTCGTCGTGGCCGGCTAACATCCCACCCAGCATGACGAAGTCTGCGCCTGCGCCAAATGCCTTAGCCACATCGCCTGGGCAAGTGCAGCCACCATCAGCAACGATATGGGCGCCGAGCCCATGGGCCGCATCACTGCACTCAATGATCGCAGAAAGTTGCGGGTAGCCAACTCCAGTCTGTATCCTAGTCGTGCATACCGATCCCGGTCCGATTCCAACTTTGACGATGTCGGCTCCCCGTAAAATAAGTTCTTGGGTCATATCAGCAGTGACCACATTACCGGCGATGATGGTTTTGTCTGGCCAGGCGTCACGGACGTCTGCGACATAATCACCGAATGTTTCGCTGTAGCCGTTGGCTACGTCGATGCAGACGAAACGGATCTCTGGATAGGCATTGATTATTCGGCTCAGTCTTTGGAAATCTCGTTCGCCAGTGCCGGTGCTGACAGCGAAACAATTGCCGCTGTACTCAGTGGCTAAGTCAAACAGGTCCTCTTCGTCGTAAGACTTTACCAAACAGGTAAACATACTATGCCCGGAAAGAGTCTTAGCCATTTCGATCGTACCTACTCCATCCATGTTGGCAGCCATTATGGGAACGCCCGTCCATTCTTGACTGCTGTGACGGAATTTATAAGTTCTGGAAAGTTCTACTTCTTTTCGGCTGCTTAAAGTAGAACGTTTGGGACGGATCAACACATCACGAAAGTCTAATTTGACTTCGTCTTCGATACGCATTTGATACCTTTCTTAGAAAAGTTTTGCCGGAAGTTGTTGTTCTCTTAATTTTTTACGCCATCTTGCTTTGGCAGCAGATTTTTTCCGTTTACGAATACTGGTTGGTTTTTCGTAAAATTCATGTTTTCTAAGATCATCTAAAATATTAGAATCTTCGATTTTTTTCTTGAAACGCCTGAGGGCCTGGTTAATGTTTTCGTTTTCTTTGAAAACAACCGTCCTTCCCTGTAATTGATTGTTAAATTGTTTCATTATTTTCCATTCTAAAAGTAAGCAATTCTACAACATCTTCGACTGAGTATATAGCAGATTTGTTAATTTTATTCAATTTTTTTAATGTGCCAAAGTAATAAGAATTTCGTTGGGCAGCAAAATATCCTACCATGGTATCATCGAGAGAGTCTGCATTAAAGATTATAAAGTCGCTTTTGAGTTTTTTGTCTAATATCCAATCTATTGAATCGGTAGGTCTAGCGGAATACACTACTATGTTTCCCACTTTGTTGAGACGGAGTAAACTTTCTGAAATTATTTGGGTTTGATTTTCTGTAAGATCATAGATTAAAAATCTAAAACTATCTGGTAAAAAATCATCCGGAACAGTGACTATGATTACATGGTCAGACATCTTTAACCTTTTTTGATCCTTTGCCAGATAGTATTGTCATTTTGTTCGGCATTTTGAATATAATCGGTCATTCTTCCTTGCTTCGTACTATCTGCTGCATTCCCTCTTTCTCCATCCATCTCGTTATCTTTTTTTTTAGATTCTGACTCTACTAGATGATCTCCTGGGCGTTCGTTGGATTTTTGAAGTTGTTCTTGGGCCCATTTAGCTGCCTCCAACGCCGCTTCATCGTCACCGAAATCGGCTATAGGTTTAAGATAATCTTCCCAGGGCAATTTATCGATGATCCCTCTTTCTAGCAACATTCTTTGATGCTTGACGCTGTTCTTGATACCTTCGGATTTCCAGATTCTCATCGCTATTTTTTCTGTTTCTGCTGCCTGCTCTATAAGTTCTTCTTCTTTTTCTTCGTCGACGGCTCGTTCTGCCTCGGCGATCATTTCGTTCCATTCTTCTAACGGATCCTTTTTAGATTCTTCAGAAACTTTAGATTTGACTGGATCGGTTTCTATCTCCGCTATTTTTCTGTTGGCTTCTTCTGCAACATCATCTCCAGTCTGTGTTTCTGGATCTGTTTGTGGTTGTCCGCCACTTCCTTCATCAACTGATCCGATCGCGGACTGCTGTGATGGGGATGTTTCTTCTCTGTCGACTTCCGATGGGGTGTCCTCTTGAACCAACTCATTTTTTCGCTCCTCTTCTTGTTGTCTGAACCATTGGAAACTGTATTGGCTAGACAATAGTAATACCACTGCCAGGGGATCGAACACCAACACGATGGTTATAATCACCCAGGTTACTGCTCTTTCTAACATGTTCTGATCGGTCTGATCGCCATAGATCAGTTTGGCGATATATTTGATTGGACCCACTTCGGCCTCGACCTTGCGCATCTCTGCCCGAACAGGTGCGATTTCTTCCTGTAGTTTTACGATTCGAGATTGCGCTTCTTCGATCTGCTTGGTCAATGTTTCTCGATCTCGAGATTGGCTACGGCGGATCTGCAGGCTGCGTTCTGCGGCACTGCGCACCTGTGTCGTACCATCTTTGAGTTTGATTTCTTGATCACCTGTGGCGATGACCCCAGTAACGGCTGCATCCATCTGTTTGATAACTGCCTGAGCGTTGGCTATGTTCTCACGCTCGATCTTGATCTTTTCATCTGCCAGAGATATCTTGGCCTGTACATCACCGCTGACGATATTTTGATCCAGATGCGCCTTTGACAGATACCCGAATATGCCCAAAGACGTTATGATCATCAATATGGCGATAGCGGCTATGAGATATATCTTGATCAGACTAGGTGCCCGGTGCCAGTTCCATTTCAACCATACAGTGGCTACCAGTTTGCTGACTTCTAAGGCCACTCCCATTATGATGATGGACACGGCACTAGCGGCAAAAATAGAAACTAGGCCTGCCACCGAATACCACACTGCCACAGCAGAAATTATCAATCCACTGAGCAATGTTAGATATGCTATTATCTTGTCAGATGTGCCATACGTATATTTCATGAACTATTATTTATTGCTTCAACCATCGCCAATTTGTGTGCGCATTATCAAAGCAGGCAGTCTGTGACAGGGTTTTTTCTACTCCGTAGGCGATCGCCTGAACATGCATCCTTCTGCAATAACCGGAACCAGTCGGCCAGGTCAACACCGGCCTAGCATAGCCGCTGGCATCGCCTCTATACCACTCAACCGTTTGACCGTTTTCAGCAAACATAACTGCATGCGTCAAGGCCTGATGATAAGCGGATTTTTGATCATCATCTAGTGTCTTGAAAAATCCAAAAGATACAGTTATAGCCTCATTGATAAATGATTCGCTTCGATATTCAAAGAATCTTGGATTGTTAATATCGTTGGCCTGAACAGTGCTAGCGACCAATAACATCGACAACTTCCCAACTACCATCAGGCTTTTGACAACTGATACCTTTGCGTTGGACATCATTTCCTCCAATCCTCATCCAATAAGTAAACTCACCGCAATACGGACTAAATCCGGCCCTTGATGCTGTTAATCTTTTGATCTGATCATCCGTGCATTCTACCTGAGTTTTACTGTTAACACGTTCTCCATTTTGGGTTTCAATAGTTTGGCTAGTATGACAATACTGTGGCTTTTTCGCTGAAACCTTAGGTGCTGAAGAACACCCGACTAATAATAGGCCGGCTAATATGATAGCGATCTTCATTACTGTGCCTTCGCAGACTTGGCTTCTTGCATCAATCTCTCAAAAGTTTCCAGAGGCATCTTGATCCGTACATAGGTATGCACACGGCTAGTAGCAGCCAATTGATAAGAATGCTTCTTGACTTCAAGATGCTCTCGGATCACGGTATCTACCACTTTGTGCTCGACAAAAGTTCGAGTGTTGCGCTTGTCATTGGTGATGTCAATAGTGGTAGACGAGTTGACCGAACCGTTGATGCGTTCGGCGAAACCCTTGACAGCGAATGCATAGGCCTGTGCTTCTGCGGCCTGCTCATAGATGCTTTCTCCCATTCCGCAGGCATAGGCAAATTTGTCACGATTCCAGAACTTCCACCCTTCGGAGCCGATCTGTTCGCAATCAACATACCAATTAGGATGCGCTTTGGTATCACGGACTTCGATGGTTTTCATAGAAGAGCAGCCAGTGACTGCCGCAGCCATAATGCCGATTATAATTGCCTTTTTCATAATTACCTTTCTGTGTGTGAGTTACGACATTAATAATTATAGCATCGCAGCCAACCAAAGTCAACTACGGTGATTACCAATCTACTTGAAGAAGATCAATGCCATCATCACGGCCTGGAGCATGAATCCAAAACCCAGGGTGACGATATTGAACATGTCTCGTTTGGCAGCGGCTTTGGCGAACAGCAGGGCCAGTCCAAACCAAACCATCAAAACCAAATCCACCGCAGGCATCTTGTCAGTGATGCCTGCCATCACTGCTAAGAAACTAGGTATAGTGGCCGAGTGTAAGACCAAAATGGCCACCCATTCTAGGCTCTCCGGGCTCAGCCGACTGAAATATCTTTTGAGACCGTCGCGGACCTTTTCTATGTCAAATGTTTTCATTTGGTTTCCTGTAGAAGATGTGGGCTCCAATTTTAATTATCCTTTCTAGTTTCCAGTTAGGGCTGACGTAATCAGCATGATAATACAATGCTTTATTTAAGCTGTCAAGACGGAATCCTTCCAGGTAGACTTTTTTAGCCACTGCATAACTATCGGCATAGGCCTTATCGTTGATCTTGCGATTTCTATGGTTAGCATCGCAGTACCAAGAGAACTGGCAGATAACCGTGGAAAAGATCACGGTCTTTTCGTAGACTACTCCGCATACCGTTTTTGGAAATCTCGGATCCTTCACCCTGTTTAGTGTGACCTGAGCGACAGCTACTTTACCTTCGAACGGTTCGTATCCCGCTTCGCGATAGATGTTCAGAGCAAGACATTCTAGATCTTTTTCTATGCTCTCCGCAGATACAAATTGATATCCTTCTTGTCCGCTTAACTTTTGAAATTTCCATCCGGTTATCGAACTTACTACAAACATCACCAACAACAGCGATACTGCTATACTACCCAATCTAAGAGATTGAAACATTGTGTTCCTCCTTTCATTTGGTGTCACGATCTTCTGTGACATTACACTACAGGGAGTTAACTTCACGAGGCTCTATAAGAGAACCCTTGGTTCGTGTAGTCGTCTCCATCAGTTACGACACGCTGCCTTGCTGTTTACAAGACTGCGCTTTCACCTTTGGCGAGCATGGCTTCCCGAATCTCACGGGTTTCTCATTGGCCAAGACTCGCGGGTCTGGACATTAAACTGGTTCGCTCCGTCCGGACCAACTATCTCAGTTTCTTGCGAAACGTTTAATATATATCGCATTTTACTGTCAGAGTGTAAAAAATACACGATTATCGACGATTTTTGACAATATTTACAACGAAATCTTCAAAAACTTTTTCCGGCCAGGTACTCTTTGCGTTATTAACCCAATGAGTGGTAAATCTCACATTGCCTTTTACATAGCCTTTATTGTTGTTGATTCTATCCAAACTCGCTCGATATGGGTTTTTGTCTTCTCTAGTTCCAGATTTTGTCTGCATTTTAATGCCGCTTACAGCACACAATCCGTTTTGTCGATGCCACAGTTTAACGAGATAATCTCGATCGAGATCAAAATCCCATCCGTTGTTTTTAGCCCGTTTAGCGCTGTCTTTTAAAATAGTCATTGATAACCAAGGACCGATATCATTATCGGCATTTTGAAATACTTTCTTTATGTACCGTTCTCTTTTATTGTCAATCAAAAATAGGGTGTTAAATGTCATTCTATCGCCTCATTTTAGAAATTTCAACTGCCTCTTCATCAGAAAAAATCGGCACAGCATTACTCTTGTGCATGGTACCAATGCCTTTGATCTTAGTGCCTGTATAGACTTTCTGTTCGGGCTTGGTGCAGGGACCAGCGGTAAATGGAAGGCTTTCGATCTTAGGTTGGTCGCTGCCTCGATAAGATCTAGGTGCAGGTTTCCAGGTATCCGCAGTCATGGCTCTGCGGCGCTTCTTTTCTTCTGATTCGATACCCCATTTTTTCTGTAGGGCCTTCCAAGATTCTTCCAATTCGCGAGCCTTGCGGGCTTCGTCGGAATTGCGGAACTGGCGTTTGCCCTTGCGTTTGCCTGTGGTGGATAACCAAGGGCCTTCTAGATGCATGCTCAAAAGATCCTCCTATACAGTTAGATAATGCTAGTATTCTAGCATCTCTCCTAGAAGTTGTCAATCAAAATCTTTTTTGAGCGTTTCTGCCGTTTCGGGATCCAATTGAATCTCTTTTGGGGTATCGCCGAGATAGTAGCCAAAGTACACAGGAAATCCTGCTTGCCACAGTCTCCTTTCGTGTTGAGGCAATCTCCAGCACACATAGTCATCTGGTTTGACGATCGGTTCTTTAGGAGGCTCGTTGTAGGGGCGATTGAGTTCAGGTTCCGATCCTGCCCAGCCGCTGCTTCCTGGAAAGGCATAATTATATGGCCCGGTATCTACTCTAAAGTATAATTTTTTTGCTGCTTCTGGCAGCGATCCGAGCGACTTGTCATATTCTAATATTTTTGCCTCTAACACGATACCGTTACCATAGAAACATTCATTGAATTCAAGTTTAAACAGGTCGCTCAATTCTAATTTTGTAGTAAGCATATAATCCTCTCTGACAAATATTAGTTATCTCTCTAAAAAAGAGAGCCCGGATAAACCGGGCTAGAATACAACTATGTTTAAAATTAATTTTGTAAAACTCTTGATACTGCGGTAATCACTGAGGCAATGCGGCCGATGTCACGAAGTTGTTCTACTGTATAGCCTTCCTTCTTTAGTGTTTCATAGTGTGCTTTGACGCAGAAATGACACTTACCTACGATCGAAGCCGATAATGCGTATGCTTCGAATCTGGCCTTAGTAGTTCCGCCATGTGTAGCGATGGCATTCATACGTAACTGTGCCGGCAATCCGCTGAGTGATTCATCCTCGGCCATTTCTACGTAAGGATACCAAACATTGTTCATGGCCATTAAACTGGCTGCGGTAATTGCGGCTTCGGATTCTCGTTGATCTGCGATCTGACTCTGCATCCAAGTCCATAGTTTTGAATTACCTGTGGCAAAAGCCGCCGCGAGAGCAACCGCTTCTGCTTCTTCCTGTGGCAGAGTAGAACGCTTGACTACGGCATCGATATTGAGTCGTGTGTCCTTAGCGTAGTCAGGAATAGTATCCTTGATTTGATCTACCCATGCAGTCATTTAAGCCACCTTTAGTTTTTTGGTTTCTAATGTATCTGCACCTACTTGACGGTTACACTCACAGAGTTCGCCAGTTTGTAGTGCATCAAGAATACGCAGAGTTTCTTCTGCGTTACGGCCAACGTTCAAGTTATTCACAGTAACATGCTGGATGACATTGTCTGGATCAACGATGAATGTTGCGCGAAGGGCCGCACCCGCCGGAACAAAGAACACGCCCAGTTGCTCAACAAGACTCAGTTCACCGCGCTGTGTGTCAGCGAACTGAACGTGCTTGATCTTAGCAAGGTCGCTGTGTGCTTTCTGCCAGCCTAGTTTGCAGAACTCATTGTCTGTGCTTCCAGTCAGCAATACTGCATCACGGTCTGCGAAATCTTGTTGTAATTTATCATAGGCAACGATTTCTGTGGGGCAAACGAAAGTAAAGTCTTTTGGATAGCATACGATAACTTTCCATTTACCTTCAAAAGACTTTTCAGTGATGTCAAAAAACTTATCACTACCTGGATTGATACCGGTCACTACAAATGCTTCTAATCTATCACCAATTGTTTTCATGTGTTTCTCCTTGTGTGTGTTGAAAACTTAGAACTATTTTACAATTTATTTAACCTATAGATCAAGAGATTTTAATAGGTTTTTGTTATTATTTTCCTATGGAGTTCATAGGTAAAAACAATATTGTGCGTACAAAATATGCACTGGACAAGTATATAACCAACGGTCAGTAGGGGTCAAGAAAAAAGTGGCCCGAAGGCCACTTTTGGTATTTTGGGAAACAAGGCATACCAACCCCGTGGAGACTACGCCGCTAGGCGAGTTTCTCCAAAAAATGCGTCGTTTGCATTTATAGTTTTGCTTGATTTACAGTCATCGCCTACTGTGTTGCCGTCTCCGTTATCTCACCCTGTCGAAACCGGTCGGACCCCTCAGAAACACACTGTACAGATATTAGCAATGGCCTCTGTGGGACGATCAGTGTGCTTTTGGTGGATCCGGGGGGAATCGAACCCCCGTCCAGAATGCCTTCACATCGAAGGATGTACAACAATACTGTTATTTAACTATCTCTTGACTCTAATGTCAATACTTTTAGATTTAGTAACATGTTTTCTACTGTTAGTTTGGTTATAGTACTTAGTAGAATGACTTTGTCATCGAACGTGTATTCGGGCTTGTCAAACATTTCTAATATGCTAGTCGCCACCATCTTATAGGCCTGTTCTTTGCCTACGGCCAATCTATCCCAAGGTATGGAATCCTGTCCTTCTACCTCTTGTGCTATATCTACTAGGAGATCTAGATCTACTTTATGCATAAATTATTTGATTTCTAATTGGTCTATGCTGGTACCAAATACGCCTTTGGGGAAAACGTTAAATGCTAGGCTATATCTGGTTTTGTCTGATAGATTTTCTGTGACAGAATGATATAAAAGGCTAGGAAATAATATCAAATCGCCGACTTGAGGATATATTCCCCAGGCATCGGCGTTGAATACATTTAATCGATCTTGATCACCGTGTTGTTGATAATTGAATCCAATCTCAACCGTATCAGTCCAAAGGTTATAATAACTTTTATCTTTTTGGAACACTATGGCACCGCTTTGATCATAGACTTCGAGATAATAGATTCCGCTTATGATGCTGTTAGAATGTCGATGAGAGCCTGCAAAATCATTCCTGTCGTGCCTATTGACCCAACTATTCTGTATCTCAAAGTTCAATCGATCATCACAGTCTAATATCTGGTGGAGGAAATAATCAATGTGAGCCTGTATTTTTCCTCGAAGACCGACTAGTTCTGCCGAATCTAATATGCGTTTGTTTTCAGTGTAACTGCCATTTTCTGCAGGCATGCGAGAAAAGACCTGTGATTTTATAAAATTTAAATCATCGCTATCACGTTCTATATTAGACTGATACAAGGGAATAGGAAACAACGGAGTAAGATTATGATTCATAGCGTAAGTTCGCTATTGCCTCCGCGACCAAAGACGCCTTTAGGAAACACGTTGAATGCTAGACTATATCTTATTATATCAGATTCATTGATCAAAACGCTATGTGCCAACGTGCTGGGGAAAATCAATATGTCGTTGTGTGCGGGAATAAACACGCTGGCATCGGTGGTGAAATCGGTGGTTTCGTCGAAATCTATTCTGATAGTATCGTGCCACAAGGGTTTATATGATGGTTCTTTGTGGAAGGCTATACCCCCTGACCGTTCATCTACATTGAGATACATTACTCCGCTAATAAGACTATTGGCGTGTGTATGCATTGAACTGTAACCGCCTTTGACCACTTCATTGACCCACGATGTGGTTATCTGCCATGCTATGTCTTTTTGGCACTCTAAAATATTGAAGGCGAATGTGTCTACGTGATCCTGTACTTGCTTTTTCAGTCCAGAAAATTGTGGCAGGTCAAGGATATGCCGTTCTTTGGTTTCTTTATGCGTGATAAACTCGAGCATATACCTGTCATTGGTTTCCCATTCAAATCCGTTGGTTAATTTGTGATAGGTTAAAGTATCTACTCTGATCTTACTTCTATACACAGGAACAGGAAATAACTTGTGTACGGTATAATTTATCTGATCCATCCTATCTTCTTTCCTGTGCTTTTTCGTTGATCGTATTCTGCAACACTACCTGGAAAACGCCAAGCCCATACAGCAACCAATGCCATAAACACAGCAGTGCTTAAAATACCAATAGGTTTGACACCGCCTGCCCACATCAACACAAGGCTCAGCGACATCATACCAATCATAAAGAATTTCATCTTTGTAGGGAACACACGTTTTTCGTTCCAGTTGGTGAGGAATGGTCCAAACAGTCGATGATTATACAACCAACGATGCATGCGCTCGCTGCCTTTTGAAAAACAGTAGGCAGCGGCCACCACCCAGATGCTGTAAGGAAATCCCGGAGTCACCACGCCTACATAGGCTAAACCTAGGCAGAAGAATCCTAGGACGTTCCAAAATATTTTTTTCATATCAATTTACGTTTACATTACCGCTGCCGGATGTCGCATGGCCGCAAGTGGCTATATCACCTGCTTTACATACGGGAATTCCGTTGGCAAACACATTGGCGCTGGCAGTGACCATCACTGGTGCTGCATGAGGTCCTTTTCCATGGGGAATAACAGGAGCACCCAAAACCGTGACTGGAACCCCATTAGCAAACACTGTGGGAGCAAGGGCACCTACGATCGTGCCTCCTGCTTTGTCAACTCCTACTCTACTGATTCCAGGCATGATTATCCCGCTATGGCTATGCCAGTGGTGCCTTGCGTATACTGGTTCGCGAATTCCTGTTCAGTGTTCACTATGACCATTACCGCAGATTTATCGATAGTAAGATCTTTTTCATGATCTACGGTAAACAAAAAAGGTACCATGCCCAATCCCTTAGGCCCAGCACTCAATGTCAATGGTTTTGAGATTTTATATCCGGTAGCAGTCGTTTCTACCAATTTGGCCAATATCTCTTCTCCGTTCACTAATTTTATCGTAACGACTGATCCTTCGGTCAATCCTTTGTCAATTAACATGTTTTTCCTTTGCGAAGTATGCTTTTAATTCTGTAAATCCACCTATCAATTTTTCATCTAAGAAAATCTGCGGTAAGGTTCTTGCATTAGGTACTGCTTCGAGAAGTTCTTCGCGTGTGTAGCCATCACCGATTTTTCTTTCTTCAAATGCGATATCTTTCTGTGTCAGCAATGATTTGGCTTGATCACAGAACGTACAATTATATTTGCTCCAAACTACTGCTTTCATCGTTTTCCTTTCTATGCCGAATAAACTGTTTTACCTTTGCTATCAACTACTCGTACCAATAATGCACCTGCACGTTTTTTTCTTAATGCTTCTGCGATGGCTGCGGATTCGTTGCTGAAAGAACTGGCATTCTTCCAAGAATCAAATGGGCTACGCATCTTATATTGTGCTTTGTAGTTCATAATTATATAGCCGGTAGCGACTCATAGTCAATATTTTCACTCATCACACCAATCACATAATTGGTACTTTCGTTTTCTTGTAGAGCAGTTTGCTTCTTGCTGGTATCACTGTGTTTGTTGAACCAGGGAATAGGTGTAGTTCTTGGTGCTGCCTGCTGATATTTAATCCCAATTTCTTTTAGTGCGGTCAGGGCGGTATAATCTACGAAATCTTTGAGGATAGCAGCATTAAGTCCAATCACTGGACCTTTCTTGAACAGATAGTCGGCCCACTGTTTTTCCTCGACGATTACATCTGTGTACATTTTGTAGACTTCACTTTCGCACTCTTGTTTGGCTTCAACGAACCGCTCATCTTCTTTGACCACCTGATTGATCAGATAAGCAGTCCACCCCTTGTGCAACAGTTCGTCTTGTAGGATCAGCCCGATGATATTGCCGTTACCGATGAAGATCTTGTTCTCTACCATAGCGAGGCTAGTAGCGAAACTTACCATGAAGCGGAAGGCTTCTAGGGCGTATGAAGCGTTCAGTGCGAGCCAGATGGCCCGGATGTGTTCTTTTTCCGTGATCGTTTCACCCATCTCCTTGCGGCAGTTAACAAGGTGTAGGTCGTCGTAATATTTCCCCACACTTGAAGCCATATCCACGATTTCTTTAGTATCATGGATGGTATTAAAAACATCTTTAGGAACATTATAGATATTACGGATGATATGGCTATAACTGCGGCTATGGATATTCGTTTCAAAAAAGGTCCAATTGTAAACAAGGGCTTCTAACTCCGGTAATGAAACAACAGGGGTGAAGATTTGGCTAGGTCCTCTACCCTGTAGGCTATCCAATGCGGTCTGCCTTAATAGATTAGATGTGAAGATATGTTTGACAGCATCAGATGCATCCTTGAAATCCTGCGCATCTTTGGTGAGGCTGATCTCTTCAGGCTGCCAAAAAAACCCTCTGGCGGTTGTTTCGAAATCTGAGATCTTTTTATATTTGACTTCTTCGAATCTCTGTATGGTCACGGGACCGGCAGGATCGAGAAACATTTTTCGATTTAGATAATCTGTGGTGTGTGTTAAATCATATTGTGCTAAACTCATAATTTGCAGGCCTCGCAGTCTTCTTCTAATAATTCATTTGGTTCTATATGATACCCATTGATCTTTTCATGATATCCATTGATGCTCGGAATGTCTTCTTGTTTGGCACCAGATTTATTGATTAGACTGTAATAGAATGTTTTCAGTCCCCATTTATGAGCCAACATTAAATTTTTAACGATCAATGTTGTTGGGACTTTTCGATCCGAAAAATGTGCTGGATTATAAAATGTATTGGTTGAAATGCTCTGATCAACGTATGCTGACAATACTGCTGCAGTTTTGATATAGTGAACGCAATCTGATTGTTCCCACATCAATTGATATTTGTTTTTTAATTTATGATAGTCCGGGACTACCTGGGTGAAAGAACCTGCTTTTGATTCTTTGGTGGAGATCAAACTCATAGGCATCTCAATTCCGTTAGTGCTGTTAATGACCACCGAACTAGATTCTACGGGTGCGATGGCCATCAATGTGGCATTACGAACGCCATGCTGTTTCATTTCTTTACGCAACGATTCCCAGTCTAATTCAGGCGTAAAATTAGTCAATTCATCGACACCTTTGCTTCTTAGTTCCCAAGGGAAAATACCTTGACCATAGCGAGTTTTATCGCTGTCTAAACAGCGGCCTCTTTCTTTGGCTAATTCTACAGTTGCCTCAGTTAGATAGTAGGCCTGATGCTCGATCCAACTTTTCACTTCTGCCAGAGCATCTTTCTCACCGTATTGTAACCCACGTTTAGCATGCCAGTAGGCGAGGTTGGTAACACCAATGCCTAGAGGCTGTATCTCATCGTTCGAGAGTTTGCTCTGTATCGACAAGAAGTCCTGGTAGTCAAGAATGTTACACAGGCTACGCTGTAGGATACGACAGGCCCTACGCATGTCCTCTGGATTCCGGAACGATCCCCAGTTGATAGATCCCAGTGTACATAACGCTATGCGACCATCTTCGTCGTCTAATCGCTTAAATGGACGTGTGGGTAATAGGATCTCACAGCACAGGTTACTTTGATAAATCGTATGGTATTCGGGATCAAATGGCCCCTGATTCATGACATTATCAATGAATACGAGATATATTCGACCTGTGTCTGTGCGTTCTTTCAGTATACCACCCTTGAAAACATCTTCAGCATTCATGACCTTTTTGCGCAGATCCCGACGCTTCTCATATTTCACATACAGTTCTTCGAATAAGTTCGAATCTTTGTAGAAGGCTTCATACAGGTCAGGAACTTCGTTGGGGTCAAAGAATGTTATATTTTCTCGGTTCTTGAATCTACGCCAAAAGAACGCTGACAATACGACACCGTAGTCCATGTGTCGGACACGAGTTTCTTCTGTACCTTGGTTGTTCTTGAGTACGATTAAATCATCAAATTGGTGATGCCATATAGGATAGAATACGGTGGCTGAAGCGTTTCTGATGCCGCCTTGTGAGCACGAACGTAGGTCGCCAAACCACTTCTTAAGAAATGGGATCATTCCGGTGTGCATGATCTCCCCACCTCTGATGGGACTACCCAGGGGGCGGAGGCGACCAATCTCCAAACCGATGCCAGCTCGCTTGCTGGCATACTTGGCCATCATTTCACCACTAGCGAATATGCTATCAAGGTCATCATCGCTGCGAATAAGCACACAAGAACTAAATTGTTTGGTAGGAGTACCAAGCCCAGCAAGCACAGGGGTAGCCAAAGTAAAAAGACCATCACTAGCAGCATTATAATATTCCTTGATATAGCGCATACGAGCCGAATTTGGTTCTTCTTTATGGAACACTGTGGCTGCAGCGATCATGTAACGCACCTGTGGTGTTTCATAGATTTCTTTAGTGGCACGATTGCGCACAAGATATTTTTCGATCAACTGTTCGATGGCTGCGTAACTATATTCTTCATCTTTACTATGATCAATAATCTCTTCCATCTTGTCCCATTCTTCTTCCGAATACCATTCAAGCAGTTCTGGAGTATACAGTCCTGTTTCGACATTACGTTTTACTATGTCATAGAGGCGGGGAGGTGTGTAGTCTCCATATACGTCCTTGCGCAACATGCTTAATCTCTGTTTGCCTGCTACAAATTGGTAGTTGGTATGGCCAACATCTGGATTATTTTCTACATCGATAAGGTCTACGATAGCCCTGAGAGTTATTCCGTCGACTTCTCTAGTAGTGATGCCATCATAAAAATGTAACTGAGCCTTGATTTCTATCATCGATTGGCTAACATCTGCGATGCCTTTACAAATTTTTGCCACCTGGGCCTGCCATTTCTCGATCATTAATGGCTCTTTTTTCCCATCTCTCTTAATCACTGTGATCATCTATGTCTCTCGAAGTCTGATATTTATGGCAATTCGTGTCCGGCCCAAATTTTGTCTGTGCGGATTTGATCAAATGATTTTCTATCATCAACACTGCGTGGAGTGAGATTTAGAACATGATTGTGATCTACTACTAGAAAAAATCTTTTATTATGTTTCTCTGGAAGCATAGACATATGTATCTCGCATTTGGTATCCATAAACCGCTGTGTTAATTTCAAAGTATACAACATTCCTAGACAGATAGCAAGATCATCTAATTTGAGATCTAGAATCAGATGCCACGGATCAGGCCAATCGGCAGGATTTTTTGGATCGAGATATGGATTAACGAACGGAGCACGGCTCCAGAGATCTGCAACACGGACCAAGGGTTCTTGATCCAATTCCAAACTATCTCTAAATCTTTTCCATTCGTTTAATCTATCTACGCCGTGTAGATCAAACACCGTAGGTGATAGAGTACGAAATAGTTCCTGTCGTGCCAGTTGACAAAGGATTCGTATATGACAACAGGATAGTTTCTAAACCGCTATCCCCGTTATTATCTCTTAATTCTACATTAAATTGAAAATTTGTCATAAGAATTCCCCCTGGATCTGTTATAAACGGAGTTGAATATGCGTAATTATCTGCGAAAGATATCGATCCTTGGTCGTCGGGAGTCATGATGATGATCTGCCCTGCCCTAGAATGAACGCCCAGATTCAATACATAATCTATATAGGTATATCTATTGTAACCACTGAATACTGCCAACGGTCTAAAACTATCAGAAAGATAGATATCTGCATAATTCATATCAATCAGACTAGTTTTGCTTGAATTTAAGACTTCAACTTCGGCGCCTTTGGTAGCCACATTGGTAAATCCGCCTTGTTGATGTCTGTTGATCGAGCAGTCAACGACGATATTTGCATTGGATTGCCCGAATGATATTATATCTGTGATAGGAGTCGCTGCAGTATTGATTTCATTACCACAATTAATAAAAGAAGATCTTTGTATTTTAGTTCCAATACCATAGTTAGATACAAAACCTCTTGCAAATATTTCTTCAAATTTACAGCCGTTGATATTCCAGCGATTTCCCTGATTAGTTATCCCGTTGATTAATATCCCTGTGTGTCCTACTGAGAACTGACAGTTCTCAAAATCTATGCGTGTGTCGTATATGGGCGGATTACTAGGATCCACAGTAATTTGATCTGATCTCACTGACAAAAGATTTGATTCCCAAATACAGTCACGAAAGGTTATATCTGTTACTTTGGTTCCGGGCAAACTATTCTCCCACTTGACTGCAGCAGTCTGTGAAGATATAGATCCAGTGAATGCGTCCCCTAATTCATATTCTGAAACCCATTTAACATTTTCAAAGGTAGAATCGTATACTCCTGTAATGTCAGTTTGACCAACGCTTCGACTGATTGTTAAATCTTTTATTTTTACATTTTGAGGACGATTGCTGCTGGTAAATTCCGCAACTTCTTCGCCGTTGCTGCCAACGAACAATATGTTATTAGCGTTAAATTCTAATCTCGCTCCGTCTCTGGTTTCACCTTGTAATATAGCAGTACTGGGAATTCTAAGGTTTCCGGCGAATATGTAAACACCGTTAGGTATATAGAGTATTTTTTTAAATCTACTATCGAGATTTCTAAATAACTCATTCATGGCATTCTCAAAAGCACTAGAATTGTCAGTGCTACCATCCGGTACTGCTCCGAAATCTAATACGCTGACATATTCGTCTAGTTTCGTTTGCAGAGATCTCGGAATGCTGAGAGAAATAGAAGGTTCCGGTTCTGCGAATTGATAACTAGATGCTAATTCTAAGATATTATCGTGCTCTGTGAGGATTTTCGTATTACCCACATAAGGGGCACCTTCAGCAATTGAACCATTGCCTATAAATAATTCTTGGCTGTCCACTGCCCATGCGAATTCTGCCGAACTTAATTGAGGGACACCTATTCCTGAATTTTTTTGGCCACGTCTGACCTGGATTTTTGAGATTTGCACAACGGCCACGATTGTATCCTCTAACTTTATAGAGTATTTATCTTAGGCTAGTGTAGTATTCCTCTACCTTGTTAAGCCACAGATCTTGGTACTTGTTGAAGTCCGAGGGCCATAGATCAAACTGCTGGTATTCGCAGTTACGAGAGCACATAAACACATGTCCTTCGCGGATGTCTGTGCCGTAAACTTCATTATGTGCTAGTATATAGGCTATCAGTTGTATTTTATAATCTTCCACCCACTCTTCTTTCTTGGGCTTGTTGGTCTGTTTATAATCTGCGATGCAGGGATTATCCTCGTACACGGCTACTAGGTCAGTGGTCCCAGAATAGAGTCCTGGAAAGTAAAGGCTCTGCTCCATGGCCCATACTTCATTGATTTTAGACAGACCATTAGAAATAATCACGTCCGCCATAGCATTAGCCTGGATATGAACAGGATTGTTGCCAGGTTGGCGTTGTATACCTGCAATGAATCTTTCTAGATTGCTGTGCATGGCTGTGCCTACTCCCGCGGCTTCTGTGGTAATCTGCCTAGCTTTCTCTTCTCCTATGCGTTTCTTCCATTCGTTTAACGCTGTCATATCTTTGGTGGCGCCGAGGATAGTCGTAACACTAGGAAGATGTTCTCCGTCGGGGGTTAGATAAACACGCTTGCGAGTCACAGGATCATTGATCTGCTGACAAGGCTTATATTGGATTTTTTCGACGAACGGAGGCGGAGTGTGTTGTATTTGCATCCTATATATATTACAGGATTATTTCGGAATTGTCAAATCTGAGGTGTCGTTTGGCTCTGTGATAATTGTCCCGCGGCCGCTGATGCCGCAGTTTTGTCTACGACATCCTGGCTGGTTTCTCCGCCTTGAGTAGGTTCTTGTTCTGCTGCATCTTTGGGCGCTCCGGGAACATTTAATTCCACACCTTTGTCGTTGAAATTCTTAACCAAATTTTGTATCGCAGGGCTGGCATCATACATGGCTTTGAATGTTTCATAATCTGCAGAGACTTCAAAGCCATTGCTGCGTAAGACCTGTTGTAACCCGTTCCAGTTTAATTTAGCAGGTGCTTTTTTAGAAGCAGCGCGACCTATATAGTTACGAAGAACCATAACGAACTTGTCCACACCTTGGTCACCTGCGAATTCAAAAAATCTCATCCTAGGCTCGCCAATTGTTTTCGAGTATCGGCCAACTGCTGTTCGAGTTGCTTGATCTGATCTTGCAGTTGTTTTTTTTGATCTTGCTGTTGTTTTGCTGCCAATGCTGCTTGTTTTGGATCTAAGCCACCGGGAGGTTGTCCGCTCTGCGGTGGGGTTTGACCTGGAGTGGGTCGTCCCGGTGCGGCCTGGCCTGGTGGGCTTCCGGGCGTTGGGGCGGGAGTTGGTGCCAGTTCTTTGACCTGTAAGAAATCGCCGACACTGATGATATCAGAAAATCTCATTAGCCTGCTAATACTTTTAGTAAACGACTTTGATAGTTGATGCTTTCTCGCTGTTCGCGACCTGCGGCTTCAACTCCTCCTGCGGCTGGTTCTGCCGCGGCAAATTCATCGGCGGCTGGTTCTTCGGCTGGCATATTCATTTCATCTGGTGGTGCCGCGGCCATGTCGCCTTCGGCACCCGGTTCAGCACCTAGCATGCCTGCGGCTTGTTCTTCTCCTGTGAGTGCGCGAACGCCGGTTGATAGTGTTTCTCTCGCACTTTTTAAATTTTCGAGTGCTTGCTGGATGGCAGGTGCCACTGTAGAAATAAAATTCTTAGCCTGCTCTTGTCCCATCTCGTCACGGATCGAATCACCTAGCTGGAGCAAGGTATCATTCTCCATGCCAGAAAGTTCTTCAATCCAGCGGCCTACTCTGTCTACCATTGTCTTGGCTGTAACGATCGCACTGGCCTGTTGGATCTCGCCTTCTGTTACCTTAGTCATTTCATCTCCTTGATTGACTGATTCATTTTTTTCTTTGTTGTGTTGCTTCCATGCTGTCGCATAGGCGATCGAACGTTCTTTATCTGTTAGTTTTCCATCATCGGCATAGCCTTTCTTGATGTGCTTGACCATACGCTCGGCCTTGGCTCCTGGAGGCGCTTTTTCGATCTGGATACTTTCATAATCCTCGTCTGAACCGTGACCTGCTGACGCTAGAGCATAGCCGTCATCGGTCTCTCCACCTTCGTCTTCAGAATCATTGCCACCGTGCTCATCAACTATCTTGTCCCACAGTATCTCGATCATCTTGTCGTAATCGTTGATGACATCGTTCATGCCTTTTGAGGCCAGCTCGTCTTTGACTTCATCCATCATGTTTTGTAGAACATCCGCCACATTTGGGCCCATTTCGCCTTCTAGTGCAGCGACAAGATCTTCTTCATCTCCTCTGTCTGCTAATGTCTGTAGATCTATATCGATCTCGCTCATACCTTCATCTACATCTGCTTCGATGATGTGTTCATCGCGTTCTGCGATCTCAGAGTTGATAGCATCCAGCATCCATTGAGCCTGATGATAAGCATCATTTTCTAGATTTTCGTTAAACCCGCTCTGTCCACGGATCTGGCTTACCTGTGTGCGTAGTTTGTTGCGAGCATCATGCAGTTGTGCTAGATCAAAATTTTCTAGGTTGACGGTTTTTCCGAAAACTTTGAGTATGCTTTCGTTTAATCGCTTGCTTGATCTATTAATTTTAAAAAGGTCTGTGGTTTTCATATTGTCCAATCCAGGATTATGTATTATTTATTCAATCGTCTGCCAAAGTCTTAGCGATATTTTTAGATTTTTCTGCTCTATCTCTGCTTTCTATGTACCGAGAATACAGCATGTCAGCACGATCGTAATCTGGTTTTTCTAAGGCTTTTCTGTGCTGTGTGCGCAGTATCTGACTGTCGACGAACCATTTTCCATATTCCTGATCTGCGGCATATATTTTTTGTATCTGGATAGAACTAGGATTCCTATAACATAGATTAGCTAATTTTATAGCCACTGCATTGAGGTAGACATTGACAAACAGCATTTGATCTCTTTTTTTGATGTGTTTTAAATTTCCTTCGCTGATTATCAAAACATCTCCGACTAATATTCCTTCATCAGTTTTTATGGGAAGGATTTGATCTGCCTGTATCAGTTTCTTCTGTGCAGAATTTATGAATCTATCTAGACGTTTAGAAATATCAGTCATAAAAAAAAGGACCTATGGTCCTTATTTAAGTGGGAAGATCTTTAAAATCCAAACATCTGGACGATAGCTGCTAAATCTACATGGGCCGCCCATCCCAGGGCAGCGATAGCACCTAGTCCTAGATACATCCATCTATTTTTAAAATGCTCTATTTCTTCTATTTTCGCTGCCAACGCCGCGTGTGTTTTGCGATCCTCTTCGTGCAGAGAATTAGCATGCTCGTAAAATCTATCTCTATTTGTACGGTATTCGGTAAGCATTTCTTCCATTTTACCGTCTAACAGATCTCTAGTACGATCGAGACAATCATGCATGTCTTTGACATCGATTTTGAGATCGTCAATCTTTTCATCTATGTGCTGTACTTTGGTTTCCAGCACGCTCACTCGTTCTGCTACTACGGCCATTCCGGCTCTCCTTAGGTTAAGTCAAGTGCTCGCTCCGAGCCATGTGCCTAAATTAAAGTCGCCTTAAATTTGCCTTTATAAAGTATATTTATCATGATCACCGTGATTCACGTATCCAAATATTGATTTTAGAACCTCTAGTTTGGAACGCCGCAGGATCGATGATCGCTGTGTTATTTAGTCCGTCAACGACAGGCACACCATGGAGATCTGTTTTCAATAATCCCACTGGATCATCTGCTGTGGCATAGACTAGATCTCGTTCAGTTTCGAATTCCCATATCCAATAGGCAGCATGACCCTCGGCTGGGTCAGGCAATCTACCGGTCTCCATACAAGGATCTTTGGTCCAATCTATATTGGCACGTATACCGAGGGCTTGGAGGAGGCTGTTGAAATTAGCCTGTTGTCCTAGTTTGATCTTATCCGTCTCTGATCGTGAGGCCCGGCTTCTGGTGATATCTACTAGGGTTATGATTCGGTAGCGTTCCATAATATGCTACTATTTACAGAGATAAAAAAAGAGCGGAATAAATCCGCTCTTCCCTTCCCATCCCGAGGAATCTAATTACTGTGCGTTAGCAAACAGAGGATAGCCTGTGGCTCTTGTTACTGTAGCACTACCTAAGTTCACAGAATTGACTGTACCAAGACCTTGCACTTCGTCTTCTAAGTGTGCAGCCAATGTTTCTGAGTTGGTACCGTCATAGGTGTCAGTTCCGAACTCGCCCTCGATCATCACGTCGAACATACGGCCTGCGCCAGAACCATTTGTTCTTAGTGCGCTTACGCCTACGATTGTTGTGATTCTAGACATTGCAGAAATGATTGCTTGAAACGCACCGCCTGGACCCATGTTGGCTGATGATAGGTCTACTGCTGCTACAATGTCAACAGTGTACTTGTCAATGGTTTTACCTAAAAACGCACGACCACGTGTTGAGTCAATTGTTGGATTTACTTTTGTTACGACTGCCATGATATTTTCTCCTTATCTCTAATATCTCAGTCCCGCTCCGGGACCGGCAATTATGAGAATCGCCCGATTCTCATTAGTATTTATAGATTTTGGAAAAAAACGTGCTCAATCGGCTCTATATGGAGTCCAACGATCTCTAGGCACTAATTTTACAGCATCATCGGTGCTCATGTAACCCTCACCCCCGGGCTTACCTCCTGTGTGAGCCACGATATCACCTTCAGCCTGGTCCAGTTCTCGTATAACTTCGTCTTTGGCTTTCATTAATTCTACTACCAGAGAAAACATTCCGTCCATCACGCCTGGATTGGTTTTGTCGAGGTCGGCGATTTTTGCCTGCTTGCCGGTGCTTACTTTGCTGTTCTGCAGCCACTGGAAAAAACTAGCCGAATCGATTTTATCTAAGGCCTTGGCCTTAGATTGATTGTTGACGAAGGTATAAATGATAGTCTGTAGATCTCCTAGTCCAGAGACCGGAGCCAATAGTTTGTCTACTTTAGGACCGATCTGATTAGCCAACTTTTCGATAACGCTGAGATTGTCGGCATTGACCGCAGGTTTCGTGGTCATATATGTTTGTCCAAACACCACCAGTTCTGGATTACCTGCGAATATTTCTGGCTCTGCGAAATCTTCACCTGATTTATCGCCGAAATATTCAAACACTTTATGTGCTGCCACTGCTACTTTAGCACCAGCGATGCGTCTTCCTATTTCACTCTGTCCCTTGACAGAATAGGTAGTCTGATTAGGAGTGAAACTCATCTTTCCATCAGCGCCATCGTAGGGTTTTCCGGGATGGAATAATATATCCCCGTACACATAGCCGCGGAAATCTGCGGGGGTAGCCTTTTCGAACACGGGCCACATCGCAGCCATATCACCAGCGAACTTCTCGCGCCAATCTTCGCCCTTGCCTCTGCTCATGATGAAAGATTTAAGATCGTCTGGACTAGATGATTTACCTTCTTCACGACCCCAGTTGTTCTTGCCCACCATGCGGAATGTGCCGTCGTCATCACGACCCCAATACACAGTGGGATTGCCATCCCACTTAATAGATATCTTTTTCTCTGGTTGGCTTAACCCTTTAAGAACTTCTACGGCACGTCGAGCGCCGTTGGGTTCCGTGAACACTAGATCTTCGAGATGATTGAACTCGCGGCCTACTTTCTTAGGAGCAGGCGCTTCGTTTTCTAATAGTAGTTCCCAGGCTCTCATTTTACGATATCTATGATTCTGCGCATCCAACCTATAGTGCCCGGTTGATAATTTTCTACCATTTCATTCTTGGGAAGTTCGATTCCCGAACGTCCTAGAGTTTCTCGGGCAGCCGCGACTAATTCTTCATAGTTGGGTAATTTTTTTATGTACGCGATGATATTTTCTACAGAACGTATATCTTTAACCGTGGCGGTCTTGCCTAGCAGGGTTTTTGCTATGGTATTCCAATCATCCCCTCCTGGAACTGTTTCGTCAGTTTCTACATTCATGAGACCAAATTTGGGGGAATATTTCATTCCTCTTGCCCTGGCAATGCTACTTAATAGTATATGACGATGTTCTCCGCGGAAAGGGCTATCTGGTCCGCTGCCTAGCATGCTACCTTGTTGGAATTTAGGATTGGCTGAAAACATGAAGTCTGTCTGCGCAAACCCGTTTGCAGGATCTCCGTTGATAGGAGTTTTTAAGTGTACATTATCTCCGCTCAATTTCACAGACTCTTTTCCGAATATAGTTCTCAGTTTGTCTGCGAATTCTGTCTTGTTGATTTCGTTGGCATCTACTGAAAGATCGAGGTCTCCGCTGTCGGCTTTGCGTCCCGTGGTACCTAACCATTTGATAGGTACTCCTTCTTCATCCTTGTCAGTTGAAAAATCGACTGCTGTTTCCTTTTCTAGATAGGCGATAGTGGTAGGGATTTCTGATCTAGTGATCCTGCGGGTCAGAGGCTGTTTATCCGCATCTTTAAATATGTTTCCTCCTTCGAATACATTATTCTTCATTTTTGGATTCTTCTAATTTTCGTTTCTGTCTGCGATCTTCTGCGATCCTTCGCACTCCTCGCACGAATTTGCTGGGATCTTGACCCTTGACAGCATTTATCAATCTACGCTCTAGTTCGTGGGCCTGATCTGGTTCATAATGTTTATGGATGCTTTCTAATAGGTTGATAGCAGAGTTGATGATATTAGTGGCTCTGCTTTCGATTAAAGCGTCAGTGCTGCGCACTTCGGCTATGCTGTTTAATTCCTGTAGAATGCTTCTGGTTTTAAGTTTCATATAAGTCTCGACTATACGATGTATTTAACTGATTTGATATCAATATTACAACATGTTTAATCTAATGTCAAATCTCAGTATTTTGTGCGGTCGCACATGTCTCAGTATAAATACTGATACACAGGAGATACACAGATGATCAAAAACTTTTTCAAATCTTTCATAGATTTTATCACAGACGCACAAATGCGTAGAGCAGAGCAAGTCCTTGCCTACTACAAGAAAAATGGAACGCTAGGGGCTAGGGTATGGCGATGAAATGGATGATAGCTCTTTTTGATTCTATAATGCTGGCTAGAGAAGCAGTCACACTGACCCGACAGAACAAGTATGAAGAAGTGAGGAAACTGATGCTAGGCGAGAAGCGTGTTTGAACGTTATCTAGCACTTTGGGATCCTTGGGTAGAATACTATTGCAAAGTAAGATTCGGTCCGAGTTGGCGTTGGTATTACCTCAATTGGGAAAATAACAGAGAATTTTTACCATAAATAATCTTGTTTTACGAAAATAAAGATATATAATAGTAAGACACACACGGAGATCATAATGTTCACCCCAGAGTTTTTTATAGACATCATACAGAACACCAAACGCTCTGTATCCAGACGCATCATTCAAGACGAACAACTACAACGAATAGCAGATCGTTATCTAGATGCACAGACAGATTTCGCCAAGATGATAGTGCTCAATGCCATCGATCTGGCTAAGTATTCTTTGGATCAATGCGGTCCTAAGAAGGAGCAGGCTTCACGGGCTCCCTACAAAGTAGAAAAAGAAGCCAACTAAGACATACACACACAAGGAGAAAATTATGTCAAATACATTTATTGTACCAGAAGTAAAAGCACCCGAAGTCAAGTTCAACAAGAACGGCTATGAGATCCGTACAGAGATCCTCAAAGAAGCCAAAGACATCGTTGCACAAGAGTTCACCTACAAATGGCAGGGTTGGGAAATGTCAGCCCAGCGCGATGACAAAACTGGTCAGATCGTTACCACAGTAGGTATGCCTGAATTTCCAGGTCTAGACAAAGTTCTAGAAACTGCTGAAAAGATGTATGCTTTCGTTAATCAAGGTGTCAAGAAATAATATCGTCTGCGTAGCAGAATTATAGAATAGAAACCTCCTTCGGGAGGTTTCGTCTTATTCAGCAGTAGACTTAAAATCGTTGTAAATCTTAACGATATCTAAAGTCGACGGATCGCTGTTTTTTTCTTTAGGCAATGGTAGATTTTGCCATTCGTCTTCTGTGATATCAGTGACGATCATTAGTTTGTATGGATGGCCGTCCGACCCGTATAGTGTGATAGTTTCTAAGCCTACTGCACCATCTGCGGCCTGTTCTAGTTTCTTTGCTAAGGCTCTAAGTCCTCTGCGTTCTGCTACGATATAGCCTGTGCCGTTAGGCTCTTTGTGTGGATATAGATGTACTCTGCTCATTGTTCTCATTTTACATGTCTCACTTGATCTAGATTGAATTTCTTATGTTTATATACTGTAACATATTTTTATCCTTTTGTTAGTAACGAAACGCACTGTCAGATCTATATTCGCATTTTGCTTTGACGATCCTAGTATCTTTAGCCACCACTGCCAGATCCGCTCGGCATTGAGCCTCCAATGCGTAAGCAGCGATCCTAGATTCGGTAGGGGCATTGAAAGCCCAGACAACATACATTATCCACATTCTCCAACTCCGAAATGTTCTTTAATCAAACTTGCCGCAAGGTCTTCATCAAAAGGAAAAGGTTCACCTTTCCATTTCTGTAAAACTTCGGCACATTCCCGCACAATCAACTCAGCGAACTTATGAGTATCAAAGTGTAATTGTCCGTCTACTAGAGCACCCTCTACACGATGGCTCCAGCATTGTTTTTCTAGTTCTTGAATTCGTTCGTTCATGCGCTACTCCAGTCATTATTGGTAGTCTTTGGTTTGTTTTCTTCTTTTACTTGATCGATAAGTTTCTGTATAGGAAGTTCATGTGCAGGTTTGGGTTGTTTTCGATGTTGTATTTTTTTGTATATCTCTACAGGCACAGTCCATATGAGTATATAAATCAATAGACCCGTGCCTACAATCGGTCCCCAGACAAACATAAAAATCCATTTGAATATGTCAATTGCTTTGTCCATCAGATATTCTTAGCCAGTTTTTGTCGCTGTTCATCACTCATCTCGAAATCTCTTTGAGCACGATCCGGTTGACGCAGTTGATCATATTTTGGCCGTTCTGGATACTGTTTCTGCACAGTCTTGATCACCAACCAAGTTATGAACGCCATGCTGACGATGGCCATGTGTCCAAACACATTGTAGCCTAGATACCACATTTCACCAGCATACAAGGTAAATGCCAGGGCCCAAAAACATGCTAGCATGATGCTGGCGATGTATTTGATCTGCATGGGAGCATTTTTCAAACCATTGAAGTTGGGATCCAACAGTTGCCAAAAGGTCCTAAACAGTAAGCGTAAAAATTTGTATAATCCGTACATGATTATCCTTTCAGTGACATTCGGAATCGTAATACTGGCAGAACCAAAAATGCCATGCGAGATGTTGGTCCCTCACGGACCACAGTCCTGCTATGATAAGTGCAGTGATGCCGCATATGATGGCGGCGGCTATATAACCCCTCATTTAATCTCCTCTAGAGTGAACTTCTTGTGCTTGTATACTGTAACATATTCCGAATTGTTTTTGTAGCCCAATCTGCCCGATCCCCATAAGATTGGATGATCGTGGAATGAAATGGCATGAGGAACCACTACATCTAGATAACGACCGTTGCCCGTGCCCAGTGTGACGAATGTGATGTACTCTCGAGGTTTGGATTTGAACACGCGATAGTTAGCGACCAATCCACAGAACTCTACAGATCCTGGTTTTCTTATCTCTTGGCACACAGGTATGAATCTCTCTGATCGCCAGCGGCCAGTCTTCATGAGATCGTCTACCTCACCGCCTTCACCTATGGCAGGCACAGCGCCCGCCAGTTTGGCTTCTTGATGATAGACCCAGCGAGCATATGATCCTTGGCAGTGTTTCAGTGCTGCCTGCCAGAACCGTTCCGGATTATGTGCCTTCTGATAGGCCAAGGCCCAGATCAATCTACCTAGATTTATCGCATGGGCACGACATAGGCCAAAATGGCTTAACTCTCGCAGGGCGGCAAACACATCGTCCTTGCGGGGATGATTACCTACCAACTGCATGAACTCAAACATCTTTTCTTCGTTCTTCTTGGCGAATGCTCTGCGCCACATGTCTGCGGTGTATTGGTCGCAGCCTAGGATCTCCGATATTAGTTCTATGGCATCATCCTCGAACACGATAGTTTCATCGAAGTTGTCTTTGGACCAGTCCTGGAAGAACGATGCTTTCCGGCGGCCCATGGTAGCCACAGGGCGTATCAGTGCTGTGCCTAGTACACAGTCGGCACGACTCTTAGGACGGATAGCACGGAACAGTCTCTTCATCGCCGGCGACTCTGCCTGTGTAACTCCTAGAACATCTCCACGGCTCAGCAATTCGGCAGTGGCTTCATCCTCTTCTGGATAGTCTAATAAGTCACGCTGTTCTATTTCCCACAGTTGGCTCAGTCCGCGATTGGCCAGTATATCTATCTTAAAATGCTCTAGGTCTTCTATCTCATATTTGTCTAGCAGGATTTGATTATCGCCGTTGATTAGACTCTTAGGTACTGAACGATCAAATATCAGTATGCCGCCACAGTGTTTTGATATGCAGCGTTTCTTGCCTAAAAGTTTATTGGCCAGACGCTGTGCTTCCTCTACGAAACTCTTGTCAATGACGTTTTCTAGTTTGAAGTTGCGTTTCAGCGTGCCTTTGGCACCATAGCGTTTGGCTGCTTCTCTCAGTGCAGATTTTTCTTTATAGGTCACATAGTTTGACACACGAGCACTCTGTCCTGGCCAGTGTTTGAATATGCGATTCATCACTGTTTCCTGCTGCCAATGTGGGAAATCTAAGTCGATGTCGGGTAGGTCATCGCGCTTGGGATTCATGAAGCGTGATAAGGGTATATGTTCTTTAATTGGATCTACATCAGATATATCTAACAGCCAACAGATCAAACTGCTGCCTGCAGATCCTCTGGTTATGTGGGGGATATCTCTAGTGAGATTCAGTATCTCTACTACTCGTAGAAAGTGTTTGGCGAAACCCAATCGTGCTATGATTTCTAGTTCTTCTGCTAGCCTATCTGCGTATGCTTGGCCTTGGGGTACGTCTCTGACAAACTTGCCTACCAGTGTTTCTAGTTCTTTGTATCTTGCTTCCATATCTGCCTCTCGTTGCCTTAGGCAGATATTTATTGTGAAAGATCAGTTGGTTTTTCTTATTTTGGCTAGATTGAAAAACTCTAAGATTAGTATATAGATCCATCCTATGTCTATTTCATACCAGCGTTGTTTGAACTTAGCAGAGGCACCATCTGCGTGATGATTATTATGTAGTTCTTCACCACCTATCCATACAGCCCAAGGCCAAAGATTACGGCTAGTATCTTTGGTGTCTGTGTTGCGATATCCCCACCAATGGCTCAGTCCGTTGATAACTCCTGCTGCCCAGAAAGGTATCCACAGCATTTGAACACCCCAGACCACGAATCCCACAGGACCAAAAAGAGCAAGATCTATGATCAACATTATGAGAATCCCTAGGCGACTGTGTGGGGTGTATAAGTTTTCTTCTATCCAGTCGTTGGGCGTACCTGTGCCCAGTTCCTGTAGAAGTATTTTATTTTTTGCTGCTTTGACATAGAGCAAGGCACCACCAAACAGCACACGCCAGATACCACATATCTGAGGTGAGTGCGGATCTCCTTCTTGGTCGCTGCGTTGATGATGTTTACGATGTATGGCCACCCATTCTTTTGTGACCATGCCTGTGGTTAGCCATAACCAAAAACGCATAAAGTGTGCTACCGCAGGATGGAACTGCACTGCTCTGTGTGCCTGGCTACGATGTAGATACAGAGTAACACAGGCTATGGTGATTTGTACCATCACCAAGGTATATATGATTGTTAACATTAGTAGTTACCTGAGGCTAAAACTATTTTACAGATATGTTCCAGTCGCTCGATATGTTCGAAGGATCTCCATGGAGATTGATCTATGGCTACAACCCCGTGACCTTTGATACCTACGATATCGTACTTAATCTCACCTGTAGTTTCATTTAAACCCAAGTTTTTGTGACACTGATCTCCTAGTTCCTGTGATATAGGAGGAACATCACCTACGTTCGTTGCTACCCTTGTATATCGACTAAGTTCTGGAAAATCTTTTACTAGTTCACTTAATTCTATACCGGCATGCATAGCGGCCACACAATAAGTCGGATGAAGGTGTGTTACAACTCTAACTTCATCTTTATGAATAGATTTTTGTAGTCCAAAATGTAAAGGCATTTCTCCTGTGGGCTTTAGTCCCTGTGAGATATCGCTGTAGGGCATCTCTTGCCATAATGTAACAGGACCTTTTAAAATTTTTATCTTCTTAAATTGGTCTGGTTGTAGTGTCTGTTTGCGAACACCACTGGGTGTGACATAAAAATGATCGCGGTCGTGATGACGGATACTGATATTACCATCACGACTCGTAATCCAATTACGCTTATATGCCTCTACTAGAATATCACAGATAGTTTCTAACATTAATGAAACTGTTCCTCTTCTGTGCTGCCTTTCAATGCCTGTGTTGAAGCATTTTTTTCTATAGTAGTAGTCACTCTATCGAAATATCCCGTACCTACTTCTCGCTGATGCTTGACTGCTTCAAATCCTCTGTCAGCGGCAGCGAACTCTTTCTCTTGTAGTTCCACAAATGCTGGCATGCCATCACGAGCATAGCCATAAGCCATATCAAACATATGGTAGTTAAGATTATGAAACCCAGCGAGTGTAATGAACTGGAACTTATAACCCATTGCTCCAAGCTCGCGCTGGAAACGGCTAATTGCGTCTGCATCTAGATTCTTCCTCCAATTAAATGATGGTGAACAGTTGTAGGCCAACATCTTGCCGGGATAGTGTCGGTGGATCTCTTCGGCAAACCTGCGTGCGAAATCAAGATCGGGTTTCCCTGTTTCACACCATACGAGATCTGCATAGGGGCAGTAGGCCAGTGCTCTGCTGACTGCTTGGTCGAATCCTGCTCGGGTTCTAAAGAAACCTTCCACAGTTCTTTCACCAGTAAGAAAAGGAACGTCGTTAGGATCAACATCGCTAGTGATAAGGTCACCAGCTTCGGCATCAGTACGAGCGATAACGAGAGTAGGCACGCCCAAGACATCAGCAGCGAGACGAGCGGCAACAAGTTTATTGACTGCTTCTCTGGTTGGTACAAGGACTTTTCCTCCCATATGTCCGCATTTCTTGACTGATGCTAACTGATCTTCGAAGTGTACTCCTGCAGCACCTGCTCGGATCATGGCTTTCATCAGTTCAAAAGCATTTAACACACCACCAAAGCCTGCTTCAGCATCAGCGACTATGGGTGCGAAGAAATCTCTATCTCCCGTCTGTTCCATCCACTGTATCTGATCTGCTCTGCGGAATGTGTTGTTTATTCTATTTACTACCGCAGGCACTG